>Ga0209668_10000809_pt1 | contig 13093 bp, 24 predicted proteins | sample FrelakmetPLP11PL_FD_187150 | JGI IMG/M metagenome (GOLD analysis project Ga0209668, IMG submission 187150) | Freshwater lake sediment microbial communities from the University of Notre Dame, USA, for methane emissions studies - PLP11 PL (SPAdes)... | ecosystem: Environmental > Aquatic >... | reverse complement strand
CTCTACCGTAGAGAACAGATCTTCAGCTATAAGCTTATCATATTGAGACATGACCATTGAAGCCATATAGCGTACCTCGGACGTACATAAATCTACAGGTGCAAGTGTATCATACCAATCTATACGCTTGCCCTTAGAGAGTATCTCTTCATAGCGTGTATATGTCATAGGTGGCTTAGCGACGAATCGTTCATCCACTTCAGGTTGATGTACCTTAGCAGGTATTTGAAACTTGCTCTTCTTGGGCTTCTTTATTTTTTCTTTCTTAGCCATTAGTCCTTAGAATAAGATATTTCATAGAGCTGACATACTTTAATGTCATCAAATTCATCCTTCTGGATAGTAATACCATTGTCATATAGATAATGGCGCAGGTCCCATGAATTATAGACATGGACAAGCTCTTTATAGATAGGCCATGTAATGTCTACTATAGAGAAGTCATTCTCTTGAGCATCTATACGTGCAAATGATAGTAATGATTGAAGCGCTGAAAGATCTTCTCCAATGTGGTCAAAGTTTTCTTTACGTTCTTTAATTGATATAAATCGTCCCATATTAAGATAGTATTATTTCGTATGTTTGAAAGTCAATCATCTGGATGAATATACCAAGAGATTTAAAATAGTCACGTAAACTGTTAGTATTATGAATATGTGTAATAGACTCATATGGATATTCACCAACAGATACTTTAAAGATTTCTTGTTTCTGTTCTCTCATGAAGTCAAATACAAGTTTCATTATTTGAACATCTTGATTAAACTGATTGACGTTATGTTTTATATTACAGTATGGTTTTATCATTTTCTTCTTATTTTATAGTGACATTCTTTAAGCTTCTTAAATTCTTCATCTGTTGGAGTCTTCTTAAAGTCTACCCATATCTTTCTCCATTTACTGAAGTATTGCCAATGTTCGAGTGATGTATGTGCCATTATGTTGTAAATTTTTTATGTATTTCATCAAAGTAAAAGCCTTGACGCTCAAGAAGAGAAAATGCTTCTTGGATATAATAAGGTTGGTTATCAAAACCATGAGTACGTACATAGTCTTCTAAGAGACGTTGTGTATAGAATATTAAGTTTGATGTGTCTTGTCTGTCCATTGTTATTTAAAATCTTCTGTTAATATTTGTATATCATTGACGTTATTGATAAGGTCATCATAATCCTGATTCTGTTCATCTGAAACTTTATGAGCTATTTCGGATAACAATCGACTGTATTTAATAACTTTAGCTTCAAGTTCTTTTATTTTTTCTTCCATTTTATCTTATTGTTATAGGAACAAATGCTCCGGGGTTAACGTATGGTGCTTTTATTTCTGCTTCTACTTTTTCACATGTAATATGATTCATTGAACCCATACCACGTGAACCAGAGTCATAAATATGAAATTTATATGTGCCATCAAGAGGTACATCATATATGGTATCAAAGTCTCCTCTCCATAAACAACCTAATTGACTGATCGGCATATAAGAAGATTTGGCAGTATTGTAGTTCCAGAAATAGGAATCATACTCAAGATGATTATCACTATATCCAACACGAGCAATTGCATTTTCAATTTCAGTTTTCATTGAGTCTGTACGACCGTGATGAAGATAAGGCACATCAGTCTTAAGCATGAACTTAAGGATTGCAAGCTCTCGCTTAATATTCTTCTTGTGTTCAGTTTCACGTTTTCTTTCAGCTGATTTACGAGCAGTATCTTCTTTACGCCATTTGAGTTGTTCTTTACGTTCAGCTAGCTGTTCAGGTGTTAAAGTCTTAAGCCATTCACGTTGGCGTTTTGCGTGATCTTTATAACCTTGTTTCTTTTGTTCAGGAGTCATGAATCGTGGCATAGCATTGATATGTTTAATGTTCAAGTAAATATAACTAATTAATTCGACAAGCCAAAGTTTAAGCTTGTAATGTCCATTCTTGTGAATGTAATACAAACTTCGCATCAGGTTCATCTTCATATAGTTTAGCGCCATCAGCTCTCATAAACCATTGAAGATGTTCATATTCTTTACGTGGTTCACACTTTACTATTTCAGTACCATTTGGAAGTTTTACTGGCCACGGACTACATTTTACGATTATCTTTTTCATCTTATAAAAGTTTTAATTCAAATTCTTCATTGCATAAATTATTAGCTTCAATATGTTTTCTAACATGGTTTTCATGATTGTCATATAAACTCATATGAACGTTACATAAAAACTTTAATTCATTATCTTCTATAATATAGACTTGTGAATGTATAGTCCCATCAAGTTTCTCAGTGATATCAAACCCTTGATTTACTGTGTAGTATATCTTTTTCATCTTATCTTAATAATGCTTTTTGTTGTGCGATACGTCTTTCATATCCATTTATAATTGTTACCATAGTATCTAATGGTGTAATATCTTTTAAGGCTTCAACTGTATCAGACCATTCTTTTGTAATAGCCGCAATGGTGAAGTTAATAGCTTCATTATGTTTACTGTTAATGTTAGCTTCAATTGTAGCAGCACGTGATGTAAATGTTTCACCAGCTAACTCATAGAATTTACCAGTTTTAAGGAATCCAAAGAATTGGTCATCTTTAGATACATTGATAGTACCACTCACCTCAACTGTCATACCAATCATATATGGTAATGCATGTCTATAGAATGTAGACATCTTGTAAATGCTTCCATTAAGCTTTTGGATATGCTCACTGTTAGCATGTTGAGTTTTGTGAATCAATGTTTGTAATGAACGAGCACCACCTGTATACAATAGCTTATGACCATTGTTATGGCTTAACAATACCTGATATCTTTCTTCATCTTCTAAACCAACATTCTTAACTGAAAGAATAGTATACTGTTCATCTGTGATTTTACCGGCAATTGCAGGTGTAGAAGCAGCTTCAAATGATACACGTTTTTTAGCTAACATGTGAATGAAGTTGATCTGCTTCTCGGAAAGCTTTCCATAACGATAGAAGTTTGAACTGATTTCGCGTATCTTACGATCATTAACATTTAAAGCTTCTTCTAAGCCTGTGTTGGCTTCCAAGATAGCAGTACATTTGTTAACAGTATCACGTTTACGTTTAGCAGCTAATGTTTGTTTTTTAGCGCCAGCAACGTCCATACGGTATTTCAATACGGAATGTGCACAATCTAAACCAGTTACTATATAAGTCCTGGTATAGATATTCCTGAAATAAACCATTCTCTTAACATTGCTGTTACATACGTTACATTTACATGAGTATTCGTTACGAACAGCTGGAGATGCTTCAGTTGCTGCATCATAGAATGCATCAGCACTACCAAATTCGGTAACAACATCATCATTCAACTCGCAATCAATTTCTGTATCATAGTCATCATCACCACACGGAACGGTAAACACAATTAAGTGGCCAACTCGTTCATAATCAGTTGGTTGCAATACTGTAGAACCAATAAACTGAAAGTTAGCAGCTGATGCAGCTACAGGAGTATGACGAGCGATAACCATAGCTACCGTTGCAACATTACCTTTCTTGGCTTCTCTACGAGCTTTACGTTTAGCAGCTTTTGCAGCTTTCTGATCGGGTGTGAAAATCTTACTTGACATATTTTAAAAATTAAGGGTTTGCTATACTCAGCTTTCCGTTCTTCTTGTACATGTACAAGTTTCGCGTACTTCTGCTGAGCTCTTTTACAGGGCTTCCACTAACATCACTCAAATCTCTTTTAGATGAGGAGTGGCTAATAGAAGCTGACGTTAATTGGGGGATCGAATGGTGCGCATAGTGGGCAAGTTAAGTAAACAATTATGTTATTGATTACAGAGTAAATATACAATGATTTGTTCAGATATAAAAGTTTTTGTGCAAAATAACAGCACTGATTTGCTGTTTTGTTATAACCAATTCATTATCAGTTGGTTACGGCAAATAGTACAGGTTCGTGCAGGTATGGATTACAACTTCCTTCCAGGTTAATGGCTACGGAGTAAATGTAACCATTTGTTGCGACACGTCAAAGTATAGACACCGTTTTAACCCACTGACTATCAGTGAGTTACGTAACTTGCTTATAATGAATGGGATAAAACTGGAAAGGTCTGTTATAGCTGTATATGGCAGTTATGCAGTATAATCATACATATTAGAGGATTGAACTGACCAGATACTGCGGCTTATTTCCAGGTGATAAGATCGAACTGTTCATTATCTCTGCCTGCTGCTATACTTAAAGTGTAACCTGCAGCTTGCAATTCAGTGCGAACATATGTTGACATTGGTTCATAAAAGATACAGAATAGGAATCCGTGTGATATAGCATCATTAATAACACGATATACTTGCTTTAATTGAGCTATGTCTTTCTTATCTGATACAACTTTAGTGTTAGCGTTAGCTTGGTCTTTAGTAGGTCTCTTTTCCATATGATTGTATTTAGGATATGTATCGAAACCGCTAAACCGCTTTAAAGAGAAAGGTCTAATACCCTTGGAGTCCCACTGAAGGATTTAAGAGAGATAAATCTTATAAGCCAAGTCTCAGGGTTTGTTTCAAGTTATTAAAGACTAAACCCCAAAAGGCCAGCTCTAATGGCTGGCGATGTGGTACTAGCGTAGGTAATATTATTTCTTAGTAGTGTCGGCTACTACTGGAGCACATAGACTATCAGTTTTAACTGAGTCTTTACATACTGCAGATGAGTCAACTGCAGCTACTGGAGTTTCAGTTGTTGGTGTAGTACATGATGCTAACGCTACTACTGCGATTAAAAGAATTAATTTTTTCATTGTCTTGTTTAATTTATTTATTTTATTTGTTGTGATATTATATCGTCCATAAGAACGAATGTTTCGGCGTAAATTAATAATGATAGGCCGCTTCTATAAGTATTAGGAAATTTGAACATTAAACTTTTACTTGCGTGAAGTAACGCTCTTGTAAAGCATAAGAGCTGTCGCGATATTAGAAGCGGCCATCATTATCAATAGTATATATCAGGCTTTTAAAACCTGTTTATATTATTTAAAGTTTGGTGTTCTAACAAAGTTTGACATGTCATGTTCATTAGTTAATAGCTTTCCAGCTTCAACTTGCAATACACGTCTATCATAATCACTAATTTCAAAACCATTATGATGTGTAGAAAACGATGTAAGACCATTTATAAGCTCCCATACACTAGTACCTGTACGAGCATTCTTTAACTGACCAGAACGTAATAGTTTTGTATCTACGTTAATTCGTGCATATGCAGCTTCAGTAGCTTTAATAGGTAACCATGTTTCCATTTCAATAGGCTTGATTTCAGGAACCACTTTCTTAATAACATTCTTAACTTGATACATCTCAGCAAGAGATGCTTTTAATTCCATTGCTTCTTCAACACGAGTAACGAATGTTTCAGGTTTAAAACCTTTTTTCGCTAATGCTGCAAGGTCACCAAAGAATTTCTGAGTAGTAACAGCATCTGTAGAAGTTAATTTATAAACTTCTTGAAATGATTTACCAACCATTCCATTTGCACATACTAAACGATTAACGTATGGTGATACAATGAATCCGTTCTTAGGATCGTTAGAGAATGATACACCTCCATGGAAGTATTCATCTTTATGACCACCAACATTAAAGTCACTGTTCATATCTAATGTGTTAACAACTGTACGTCCAGCACTATCAACTGCAAAGTCAATAGTAGACAATTTATTTTCATCGATAACCTGACCAACTACATCCATAAAAGAAGCATTTGATATAAGGTTACGGTTTGTTTTATGGACTGCGATGATATTACGATCTTCTTGAGAAAGAACAAGAGTCACAGTACGTCCTGATGAACCTTTTGAAGTAATAACATTCTTAATAGTATTGATAAAGTTTCTCTTTGCTTCAGGCTTGTCATCCATGATTTCATTAAAACGAGAAATAAAAGCGGTAGGAATTTTAAGTATTTTCATCATATCGACGAAAGCACTTTTAGTAATTTTAAGTGGGGATCCCTTAAACAGGATTTGCGTATCATCAACTAGCTCGATTTCGGCTAAGTTAACAGTACGTCTTAAAGGTTGTTTGTCGATTGATTCTTTTGCGCGAGCATCAAAGATGTTCTGTCCGAGTGTAATAATTTGTCCGTATGACATAGTTTGTTTTATTTTAAATGTTACAAGTAAATATAACTCTTTTTTCTGATGGCCCAAAGAAACTGAAAAATTCGTTTCGGCAGTGGGTCTGAAAAATCAGTTTGTATATTATATATCCAGCCTGCCAGGATTGTTTATATAAATAGCGTGTTATTGTTCAGGAAAATGTTGGTCCCATTCTTCAGGAGTTGTACCTGATATTAAGAATTCACGTTCATCTGCATTTAAATGTGGCATTGCACGTTGAATAAGTTTTTTATTAATTTTCCAATCTTCTAATTGTTCAGATGTAACATTCAAATCCATAGTATTAGATTTGCCTGTAAGTGTTGATGTTTTAGTGATTAGCATAGTAGTAATGTTTATAGAGTAAATATAACTAATAATTGCGACACCCCAAAGAAATAACGATAACCTATTAATAATCAATAGTTTAGACCCTAGAAAGCCAGCAACTTAATGCTGGCTTAATAGTGGAGAAGTCAATGCGACTTACCTCACCGCCATCTACTGTTTAAGTGTATAGAACACTATGCTTTAATCTTATAACGTAAACCTTCTGAATATAGAATGTTAACGATTTCACCTTCATGGAAGCTATGAACAGGGTCATTGCTGAATACAATTAACATTAACATACCATCTGCTTTCAATTCAAGTATAGTAGCTACTACTTCTATCGAAGGGTCTTTACTAATGAATTGAATTTTCAAACCTAATAGTTTAACACCATCAGTAATTGAATTAATGCTATTCTTATACTTACGAATAGCTTCTTCTTTAGCTTCTTCCTCAAGTCGTATCTTCTCTGCTGTAGCTAGTTCCTCTTGACGAATAGCTTCAAGTCTATCTGCTTGTTCTTGATTTTGTCTATCAAGTTCTATTTGAGCAAGCCGTTCTTCTTCTTTAACTCTTTCAACTTCAATTAATCTTTCTTTCTCAAGTTGTTCTTCGATGGCCATATCAGCAAGCGTATTCAAATTATGAGCGTGAATATCTTCAAATGTCATATTCACAAATGGGTTAATCACCTCATCGGTTTCAATAACAAGTTCAATCTTACGTGGTTCTAATTTTTCACAATTATATTGTTCGCCTAATTCACCTACAGGTACAGTATCTTCTTGTACATCTGGTAGTAATTCTTTTGATTGATAGTCAACGTGATTGTCATTTGCTTCACAAGCACAATTACCATCACACTCTTCTGAACACTCTTCCTTTGTAGGAAATTCTTGTCCTGTTACAACTACCGGAGCTTCAGGCTTAACTGCAGGTGAGTTAGCTTCAGTCTTCATTGGGTCATATACATTATTACCGACTTCAGCAACATGATTTTCACCAGCCATTATAATAGCACTTGATAAGAATGTCACTTGTTCCTTTGTTAAACCTTTGGCCATTAAATCTTCCATTGTCTTTTGAGTCTTTGCAACATCATGTGACCATGCATCATCCCATAAGAAGTGTTGTCCAGAATTAGTAATGATATACTCATCCTTAATCATGCCTTCAAGTATAAACTTGACTTGTTTATAGATTGGGTCTAAGTCTTCAGGATATACTTCGAATTGTTCATTAGTGAACATTAAGTCGAAGATTTCTTTTAATTCTAAACCAGGGCGGTTAGAAAGTATATTGATAATAGTATCTTTGTAGTCTATTTGATTAGACTCACCGCGGTACTTAATAAATTCAGAAGCGGCTTTAAAGAATAGATGTTTGTTTTTGTAGTCCATGACTTTGATTTTAGTATTTATATGTGATATGTTTAAATTGTTTAAGACATTGTATGGGAAGTTCCATGGCAGAAACTCCACCATACCTTGTCATCAATCAACATCTTAATCTTCATCGAATTCATTGTCTTCGTCTTCATCAGTATCTTCGTTACCAACTAGTACTCCAGCTTCAGCTGCTGCAACCTTTGCGGCTTCTTCAGCTTCAGGGTCAACATCTGCACAATTTAATAGTGTATCAAATGCTTCAGCTTCTTTAATTAATTGGTCCATTTCTTTATTCATACGAGCTTCACTCTCTTTATCCAACTTCCATTTAGCTTCATTATATGTAATATCATTTGGCGTACTCAAGTTAAAGAATAATGGCTTGCTTACTTCACCTCTACGGTTCTTACTAAACTCAACAGAACGTGATACATTTCTGTCAGCTTCACCAGATACATTTAACATCAACATACCAGTAGTGTTATGTTTAAGTTTGTTACTTCCAACAAACTCACCACCTTTAGTCATTTGTTGAATCATTAAGAAGGTAGTATATGACTTACGTTTGTTGTTACCTTTATTATGTTCGCACATTAAATCGATTAACCATTTCTCACTTGAGTTGGTAGTCATATAACATGCTTCTTTAACAGTGTCTTGAATTTCAACAAAGGAGTCACCTAATACAAGGTCATAACCTTCATTCAACATTTCTTCAATAACCAGTTTCGGGTTTTCTTCAGTATAGTCACCTAAGAATAAGATATCAATCTCACCAAACTTAGGATAACGCTCCATGTAACCATACATATCAATTTCATTCATCTCACCTGAGATAAACAATACTCTTGGTCTGTAAAGTTTGTCGGCATTTTTATTTTGCACGTTTGCAATGATATCTAAGCCCAATGTTGTCTTACCAGAACCTGGACCACCTACTACAATAAAATTACATGCACGTGGTATACCTCCTTTATTGGAGAAAAATGTATCGACAATGGTATCAGTTTTCATAGTCTCGAAAATCTTCGGATCGTATTCGAGTGTACTTAGGCGGATTGCCTTTGGTTTTTTAGATAGTTTAGTTGGTACCAAACTTTGTAATTTCTTTTTATTTTTACGGATGCGAACTGGTGCACCATCTGCCTTTTTACGTCTTGCTCTTGCCATAGTATTAATGAGTTGTTGATTGATTAATGTGACTAGTAAATATAACTAATATTGTTGAGGGCCCAAAGATTACATACATTGATATGCATCAGTTTGTTGCCAAGCTGCGTACCATGCTGCTTCATCTTCTTTAACTGTAGAGATGGGTACGCCAATGTGGTAGATGTGCTTACCAAATACTGACTTTAAATTGACAGTATGTTTTGTTCTTCTAGAAACTCGCATCCAGCCTTGTTGACCTTCTCCTGAGTAAGTAACAACAGTACCAACTTTAATGTTCTCAGCACCTGTTGGAATTACTTGGTTTTTACGTTCTATACGCTTTGCTTTACGTTCAGCTTTTTGTTTCTTGGTAAGTACTTTCTTTGCCTTTTTCATTTTGAATATTTTAAATTATGTGGTGGTACGTATTCCTTTTAGGAGTATCAGTATTCCACTATTTTATGTTTGCTAATATTGCAGCTGTCTCAGAACTAATTAAATTTCCAATATTAGAAGCAGTAGCTTCTTTGAAATGCATAGAAGCTTTTCTTTTTGCAATCCATTCTGCTTTTAGAAAATAATAATTCACATCTTGGGTCTGCATGAAATCTTTACGTTTCTTATTGATATAATCTTCGCGTTCTTGTTCAGTTGCAAAATAGCTCCAATGTTTACCGTACATGCCTTCATATTCAACAGCAAACATACCATCGGTAGTCATGTCTATATCGGAAAGGCCATCACACCATTCAGCTGCTAATTCTTTTGATTTATCAAGTAATATAAGCGCGACGTGTAGTGGAAGGATATTAATATTTTTCATATTTTCAATTGTTTAATGTTACATAGTAAATATAACTAACATTTGCGACACTTGAAAGTTTTAACTGAACAAAACAGCAACAAAACATAACTAATTGATTATCAATGAGTTACGTCCCCTTATACAGGGTCTCTCAGGCATGGATTACAACTACCACCCTCTCTCAAGGTTACAAGTAAAAGTAACCAATCCTTCGCAGAACTCAAAGTCTTGTCACTGTTTTAAGCCACTGACTATCAATGGGTTACGTAACTAGTTGATAATGAATGAGTTAAAACAGAAAGCTTATAAGTGTCAGTCTATAATGCTTATGAACATTATCTGATAGAAACAAACCGTTCAGCTCTAGTCAGATGATATAATTGTTATGTAGTATCTACTATCTAGACATAACAGTGCTTATAACTGCTGAGTAACTTGTTGGTTATCAGTAAGTTATAAGCCGTTAATTATCAGTGAGTTAGCTATACAGAATCGGGGCGTACGAAAAGTCTTTCATAATCTTCATACTTCATTTCATATCTTAATTCATTTACACCATGGTCATCTAAGATAGCAAGAAAGAATGTACCCATATTTTCACTATGAATATACAAATCACAAACAGTATTATGTATATGTTCATATAATTCAGGTGCCATTTTCTTTAATTCGTCAACATAAGCTTGACCTAATCTTAAGTCTTTATCAATGATACATGCTGAACGTACTTTATCAGACAATTGACGGAATTGAAATATAGTTAATTTTTTCATGTTATTTAATTGTTTTACAAATTGTACATTTGCATATTTTCATTGGTCCACAAATGGGATTAATTATTGATGTGACATGTTGAGTAAAGCCACAACACTTTCTACAAAATTTAAATGACTTCATGTAATATGTGTTTAGGTTTGCGAATATACGCTTTCTTATTTTTATGTATGATATGTTTGGGACGTGATATGCCCAAGTCAATATGTGCTTGACGATTAGCAGCCTTTTCAAATTTCAGGGCTTGTTCTTTTGATATTTTGAAAATATATGATTCCATTATTTCTTAAGCTTATTTAAGTGTTCAATATCTTGAGGTGTACCAGCAAAGTTAATCATTTCAAACCATGCAATTTTATCATCATCTGAAATCATTGTATCTGGATATTCATAGACACGATCAGAGTTTAAAGTTAAATGTGAAATACGTCTTGTAGCCCATTCATCTAAATCTCTAATGAAATATTCTTGGCCTTCCCATTCAATTGGAAATTCATTTCTATAAAATGCAAGTAATGTTGTTAGGCGCTGTTTACCATCAATAATTTTATAGATTGTTTTCTTTGTGGCATTTTTACCATAATCATCACTGAATTGAATAAATTGAATTGGCGGCAATGATATACCTTTAAGAACTGATATAATTAATTGTTGTTTTTGAAATAATGTCCAGCAAAGTGGACGTTGAAGATTCTTTCCTTTAGTTGGCAAGTAAACATCAAAGTCTAATGTTATATTATAAGCATTTTCGGCGATTCTGCATAAGTAATGCATAGTAGTTCCGCGTTGAATTTGGAAATTCAAATTCTTTTCTATATCTGATAGCTTTAGCATTTTAATAGTATTGATTATAGAGTAAATATAACTAATGATTGCGACATATAAAAGTATAGTCAGAACAAAACAGCAACTGAATGCTGTTTTAAGTTGTTCATTATCAGTGGGTTATAATTTGCTTATAATCAGTGAGTTAGATTTTAAGTGAATTCATATGTTCGATATCTTGTGGCGTACCTGCGAAGTTGATTAACTCAAACCATTTGATTTTATTATCATCAGATATGGGCTTATCAACATATTCATAACCAACATTACATTCAAACCATTCATTAACAATAATATTTTGGCATTCTTGGCTTAAGTCTTTGATGAAATACTCTTGTCCATTAACTACTATAGGAAATTCACCTTTAGCAAATGATATTAAACTTGAAAGACGTTGTTTACCATCAATGATTTTATATACACGTACTTCAGGTTGAGCATAGTCTTTATATTGTATTACAGTAAGTGGTGGAATTTCAATGCCTTTGAGTTTTGACATTACTAATTCTTGTTTCTGTAATAAGTTCCAAACAAATGGACGTTGAAGATTCTTTCCTTTAGTTGGCAAGTAAACATCAAAGTCTACAATGTATTCTAACGGATAATCAAACAAGTCTCGTATTGCAAACAAACAAGTCTTGTAAGTTATATTGAATGGAAGTTTAGTGCGGACGTCTTTAAGTTCTAACATTTTGTGTATGTTGTTATTGTTACTACTTTTGGTTTAACTTCATATCCAATAGGATCTTCTTCACATTCTCCTTGTCCAAAGAAATCTATATCAAAGGCAATAAATTTATCTCCATTTTTATAAACTACTTGTTCAGTCCATGCACCATGATCATGATCAGAATCTTTAGAAGGGTCATGATGAACTAAGACTGGTAAGAATGGAAATTTCTTATAAGTGCTAGCAAATAAATTATTATGAAAGTGTCCCGCGTTATATGCATCAATTTCACCTTTAGTATCAAATAGACCATATTTAATTAAGGCTGGAAATTTATCTTCAGGTATATGTGATAAAATAAAATCTGTTAAGTGGATCGTAGCTAATTTCTTTTTCATATTATATAGTGTTATCAGTTAATTCTGGTTTATCGTATCCAATCATGTATTGGTTTAAGTTCTCAACTAATCCAAGTTCTAATAGGTCTGGATATGCATCTGAATGCAACCAATGGTTCTGGGCACGATCTAAACCTTGTTGAGTATCATCAGCCATATCTTCATAGCCATATCCTTTACCATAACCATAACCATTTAAAGCTTTGCCAATTTTATGTAAGGTCTCAGCATCACGATTCTCATATGCTTTATTGATTGCCAATTGAATTTGGTCTTTCATTTCTGCGGCAACTTTCTCATTGAATGCATACATCTCATCTGACCATGGTCGAGTGATTGTTATTCCGTAGGTAGTACCTAATACTTTTATTTTTGACATATTGTTATATTTTAATTTCTGTATGACATTTCTTCAAGGATTCCATCAATCTCTAGTTCATACTTGCCTCTTGTGATTTTTCCCATTGTATCAATTCCACCTTTACTTGCAATTTCTTCTTGTACGTTTGCCAAGTTCTCCATTAAGTCCGCATCTGTATGATTAGCAAATGGTCTTGTACGTGCTATCAATTGCTTAGCAGTTATGATAGCACGTACAAGACCATTTGCTAATCA
>Ga0209668_10000808_pt1 | contig 13094 bp, 12 predicted proteins | sample FrelakmetPLP11PL_FD_187150 | JGI IMG/M metagenome (GOLD analysis project Ga0209668, IMG submission 187150) | Freshwater lake sediment microbial communities from the University of Notre Dame, USA, for methane emissions studies - PLP11 PL (SPAdes)... | ecosystem: Environmental > Aquatic >... | reverse complement strand
TGTCCGGCGTACCTTAAAGAACAAAGTCAACCATAAGAAAAAACGTAAAATTGTGCCCCTTTACATCACACACGAACTTTCTCAGGATAATACAGGATTGCAGGTTGTTGATTTGTTCTGTTGGGGACTTTTCAGAAAATATGAATCGAATGATACAAAATGGTATGACGTTTTCAAGGAGGCAATAGGATTTGAAGATGAATACCTTAAATAAGGCAATAAAAAAGACGGCCCCTATCACGCCTCTGGTCTCAAGGCTCGTAGCCAACCGATGGATGGAAGCACCTTGAGCACGTGTTAGGATTTACCCGTCTGATTTCTTTTACATTGCATATTTCAATTTGTCAAATGAATTTATCTGACGCTTTCAGGGAGAAACCCTTGTCACTTACCCCTCGTCACTTGTTCACAGAATCACGAAAAACCTCTTGACGAATTCGATATTTAGTTATACTTTTCTCGTAAATTTCAAACGTATATTGAGGACAATATATTAACCCCTTTTTTAACTCATCAATGAAGAGGGACAAATGGACTGATTTCGCGAAACCCCGTTTTTCAAAAGAGAACGGGGTTTCTTTATTTTGTTCTGATAATTCCTATTGCATGATCTTTTAAATGCTATGAAAAAAACCCTTTCCGAACGTGACATATGCACCAAGTATATAACCCCGGCTGTACAACAGGCAGGTTGGGATGTGCATCGTCAGATGCGGGAAGAGGTTTCATTCACAGCAGGCAGGGTAATTGTCCGCGGTAAGCTCCATACCCGCGGCCAGAAAAAACGGGCAGACTATATCCTCTATTATAAACCCAATATCCCTATCGCTCTTATTGAAGCCAAGGACAATAACTATTCGGTAGGCGCCGGGATGCAGCAGGCGCTTGCCTATGCCGAAGCCCTTGACATCCCCTTCATTTATAGTTCAAATGGTGACGCTTTCATGGAACATGACCGCACCATTACCAGCGGCGCCATAGAGCGCGAGCTTACCATCGACAATTTTCCATCCCCCACCAACCTCTGGACGCGCTATTGCACCTGGAAGAATATCACTTCTGAACGAGAACCAGTCATTACGCAAGACTACCATACAGAGCTGGGCTGGAAGACACCGCGCTATTATCAAGTCAATGCCATCAACAGAACCATCGAAGCTATATCTCAGGGACAGAATCGCATTCTGCTGGTAATGGCAACGGGCACCGGGAAGACCTACACCGCCTTCCAAATCATCTGGCGGCTTTGGAAATCACGTCAGAAAAAGCGCATCCTCTATCTTGCCGACCGCAACATTCTCATAGACCAGACTATGACCAATGACTTTAAGCCCTTCGGTTCGGTCATGACAAAGATCCGCCACCGCAAGGTGGATAAATCCTACGAAATCTACCTTGCCCTCTACCAGGGTATTTCCGGCACTGAGGAGTTTCAGAACATCTATCGGGATTTCTCTCCTGACTTTTTTGATCTGATCCTGGTGGACGAGTGTCACCGGGGCAGCGCCGCTGAGGATTCCGCCTGGCGGGAGATCCTCGAATATTTTGCGGGCGCCACCCAGATCGGCATGACCGCCACCCCCAGGGAAACCCGCTACATTTCGAACATTCACTATTTCGGCGATCCAGTCTACACATATTCCCTCAAACAAGGGATCGATGACGGTTTCCTGGCCCCCTATAAAGTAGTCCGCATTGACCTGGATAAAGACGCCGGTTGGCGGCCGGAAGAAGGGAAACTGGATAAGCACGGCGTCGTAATTCCCGATCGCGAATACAACCAAAAGGACTATGACCGCGAGATGGTGCTGGAGCAGCGCACCGAACTGGTAGCCAGCAAAGTCAGCGAATTCCTCAAAAAGACAAACCGTTTCGATAAGACAATCATCTTTTGCGAAGACATCGATCATGCGGAGCGGATGCGCTCAGCACTGGTCAATGAAAATGCCGACCTGGTAGCCAGAAGCAGCAGGTATATCATGCGTATCACCGGCGACAGCGAGGAAGGCAAGCTGGAACTCGATAACTTTATCGACCCGGAAAGTACCTATCCTGTCATCGCCACCACCTCAAAGCTCATGACGACCGGCGTGGACGCCCAGACCTGCAAGCTGATCGTACTCGATAAAACAGTGAACTCCATGATCGAGTTCAAGCAGATCATCGGCCGGGGCACCCGCATCAACGAGGAATACAATAAATACTGGTTTACGATTATGGATTTCAGGAAAGCCACCGAACTCTTCGCTGATCCCGCATTTGATGGTGAGCCGGTGCAGATCTATGAACCAGATCCCGGCGATGATCCAGTGCCGCCGGACGGGCCGGACGTAGGTGGAACCAAAGAAGGGGGAGAAGAACAGCCTGGCGAAGAGTTTATCGTCGATCCCCCACCTCCGGACATGGGTGAAGGAGGCAAGCGTTATAAATATTACGTGAATGACGTTCCGGTCTTTGTGATCAATGAGCGTGTACAATATTATGGCCCGGACGGCAAGCTCATCACCGAGTCACTCCGGGACTATACCAAAAAGAGTGTCCTGCAGGAATTTGCCTCCCTGGACAATTTCCTTGCCAGGTGGAAGGAGGCAGAGAAGAAGCAGGTAATCATCGATGAAGTGCAGGAGAAAGGGATCTTCTTTGAAGCCTTGGCGGAGGAAGTAGGCAAGGAGCTTGATCCCTTTGATCTGATATGTCATGTTGCTTTTGGACAGAAGCCTCTCACCCGCAAAGAGAGGGCCACGAATGTCCGCAAGCAAAATTATTTCACTGAATATGGCGAAACTGCCCGGAGCGTACTTGATGCACTGCTCGACAAGTACGCCGATGAGGGTATCCGGAATGTCGAGCAGATGGACGTTCTTAAGATCACCCCTTTTGACCGCTTTGGTTCACCGGTCGAGATCATCAAGAGTTTCGGCGGGAAGGAGAAATACACCGCCGCCCTCCGTGAGCTCGAGTCCCATCTCTACGAAATAGCGCAATAACCATATCAAGGAGGATATAGGGTCCCCATGTCTGTAGGCAACATCATCAAATCCATTCAGGACATCATGCGCCAGGATACGGGCGTTGACGGCGACGCTCAGCGCATCTCGCAACTGGTCTGGATGATATTCCTCAAAATCTTTGACGACAAGGAACAGGAGTATAAACTCCTTGACGACAAATATGTCTCGCCCATCCCCGAGCGGCTGCGCTGGCGCGCCTGGGCGGCAAATCCAGAGGGGATAACCGGCGAGGAACTGCTCGACTTTATCAATAATGACCTCTTCAAAACTTTGAAGAGCCTGTCTTTTGGGCCGGACGACGACCCGCGCGGCTTCATCGTCAAAGAGGTATTCGAGGATGCCTACAATTACATGAAGTCCGGGACACTCATACGCCAGGTTGCCAACAAGATAAGCGAAATAGATTTCAATATTGCCTCAGAGAAGCACCTCTTCGGTGACATCTATGAGCAGATACTCAAAGACCTTCAGAGCGCCGGCAACGCTGGCGAATACTATACGCCCCGTGCCGTTACCCAATTCATGACAGATATGGTCAATCCCCGCCTGGGCGAGAAAATTCTCGATCCTGCCTGCGGCACTGGTGGATTCCTTGTTTGTGCACTGGAGAATATTCGCAAGAACGAAGTTAGGGCCGTCGAGGATAATACCGTTCTACAATCGAGTATCTTCGGCGTAGATAAAAAGCCTTTGCCTCATCTTCTGTGTGTCACAAATATGCTTCTGCACGGTATCGAAGTGCCCTCCACCATACGGCGGGACAACACATTGTCTCGTCCGCTACGGGACTATACCGCCAAAGATAGAGTAGATGTCATCCTCACCAACCCGCCCTTTGGCGGTATCGAGGAAGACGGCATTCAGGCTAACTTCCCCGCCGCCTTTCGCACCAAGGAAACCGCCGATCTCTTCCTGATTCTCATCATGACACTGCTCAAGGACAGCGGCAGGGGCGCCATCGTCCTGCCCGACGGCACGCTATTCGGTGAAGGTGTGAAGACCCGCATTAAGGAAAGACTCTTAGAGGAGTGTAATCTCCACACCATAGTGCGCCTTCCCAATGGTGTCTTCAACCCCTACACCGGCATCAAGACCAACCTTCTCTTTTTTACCAAGGGAGAACAAACAAAAGAGATCTGGTATTACGAACACCCCTATCCGCCTGGGTACAAATCCTACTCCAAGACCAAGCCGATCCGCATCGAAGAGTTTGAACCTGAAAAGGCATGGTGGGATAACCGTGAGGAAAACGAATTCGCCTGGTGTGTATCGGTGGAGGCGATCAAGGCCGCCAGCTACAATCTGGATATCAAGAACCCAAACAAGAATGACGAAGACCACGGCGACCCGGAGGAGTTACTGACCAAATACAAAAAGCTACTGGCTGAGGCAGCGGAAACGCGCGAGGCGCTCAAACAAGAACTAATGTCAGCCCTCCAAAGGGAAAAGACATGACAAAGGATACTTTCTTCACCAACTTCGGTTATCTTGCCGATGCGCCCAATGGTGTAAAAAAACTGCGGGAGCTGATTCTGCAACTGGCTGTACAGGGCAAGCTTGTTCCGCAGGACCCAAGCGACGAACCAGCATCCATCCTGCTTAAAAAAATAAAGGCCGAGAAAGAGCGGCTGGTAAAGGAAAAGAAAATCAAGAAGGCCGACTCGCTACCACCAGTTAGCCCCGATGAAGAGCCTTATAAACTATCAAAAGGATGGGTGTGGGTGAGGGTTGTTGATATTCTCGAAAAGCTCACAAACGGCTATTCCGGCCAACAATTTAAAGAGCCTCCTGGGCTTCCATTAACCCGTATAGAGACTATATCAAATGGTACCGTTGACTTTTCAAGAGTTGGTTATGTTAAAGATTATGACGATGAACTTATCGAAAAGTTCAGAATTGAGTCAAAAGATATTCTACTGAGTCATATAAACAGTGAAAAACATCTGGGCAAAACGGCTGTATACCAATCAGATAAATTGATACTTCATGGAACGAATCTTTTGTTACTGAGAGTGTTTAAATTTTTCATAAATGCAGATTATTTTCATATCGTCATGCAGTATTCACGGAATATAGGATATTTTATTTCAATGGCTCAACATGCAATTCATCAGGCATCCATCAATCAATCGAAACTATCATACACTCCATTTGCATTACCCCCACTTGCCGAACAACACCGAATTGTCGCCAAAGTTGATCTGCTCATGGCTTTATGTGACGAACTGGATAAGTGGCAGCAGAAAAAAAAGCAAAAGCTCATCCGCCTCAACAACGCCGCCCTTGATCGGCTCCTGACCGCACGCACAACGGACGACTTCGCCGACGCCTGGCGCATCATCCGCGACAACTTTGACTTTCTTTACACAGCCCCGGAAACCATCACCAAATTCCGCCAGGCCATCCTCCAACTCGCCGTCCAGGGCAAACTCGTTCCACAGGATACAAACGACGAACCGGCTTCCGCGCTGCTTGTAAAAATCAAAACAGAGAAAGACCGACTGATTAAGGAGAAGAAAATCAAGAAGGCTGCTCCGTTGCCACCCGTAAGCCCCGCTGAAGCCCCCTACGAGCTGCCGAAGGGTTGGGAATGGGTGAGATTGGGCGAAATCATAAAGATTTCCTCGGGTGATGGCCTAACATCAGAAAATATGGACTCTAACGGACAGATTCCAGTATACGGAGGAAATGGTATTGCCGGGTATCATAGTAAATTTAATGTAGAGAAGCCTACAATAGTGATCGGACGAGTTGGCTACTATTGTGGGTCTGTTCATATGACAGAAGAAAAGGCATGGATAACTGATAATGCCTTCATAACTTTTTTTTCTGAAGAAAATATATTTCCATACTTTATGTTTTGGCTACTTAAAGGAACGAATCTGAAAGAAAGAGAAAATGCTACAGCCCAGCCAGTCATTTCTGGTAAAAAAGTATATCCTCTTGTGGTTGGCCTCCCCCCTCTTGCCGAACAACACCGCATCGTCACCAAGGTTGATCAACTCATGAAACTGTGTGACGAATTGGAATCTAAACTCATCAAATCACAAACCAAGAGTGAAAAACTGGTGGAAGCCTCAGTTAAGGCCATAGCTGCCAACTGAGGATCGTATAATGATAAAAGTTTTCAATACTGAAATACAAACCAAAAACTGGCGCGCACTTTTTTAAGAAAAAATGCAGGTAAATTGTTCCGTCGGTTTTATGTTCGAGCCTGTGCCGAATAGTAAATAAAAACAGTTAATGTGAGAAATAAAAATGTCTGAATTTCCCAAACATATCATCCTTCCTGACAAAGTATATTCTGTTTTTCTTCAACCAACAACTCACGGACGTGCCTTCGACAGATATCTATGGGATCATGTTGTTAAGGGTGAAAATCCATTGAATCCTTCAGATGCATGGAGAACACGCCTTGGATCAAGTCGTGAGCTTGCAGATGATTATGCCAGTTATAGGTTGCCCATTCCTCTCGAATGGATTCTAGTCAGATTTCTCTTTCATTATGTGCGCACAAACTCTGTTCACATTATTTCCGGCCCGGGGGGCGAAGTTTTAAAGTCGACAAACGTTGAGGACTACCTCGGTTCAGAAATTTCAGATGATGATGTTGAACAACTTCTCAGATCTGTTTTCGGTTCCTGGGTCAGGGTTTTTCCAAATGAATATGTGACATTGGCTGATATATATGGATCAACCGATATTCCTTTCGATGTACTGAAACGTGGGATCAATTATCTGATACATTTGGGGCATATCGAAGAAACAGGCCCGGATGCGTACATAGTTAAAGCAAGCATTTTTGATAAGATAAGATATCGAAAGGAGTTTGTCTCTTTGGATAGGAAAAGCAATCGTTATTATCAAGAAGTGAGGATCGAGGCAAGCGAACCTTTCTGTTTTATTATCATGCCTTTTCGAGAATCAGAGTTTCCTCAGCGTATTTACACAGAGGTTATCAAACCCTTTATCGAGGATAATTTCAAAATTTCCTGTTATCGGGTTGATGAAGATTGTCTCCCTGATCGTATTGATAATAAAATTTACAGCTACCTCATGCGGGCAGCGTTCATCATTGCAGAGGTAACGACCTGCAATCCGAATGTTTTTTACGAATTGGGGCTGGCTCACATGCTGGAAAAAGATTGTATTATCCTGACACAAAAATCAGCCTCGGAGATTCCTTTTGACATTAACAGGATCAGAGCTGAGAAATACGGCAATGAGGATGCGTTGGTTGAGATTTTGAGGAAGGCAATCTCTGCCCTTGCCTTCAAATTGAGAACATGAGAGAATTTTCAATAGAGATCATTGATATTTAAAATACATACCAATTGTTGTGATTGCAAATTGATCAAAAAAGGTATATGGACACCCGGCAAATAGCCGGGACGGTTCTGTTTATTTTTTTATTGTTCTAAAGGCAGGTCTTATTAGTGAATTTTGAAGATATTCAGGAACTCCATTACATCACTCATATTAATAATGTACCGTCAATTTGTGAAAACGGCATTCTTTCCCATAAATATGCGGGGAAGGTTTCACATATCTCAGTTGCATCTTCTGATGTTCAGGAGCGCCGTGCCAGAAAGATCATTCCTGGTGGTAAGTCGCTCCATGACTACGTAAATCTTTACTTTGATGCACGAAATCCCATGCTGTACTTTTTGAAGGATCAACACACCGAGCTTTGTATCCTGCGTATCAATCCGGCAGTTATGAAATTGACCGGCGTTATTATCTCGGATCGAAACTCATCGAGCGAATATGCACGTTTTTCAAGGTATCCAGAGGGTCTGGATCGTCTCAATGCCGAAGTCATTTTTGCACGATACTGGACCCATCCAGACAATCCATTTATGGAAATGGAACACAAGTCAATTAAATGCGCCGAGGTTTTGGTGCCAGACAATATTGATCCTCAATTCATCACCGGCGGTTATGTTTCATGCGATGCCGCACTGGAACGTTTTAAGATGAAAAATGTTTCGGTGTCTGTTATATTGAAGTCGTTCATGTTCTTCAGATAGGAGAGTATAATGGTACGGGTATTGATCAATGATCTTTTTCAATCAAAGGCCCAGACGCTTGTTAATACTGTGAATTGCGTCGGGATTATGGGCAAGGGACTTGCTCTGGAATTCAAGAATCGTTTTCCCGAGATGTTCAAGGATTACGCAGAGCGCTGCGCACGGGGAGAAGTCAGGCTTGGTAAGCCATACATATACGAATCATTGCTTCAACCTCAGATTATCAATTTTCCGACAAAGGACCACTGGCGTTCGGTTTCAAATTTACAGGACATCACCCAGGGTCTGGAGTACCTCGCTAACCACTATAAAAAATGGGGGATCACCTCGCTTGCGGTACCGCCCCTGGGCTGCGGGGAAGGTCAACTGGAATGGCGAATCGTAGGACCTACCCTGTACAGGTACCTGAAGCGGCTTGATATCCCGGTGGAATTGTATGCGCCTTATGGTACGCCACTTGATGAAATCAAGCACGAATTCCTCGATGCTGAAGTCAGTGACGAAGAAGCAGTGCGTCGCATGACCTTTACGCAGCGGATAAAGCCCGCATGGGTTGCACTTGTCGAGATTCTCCATCGGATTGAACAGCAGCCCTATCATTGGCCAATCGGAAGAACGACATTTCAAAAAATCGCCTTTGTAGCAACGATGGAAGGATTACCGACAGGCTTGGCTTTTATGAAAAGCAGTTATGGTCCGTTTTCTCCAAAACTGAAGGAGATGATCACCAAGCTCGTTAATAATGGATTGATCCGAGAGGAAAAACTAGGCCGAATGTTTACGGTGAAAACCGGACGTGCCTTTGCAGATGCACGACGAGTCGATGAAACTGAAATCGGCAAGTGGGAATCCGTCATTGAGAAGACCGTTGATTTATTTGTGCGAATGAATACAAAACAGGCGGAACTCGTCTCGACTGTTCTTTTTGCCGAAAAAGATCTCACAAGAAACGGAAACGATAAGCCTGCAGAATGCGATGTCTTGTCTTATGTGCTACAATGGAAACAAAAGCGACGACCTGCTTTGAATCAGGAGGAAGTCGCGCACACCATCAGAAATTTAGCCGTGCTCAGGTGGCTGAATGTCCGGCCAAGTGTCGACCTGCCTATTTCTGAAAGGGCTTGGATATAAAACGTCCCTATTCAAGATTTGTTGAATACCTCAGCTATGAACCAAAGGGAATTTCGGGGGCAGGCTTATCAGTTATGGAATGAGCTTATGAACAGTCTAAAAGAAGAATTATTTTATGGTGAAAACTTTGGGAGTATGAGGAGGTTCACACACCATGCCCGCTCTCGATGACTACATCGATGATCTTTTTGACACCTACTTTTACCACATCACGACACCGCAGAAGTGGGAGGAAATCAGAAAAGAAGGGTTGCGATCGGGAAGGGATGGAACCATCCAGGTGATTACTACCGACAATCCCGCAATCATTGATGCCGTGGCACGCACTCACATGGGAATGACGGAATACGTCGTCATACGGTTCTGCCCGTGCGACCTGGGATTGTATCCCGTGAAACTGGAACCGCCACGCGACTCGTCCCCGGAATCCCATATGACCACAGTCCGGACAAGCGTGATCGATCCGCTATTGCTGGAGTTGATATAAAATCGTGGGAGCTCAGCAGAGTGAAGTCTTTCGTGATCTCTTTGAAAAGATTAATAGGTAAGAATATAGGTTCAAAGGTTAAGAGACAGAAATCTGGATTCCCGATCAAGTCGGGAATGACAGAAAAGATGGGAATGACGGGGAGGGGCGGGAATGAAGTAGAAAGGTTAAAGGAAAAAATATCTTGAGATATTTAAAGTATTAACTTATAATTCTCAACATGAAATTCATAGACCGTTCACTTGCACCGCAACTCATTAAGGCAGCAAAAAATTTTGGCGCCGTACTTCTTACCGGACCGCGCCGCTCCGGCAAGACAACCCTTTTGCGCAAGCTCTTTCCCAGAATGTCATACTACCTTATCGAAGATCCTGATGTTGTTTCCCGCCTTCGCAACGATCCGCGATCATTCATTGATGAGATCCGGCCGCCGGCCATACTTGACGAAATTCAGAATGTTCCGGAGGTTCTCAATTATGTAAGGACCAGGATCGACCAATTCCCTAACCGGAAAGGGCAGTGGTTTCTGACCGGTTCCCAGGATACCCCGCTTATGAAAGGGGTCACGGAGTCTCTCGCCGGTAGAGTGGCAGTGTTTCAGCTGATGCCGCTTTCCACACAGGAGACGCCAAAGGTTTCCATTCTGCGCGGGGGTTTCCCGGAAGTCCTTGCACATCCTTCGGCGTCGCAGGTATGGTTTCGTTCCTATATCCAAACATACCTGGAGAGGGACGTCCGGTCTGTCAGCGCTATCCGTGATCTTGCGACCTTCCGCCGCTTTCTGTCTCTCCTGGCAAGCCGATGCGGACAGATCCTCAATCGTACGGATCTTGCCGCTCCGCTGGGGGTCTCAGTGCCCACGATTTCTGAATGGCTGAATATCCTTGAGATCACTTCACAAATTATCCTGGTTCCTCCATTTTATGAAAATTTCGGAAAGCGGCTAATCAAATCGCCGAAGCTGTATTTTGCCGATTCCGGGCTTGTCTGCCACCTCCTTGGGATCGACTCGGAGAAAATATTGAAGAATTCGCCGTTTTTTGGCGCCCTGTTTGAAGGATATATTGCCTCGGAAATCATCAAAGCCCAAATCCATGCAGGTCGAGCAAAGGCGCTCTACTATTTCCGGGACCAGCAGGGCATGGAAGTGGATTTTTTAGTGCCGTCGGGACATCGGGAAATCATGCTCATTGAAGCAAAGGCGTCACAAACTGTCGCGACCCGGATGACAGAATCGATCCAGAGGCTCGGGAAAGCCATAACTCAATACAGCCTCAAGAGTTATGTTGTTTATAATCCAGGGAAAACAACATTTGACACGTCTGCCCTTCATTCCGGTATCCGGGCAGTTTCAACAGCTCAGTTAATGTCTGTGCTTACACGTACCTTATGACAGTAGAAACTGGATCCCGGATCAAGTCCGGGATGACGAGGGAACGGAAAGGACTGGAAACAAAGATAGAAGAATATGAATGCGTACAAAATGAACAAGCATATTATCGGCGCGGATGTGCTGGATGAAGCGAAAGAATTTTTTCGTGGTGAGATTGGAGAGCCTCTGCCCGATCACATCGAGGAGATGGGCTGGGAATACGTGGTTCCCTGCGAAAGCGGCGAGAATAAGACCATCAGGGATATCATCAACCGTGTAATGGATGAGCGCAATGACTGGCTCCGCATGGGCGTCCCCTGCGATCTCCACTGTCCTTTCATTATTACGAAACTGCCCTGAGAGATTCTACAAATTCATTTGTTATCCGGACACATTCGGTCTATACTTTTCCATCACAAAAGAGGATAAGAAAAGAGGGATAAGGAAAATAATCATGAACAATCTTGTAGAGGGTTATCCTATCGTCATCGAAATTCCTGTACAATGGGGAGAGATGGATGCATTCCAGCACGTCAACAACGTTGTGTATTTCAGGTACTTTGAAAACGCCCGGATTGCGTATTTTGAGAAGTTGGATGTTATTGAATTCATGACCAGAAAAGGAATCGGCCCGATTCTCGCCGCTACATCGTGCAGATTCAAAACACCGTTGACACATCCCGATACAGTTCTCGTTGCGGCCAAAGTGACCACCATCGAGGACGACCGTTTTATAATGGATTATCGCGCTTTCAGCACAAAGCATCAGAAGATCGCCGCTGAGGCTGATGGTGTGATTGTTACCTTCAATTATCGGGAGAACAAAAAAGTTTCTGTGCCCGAAGAGCTGAGGCGGCTGATCATGGAGATTGAAAACGGCGCAAAATAAAAATCTATAATTAGGGGAAAAACAATCATTGGTTATTCCTGTGTGTACCACATTTAAGGCCAGAGTTCTAAGGGAGGAATCGTACGTAATATCTCGGAAACGACATCCTTATGTTCTGCCATCACGAGTTTGATCATCTTGTCTTTGCCGGTGATCACGTTGCCCAGGGCGCTGCCGTTGATATCCAGGAGACACCCCAGCAACCTGGGGGCGTGCGCCTGTAAAAGGTGTTCAATATGCCGGTAAAAACGCTCAGCGCCGTCGTTGGAAAATAAAAGCAGCCGTGAAACCCGATCTCCATAGGGACCGTCCTTGCGTTCCCTTACATTCGCAATCCCTTTTCTCTCGCTCTCCAGCTTATCAAAGATCGCTTCGAATCCGCAGCGAATCTGACCCTTGAGCCTGGCCTTCTGCAACACTTTTTTCAGCGGGTCACTCATCGTGATTATTGAGACATCAAGATCACCGCCAGGCCACAGTTTTACGGTACGGGCCATCAATGCCCCACGGATGACCTCGACGGTGCCATCGGCCTCCAGCTGCCGGGGAAAGCGCATATCTGAAAGGTTCATGTTGTTTTTTCAACCCCACAACTTTTCAGGAATTGTTCCAGAACCTCGTAGGGCTGGAAACCCCCAATACCCCGAGCACTCATGATTACGGTAGGAACGGCCGTTATCCCCAGGACTCGGGATCGCGTCCAGTCGGCATCCACCGCTTCCCGAAAAGTTCTTTCCTGAACGACGCGCCGGGCTTCGTCACCCGGAAGCCCGATGGATTCGGACAGGCCGACGAGCACGTCCGCTTTGGCAATGTTCATACCCTCCACGAAATAGGCCCTGAATACTGCGTTGTGAAATTCATCCCCTTTCCCTTCTGCTTCCGCCCATTTTGAGAGTTCCTGGGCCAGGCGGCTGTTGTAGGTTTTTGTGCGATCGGCCAGGGGCAGACCAAGCTCCCCCGCTACCTGCCTGAGTCGCTGCAAGATGCCAGGGATATCAAGAGTCCTGCCGGCAAAGAGCTCTGCAAGGGTGAGTCCTTCTTCCGGGGTCTCGGGGTGGAGGGGGAAGGCGATCCATTTGACTTCAACTTCGTATTCCTTCTTCAGTCGATCAATACGCACCGTAATGAAATAGCACCACGGTCACACGTAATCAGAGAATATTTCAAGGAG
>Ga0209668_10000807_pt1 | contig 13097 bp, 5 predicted proteins | sample FrelakmetPLP11PL_FD_187150 | JGI IMG/M metagenome (GOLD analysis project Ga0209668, IMG submission 187150) | Freshwater lake sediment microbial communities from the University of Notre Dame, USA, for methane emissions studies - PLP11 PL (SPAdes)... | ecosystem: Environmental > Aquatic >... | reverse complement strand
GATCCTTTTGAATCCCGAGGGCAGCCAGGTGGAGGGGGAGCGGAGACCTGTCTCCGTCCTGTTCGGCGATCTTTCCGGCTTCACAGCCATGTCCGAGACCATGGACCCCGAACAGGTGGTGGAGGTGGTCAACCAGTACTTCGACACCATGGTGGAGATCGCCGAGCGTTACGGCGGGCATATCGACAAGTTCATGGGCGACGCCTTGATGGTGCTGTTCGGAGCGCCGGTGGTCCACGAGGACGACCCGCTTAGAGCCTGCCTGGCGGCCATCGAAATGCTGGAGGCCATGGACCGTTTCGCCGCCGAACACAAGATGGACCTGGCCATGAGCATCGGGCTCAACACCGGGGAGGTGGTGGCGCTCAACGTCGGATCCAAGAGCCGGATGGAATATACCGTGATCGGCGACGGAGTCAATCTGGCGGCCCGGCTGGAGAAGGTGGCCACCGCCCGCCAGTGCGTGATAGGCGAGAACACTTACAAGCGGGTCAAGGGCAAGATCCGGCTTAAAAAACTGAAGCCGGTGATGGTCAAGGGAAAATCCAAGCCCCAGAACGTATACCTGATCCTGGGCCGGATGGAGGCCGAAGAAAAGGCTGGAGCCCTTCGTTCCGGCTCCATTAAGATGGTGGGACGCCAGGCCGAGATAGACGGGATCAGGACCTCCATCCAAAAGGTCAAGTCGGGATCCGGTCAGATCGTGGCCATCACCGGCGAGCCGGGACTGGGAAAATCACGACTGGCCAAGGAGCTGGAGCTTTTGACCCGGGAGGAGAACTATAAATTCATCAAGGGCAAGTGCTACTCCTACGCATCCGGGGTGGCCTATCTGCCCTTCCTGCGCCAGCTGAATCTTTTAGCCGGAATAATTGAATCAGACCTCGGCCCCAAGAAAACCGAAAAGCTTCAGTCTTGTCTTCAGACATTAGACCTGTTGGATTTCGAGCCTTATTTGGGTGCTTTGTTGGGGTTGAGTTATCCCGATATCGAAGCTCTTGATCCGGAAAAGCGCAAGCGGAAGACCTTTGAGGCCTTCTCCCGGCTTTATACCAAAACTGCTTCCAGACAGCCTCTGGCGTTGGCATTTGAGGACCTGCATTGGGCCGATACCATTACTTTGGAATTGCTGGAGCATCTGGTTGCTGATCTGGAAAACCAGCCGGTGCTGATCTGCTGCGACTACCGCCCGGAACTGGCCCTACCCTTCATCGCCCGGCCCAACTGCCTGAGCCTGGTGCTGAAAAAACTGGATGTCCGGGAGACCCTGCAGATGGTCTCCGGCCTGGCCCAGGTCCAGGATGTCAGCGAAGAGGTGCTGAAGAAGATCGAGGAGCGGACCGAGGGCAACCCCCTGTTCATCGAGGAGACCATCCGCAACCTGCTCTCCCGCCGGCTGGTCAAAAGGGACGGCCCCAACCTGCAGGCCTCAAAGCGTTTTGAAAAAATATCCCTCCCCAACACTGTGGCCGCCATGGTGCTGGGCAGGATCGACAAGCTTTCCGAAGAGTTCCGCCGCACCCTGCAATATGCCGCGGTGATCGGAAAGGAATTCGACAGCCGCCTGCTGGGCAGGCTATCGGGACAGAGCCCGGAACAGATCCAGCCCGTACTGGACAATTTGGAGCATTTTGAGGGGCTGTTATATTCCAAGCTGCTGGAGGGAAAACGGACCTACGAGTTCCACTCCACCACCACCCACGAGGCCGCTTACTCCACCCTGCTTAAGGGCCGGCGCAAGGAGCTTCATGGCCAGGCCGCCCAGGCCCTGGAGCGGGAGCACCAGAAGGACCTCTATTCCCATTACGAAGACCTGGCCCACCACTACTATCACAGCAAGGACAGCGACAAGGCCGTAAACTACCTGCACCGGGCCGGGGACAAGGCTCGGGGGCTTTATGCCAACCCCGAAGCGGTGGAGTTCTACCGCAAGGGGCTGGAGGTCATCAAGCTGCTCAAGGAAAGCCGGCAGAACCTGACTGAGACCGCCGAACTGCTGGGGGCCCAGGGTGCCATTTTCAGGCTGACCGGCCAGCGGGATCAGGCGCTCAAGAACTTCATCACCGCCTCCAAGATAGCCCAGCGGGAGAAGGACGACAAGGCCGAAAGGAAGTACCTGCTGTCCGCCGGAATAGTCTATGACATGCTGGGACAGCCCCAAAAAAGCGGGGAAATAATTGAAAGGGTTCTATCCACAGCGGAAAATTCGGGAGACCTGATCGCCCAGGCGATAGCCCTGCACAATAACGGCAATCTGCTGCTGCATACCGGCAAGAACAGCGAAGCCATATCCTCCTTTTCAAAAGCCCTTTCGATCTATCAAACATTGAAGAACGAAAGGGAGATTTCCCAGATCCAGGGAAGCTTGGGCAAGGCCTTTGAATTAACCGGCGAAATCCCCAAAGCCATAGAGCATTATCGTTCTGCCATTGAACTGTCAACGTCCATCAATTACGCCGAAGGGATCGCCCTGCAGAACAATAATATCGGCAACCCCCTGCTCATGCAGGGCGAAATTGAAGAAGCTTTGAAGCATTTCACCAAAGCGCTGGAAACCGCAAAAAAAATTGGTGATGTCCGGGTTGAATCATTATCCTCGGGGAACATCGGCATCATTAATGCCATGGCCGGCGACTATGCCCTGGCCCTAGGGTTCTTTGAAAAATCCCTGGCAGCTGCCGAAGAGATTCGCGAGCTTCAGCAAAAGATGCAGATGATCAATAACATCGGCTGCGTCTATCAGCTATGGGGAGACGCCCAAAAGGCCCTGGAACGCCACCGGGAAGCGGCTGAAATTTCAACCGTCCTGAAGGATATTGGCAATGAAAGCGAGATCCGCAGAAATCTGGCCCTGGACCTGAGCCTGCAGGGGAAATACGGTGAATCCTTGTCCGAGTTCTCTCTGGCAGTCAAGTTGGCAGATCAGATGGGTGATCCCCGTATGCAGGCATACATCAAAGCCAATCTTGGTGCCCTTTACCATACCTTGGGCCAGTTGGAACAAGCCGGCAAGTTCATAGGCGAGGCGCTTGATGAGGCCCGCAAGGTGCGGGATCCCGAGGTGATCCTGGCCGCGGCCCGGGGTTTGGTGGAGTTTAAACTGGAGACCGGAGACCTGCCCGGAGCCGAAGAACATGTTAACCGTCTGCTGGGACTGGCCGAAAAGACCCAGAACAAACGGGAGATGGCCTACGGCCTTTTAAATTTATCAACCCTGATGCTGCAGAAGAAGGAATCGGCCGACATGGCCCAGCCGCTCTCTGATTCGCTTCTTATGGCCCAGGAACTAAAGGATAAGTTCCTTTTGGGCCGTATTTATCTGCTGTTTGCCCAAAGGGCCTTGATGGGCAGCAATATCCGGGAAGCCGAGGACTATTTAAAAGATGCTTCGGAAATGGTCAGGAAAACGGAATCTGCGGAGCTCTTGTGGCAGACCAGTTATTATCTGGGCAAGTTGTTTGAATTAAAGGAAAACAAGGAACTGTCGGAAAAAGAACTGGAAATTGCGCGTAAGACGATAAGGCAAATGGAAGACGCCCTGCCCCAGGATGTTCGAAATGGTTTCATAGAGAACACTTCCCGCAAGCTTGCGTTTAAGTGAGTTTTCCCTGGTCACTAAAAAATACAGCCCGGGCATTAATGCCTGGGCTGTATTTTTTGGGCCTCATCTCCGCTATCTTATCAGCACCATCCTTTGGGTCAGACTGGTACCTTCAAAATTAAGCTGGTAAAAGTACACTCCGGCCGGCAGCATCCTTCCCTGACTGTCGTCACCCTTCCATATCAAGGTGTATGCTCCGGTTTGTTTTGGACCATGGTCTAAAACATTCACCCTCCGTCCGCAGATATCGTAAATATTTAGCGCCATCGTTCCGGGTTTGTGCAGGGCATACTTGATGGCAACCGCCCCCGAAGACGGGTTGGGGTGGCAGGGCATCAACTGCAGTTTGTCGTAAACCAGGCCTCCGCTGACCGCCAATACCGGACCGTGCCAGGTTATCTGGCCTTCGTCATCCTTGTCTCCCAGACGATAGTAATAGGTGGTATTGGGAAGCACCGTAGCATCGATATAGCTGTAGCTTCTGCCGATGGGAGAACCCTCCTCTGACTGGAGAACTGCCAGTCTCTGGAAACCATCGTCCGGACTGGATGAGCGTTCTATCAGCCATTCATAATTGTTATTCTCGCTGGCGGTTTGCCAGATCAGGGTTATCCCCTCGCTCCCGCTCTGGTAGGTAAATTCGGAAAGCTCTATGGCCAAAGCCTGGGCTGCTGTCCTGGGTGACAAACCGGAGGTAAGGCTGTTGATCTGATAGAAATAGGGATACTTGGCCACCGGAGCCTTGGCATCCTTGCCGATGTTATTGGTGATGGGGAAGGCATTCCAGGAGTGCTCATTTGTTTCGTTGTTACAAACCACCAGATATTTGAACACATTACCAACCGTGTATTTCAGATATGCAAACGGTACTTTGACCTCAAGATAATTATACTCATTGATGCTGTCCAACGACAGATAGCTGGTGCTATAAGAGGCTATGGAATCCACCCAGGTTTTGCTGCCGGTGGCCTTTTTTAAAACGGCCGTAGTACCATTTTCAATTATCAGACAGAAATCCGGCCGAAAGGCAGGGTCGAAACCCGAACAGGAATCGCCGGTATTGTAGGTACAGGTGGAATCCGCTCCTCCTGTCCTGGTATCAAAATATATAAACATATCTCCCAAGGTTCGCCAATCGCGGCTGTTATAACCTAAAAATAAAGTGTCCGTATTCCAAGTCGTGAATAATGTATCGCCCAAGCGAATCCCCATGCGTTCGCTTTTGCAAAAGTCATTGACACATCCATTAAAATATGGACTCGTGCCATACCCCAACCGGACAGTATGCGGCGTAAACGTGTCGCCATAGACCACTATCCTTGGTTCGTTGCCCAGGGTTCCCCACCGAACTGGCGAAGATTCATCACCGGCCTTAAGGGAAAAGATCACTGTGTCCGCCGGAGCAAACCCATATACAATTTTTTTCTCACGGACATCTGCGGCCGCTGGTGTCCAGGCTTGATAATAGGTCATACCGGTATCGATAAAATCTGCCTCAGAACTCATCTTTCCCAGATCGGAGGCTGTGGAATTGTATTTGGTATATTTCAACCAATACTTGCTGGCCTTTTCAGCGGCATCATCATCACTGACCGCCATCCAAGAAAGCTCAACCGAACCTTCGATGGTTCCGGTATAAACAGAATCCACCAGGTCAACGATCGGTTCCGGTTCCACGTTGAAGCCCTGGTAGGCCAGGATCCGCCGGGTCAGTTCCGAGGCGGTGCTGGGGTAAATACCATTGCTTAACGAGCCTATGGAAAAAGTAAGATAAACATTATTGTGGTTAGAAGCCTTGCCTCCTTTATAATAGTCGCCATACGAAGTGCCGCGGCCATAGGACCATTTACTTTTGGGGTCATCACTTCCCATGATTAGCCCGGAACCTGGAACCATCGCATCTATGATGTCCACAGAATTGTCGGGCCCCTGCTGATAGGGAAAATCGAATAACATGCCCTCGGTAAATGTCCCGGCTACGCCTCCGATCTTCTGGATGTTACCGGTCTCGGCGGGATTGCCCGGTCCGACATATTTAGAGCCGAACAGGTCAAACAGGGAGTCCCCATTATACATCTCTCCGAAGTCGTTTCCCGTCACCAGCAGGCATTTATCGGCGGTATTGGCGAAGGTTATCAGAGTATCTATCTGCTCGTCCTCAATGGCCCCGGCGCTGGAGCCGTCCTCGGCATAGCCCAGGTCTAGCAAGCACAGGTCATATTCGGCGCTGCTGTTCAGCTTCTGCTTGTCGCGCCACATATATTCCAGCACGCTGGTATTGGTGACCTGGACGAACTGCTGGTTGGGGATATTCCGTTCCTTCAAGGCCAGCACATAGGCCGAATCCAGCGGAATATACAGGGACTCCGGCTCGGCGATGGGGTCCTCGTTCCAGCCGGCGGTGGCGGGATTGTCATAGTCCTTCTTGGGGTGATACCAGATGGTACGCCCGGCTGCCTTGTCATTACTGATATTGTAGTTCACGCCCACGGCATTCAGGGTATCGTCTTTCTCGGAAAAAAGTTCATAATACTGCCCAAAGATGTCGCCCCGCCCGTTGACCCGGCTGGAATCCAGCCAGGCGACAGAAAAGAATTCATCAAAACGGCACACCGACGGAGCCCTCTGTCCGTAGAAGGGATTTTGGTTGACTGTTTTTTCCGCGGTGGTGAACCCTGCATTCTTGTCAAAATAGCGGGCCTGGATCTGGAACTTATAGGTGCTGCCGACATAAGCGGCCCAGCTGGTCCAGAAAGAAATACTGTCAGTGTTTGACATCGTCACTGACGGGATGCCGCAAATCACCGGAGCGACGGATAGGTTGACCTTGAAATTCTGGTTTATGGCTACGGCAGCATGACTATAACGCTGGGCATAGATGTCACCGTATATGTGGTTCTGGTAGCTGACCCAGGCAATGGTAAAAGGCCCGGAATCCGAGGCGGAAATGGCCGGGGTGAAGTGCTTGGCCTCAACATTGCCGTTCACTCTTTTGCTGGCGGTGATCGGCGAAAGGTCATATTTTAAATAGCGGAAATAAATATCGGCCATGGTAATTCCGTCCCGGTTATCCTGCCAGGCCACGGCAATGCCGGCATCGGTAAAACTTACCACCGGCAGAATGTGGTCCAGCTTTATCCCATCCTCGTTGACCTTGACATCAGGAGTCTGGGGTTCGCATTTATTATTGTAAACCCGGGCAAAGATATCGAACTGGCCGTCCCGGTCATCCTGCCAGACCACCACAAAATCTTGGGTTCTGTTATTTACCGCCACCTTGGGGAACTTGCAATGCCGTATCTGTTTTTCGTTGACCCTGAATTCATCCGTCATGGGTTTGCCATCCGGGGCCATCTTACGGCCATAAACCTGCCAATAGGGTTCCTTATACGTGGAATCCTGCCAGACCACGAAAACGAAATCGCCGGTTTTGCCGGCCACGTCCGGCGCTTTCTGATCCCGGTTGTCGTTGACCTTGTCGTTAACCAGATAAGCGTCCGTCAAGGCGTCATCCTTGTAGCCCCAATAACGGCCATAGATGTTCCAATCCCCGGCCCGCTGGTCGGCCCAGACATAGCTGGCGTTGGTGTACCTGTCCATGACTGCTGCCGCACCTTGCTGGGCCGTTTCTCCGGCGTCGTTGTCCCACAGGAATATTTTGCAGGTGTCGGGATCGGCCAGGGCCGCAGAGGCCAGGACCATTAACACAAATAATAGACCGACTATTTTTTTCATGAGGTTTTTCTCCTTTTACCGGGGGTTTTTTCCCTAATGGATGCTAAGGCCATCGAGAGCATTTTTATTCTTTTATCTTTGTCGTCCAAACACTGTTTAAGCAATTTTAGTATCTCGGATTTATTTATGTCGGAGGAGGGAAGGTACCAGTGCTCGCCTTTCTTTTTCACCCGCTGCAGTACTTTGGCCTCGACGAACTGGTCCAAACAACAGCTGATTTCATCATGGCTTTTTCCCAAAAGCTTGGAAATGCTTTTGGGGGTTTCCTGCGCGTTTGGTTGCCTGGCATAATGCAAAACAATGTCCAACGCAGTAAAACTGTGTATCGATCGCTCAATGAACGATCCTAAGTCTTTATTTTCATTAATATTGTGCATAGTTGTATTTTATAAAGCATTATATATTGCAAATACTATGCCAACTAGTTTATTAATTTATATTACCATGCAATAACTTGGCTTATGTTACTTATTGATTTTGTGTTTTTAGTTAAATGATTGTATTTTTTTATAATGTCAATAAAAAAATATACTGTCTGTCTCTAAATTCCCTTTGCACAATTTATTTTAATAGTGCATTTTTCGTACCTTTTATTCGTATTATTATTATATTTCCTATCTGTTTTATTGTCAATAAGTTAGTATTATAGCTGTTATCCTAGAACAACATGTGTAAGTGTAATATTTACACTCTTGTTTCTTCAATATGATACCTTTCAAATAGTTATAATAAGCTGTAAATTTTACATCTTTGGGTGATTCCTTGCACACAAAAAGGCCTTAACCAAAGTTAAGGCCTTTTTGCAGTTCACTAATAATATTTCTATTAATTATCTAGGCTTATGCCTCCCGGTTTCGGGGACGGATGATGTTAAGCTCCCTCAATAGGCGGGAAAGATAGGATGGCTGAATGTCCAAAACTTTTGCGGTTTTTCTTTGGTTCCAACCATTGGCTTCCAGCGCTTTTATCATGTATTCCCGCTTGAACACATCCTGGGCGCCGTCCCAGGTCATGGTGGGCGGTATGCCATCCCTGGTGGAAGTATCGTCCACCAGACGGGGCAGGTTCTGCAGGGTTATGGTTTGACCTGAACTAAGCACCACTGCCCTCTCCACCGCATTCTGCAGCTCCCGGATGTTTCCCGGCCAGGAGTAACTCTGCATGGCTTTCGCTGCCTCTTCCGTAAATCCCCGCACCTGTTTTTTGGTCTCCCGCCCAAAACGTTCCAGAAAATGTCCGGCCAGAACCGGGATGTCCTCCGTCCTTTGGCGCAGCGGCGGGAGGAATATTTGAAAAACGTTCAAGCGGTAATACAGGTCCTCCCGGAACAACCCGGACTTCACCAGTTGCAGCAGGTCCTTGTTGGTGGCGGCGATGATCCTGACGTCCACTTTGATGGTTTCGCTGCTGCCCAGCCGCTCGAATTCCCTCTCCTGCAAAACCCTCAGGATCTTGGCCTGAATGGCCTGGGGAAGGTCCCCCACTTCGTCCAGGAAGATGGTGCCTCCGGCCGCCATTTCAAACCGGCCCTTGCGTCGGCAGCCGGCCCCGGTAAAGGCGCCCTTCTCGTGCCCGAACAACTCGGATTCCAACAGCTCCACCGGGATTGCGGCGCTGTTGACGGCCACAAAAGCCTTTTCGGCCCGGGGGCTTTGATAATGGATGAAGCGGGCCAGCAGTTCCTTGCCGGTCCCGTTCTCGCCCTGTAGCAGAACCGTGGTGTTTCCGGAAGCCACCTTGCGGGCCAGCCCCAACACCTCTTCCACCGCCTGGCTTTTGCCGGTGATGGTATAGCGGCTGGCCAGCTCGTCGCGCAGCTGGACGTTCTCGTCCTTCAAGCGGCTGTATTTATCGGCGTTCTCCAGCACCTGGGCTGCCAGGTCGGCAAACTTCAAAAGCAGTTCCTGGTCCTGCTGGTCGAACTGCTGGCCGTCCTTTTTGTTTAATACCTCAATCACTCCAATGGTCTGGCCGTTTGAAAGAAGCGGCACGCACAACAGGGACTTGGTGGTGAACTTGGTCTTTTCATCGATGCCCTTGTACCAGCGTTCGTCCTGCTCGGTCTGGTTCACTATCTGGGGTTTTTGCTCCCGGGCCACCCACCCGGCGATGCCCTGCCCCATGGGGATGGAAAGTTTTTTCAGTTCCTCCGAGACCTCGCCGGTAGCATGGGCAAAATGCAGGTTCTGGGTGGCCTGTTCCAGCAGCAGCAGGGAACTGGCTTCGGCCGCAGTCAGCGTCTTGGCCGATTCAATAATGATGTCCAACAGTTGGCTTTGATCCAGGGTGGATGATAGCGACTTGCTGAAGGACAGCAAAAATTCCAGCTCCTGGCGGGATTTTTGGTCGTTCATGGGCTTTATATCCTTTTTTTATATTTTCTTACACAATGATAACAGTGATATATATGCTTGTCAAGGGGGTGGGTATCCATAAAATTTACAGGGGGCGTCCTTTCCTGAACGTTTTTCATTAATGACGCTTTTTGTTTGCAAAGTTACCGGAAAAAGTGATATGATTACCGGAAAGAAAACACCATCAACAAATTTATATATTATGAGTAAATTAACAAACCAGCAATATCAAAAAGCCGCCGATACTTTGCGCATGCTGGCGGTGGACGAGGTGGAGCAGGCCAATTCCGGCCATCCTGGGCTTCCGATGGGCGCGGCGGATTTTGTCTTTGTGCTGTGGCACGACTTTTTGCGGTTCAATCCCAAAGATCCCAAGTGGCCGGGACGGGACCGCTTCATCCTTTCGGCCGGCCACGGCTCGGCCCTGCTTTACGGGCTGCTGCACCTGTTCGGCTACGAGGTCTCATTGGAGGAACTTAAAAAATTTCGCCAGTGGGGAAGTTTGACCCCGGGCCATCCCGAAGCCGGGCACACCCCGGGAGTGGAGGTGACCACCGGCCCGCTGGGACAGGGATTTGCCAACGGCGTGGGCATGGCTTTGGCCCAGAAGATGGCTACCGCCCGGCTGGGGCTTGAAAAGCAGGAAATACTGGATCATTACATTTACGCCTTGGTCTCGGACGGGGACCTGATGGAAGGCATTTCTTCCGAAGCGGCCTCGCTGGCCGGGCACTTGAAGCTTGGCAGCATCATCTATATTTACGACGACAACCGCATCACCATTGACGGCCAGACCGGGGTCAGTTTCTCCGAGGACGTGGGAGCCAGGTTCAAGGCTTTGGGCTGGCACACCCAGAGCATTGACGGCCACGATCACCAGGCCGCTAACAAGGCGATCAAGAAAGCACAGAAGGTTTTGGACAAGCCCTCGCTGATACTGGCCCGGACCCACATTGCCCAGGGCAGCCCCAACAAACACGATCTTTCATCGGCCCACGGCTCGCCGCTGGGAAAGGACGAAGTGGCCGCCACCCGCCAGAACCTGGGCTGGCCCCAGCAGGCGTTTTACATACCGGAAGAAGTGAGATCGGTCTGCCAGAAGAAGGTCTCCCGGAATAAACGGGAGTACAACAAGTGGCAGAAGGATCTTGCCGCATGGAGATTGCAGACCCCTGAAAAGGCAGGCTTGTGGGACCGGCTGGAGAAAAAAGAGATCCCCGCGGACATTTACGGCATTTTATCATCCGCCATTAAAGCCGAACCGGCAGCCACCCGCAGTCTTTCCGGTGAGATGATCCAGAAGATCACCGGGATCGTTCCTTCCATGGCGGGCGGCTCGGCTGATCTGGCCGGCTCCACTAATTCCGACATCAAGGGCTCGGCTCATGTTTCGGCGGAAGATTTCAGCGGACGCAACATCCATTTCGGCATCCGGGAACACGCCATGGGAGCCATGATGAACGGAATGTCGCTTTACGGATTTTTCATCCCCTTCGGCTCCACTTTTCTGGTGTTCTCGGATTACTGCCGCCCAGCCATCCGCCTTTCGGCGCTGATGAAACTCCCGGCCATTTACATTTTCACCCACGACTCTTTTTATGTGGGCGAGGACGGACCCACCCACCAGCCCATCGAACATGTTTCAGCTTTAAGGCTGATACCCAACCTGCAGGTGATCCGGCCGGCCGATACCCTGGAGACCGCCGCCGCCTGGACCCTGGCCCTGCAGAAGAAGGACGGCCCCACCGCCCTGGTACTGACCCGGCAGAAGCTGCCGTTGCTGGAGCGTTCTGAATGTTTTGCACCCGGCGACGTCCTGCGGGGCGCATATAATATTCGTGTTTACGGCCATGGGCGCAAGATAACGCTGATGGCCAGCGGATCGGAGACAAGCCTGGCGGTGGAGGCCGCCAAACTGCTGGCTTCGCAGGAACTGGAGATCTCCGTGGTCTCGGTGCCCTGCCTGGAGCTGTTTTTGGAGCAAAGCGAAGAATACCGCAGATCGATCATTCCCGGAGATTCAGTAAAAGTGGCGCTGGAGGCCGGCCGGGGAGCCTTATGGCGGCAGGTGATCGGCGAAGACGGACTGTTCATCGGCATCGAGCATTTCGGGGCCAGCGCCCCGGACAAGGTTTTGGCCAAAGAGTTCGGTTTTACGGCAAAGCAGGTGGCGGAGAAGATCAAAAAGCATATGGCCTGATTTTTTCGCAGGTTTGAAAATTGGAGAATGAGTCGTGGTCCAAACAAAACATTATTTTGGAGGCCATCATGAAAAACTTGTTTTTTCTGATCTTTACCTTTGTCCCGGCCCTGGCTATGGCCCAGACAAAACCCCTTCAGACCGTCCCCAAAGTTGACCTGAACCGCTACCTGGGCACCTGGTACGAGATCGCCACCATCCCCCAGCGTTTCCAGAAGGGCTGCACCGGGGTTACCGCCACTTACAGCCTGCGCCCGGACGGAAAGATAGACGTGCTCAACCAATGCTACAAGGATTCTTTGAACGGAAAGCACAAACAGGTCCATGGAAAGGCCTGGGTGGTTGATAAAGAGACCAATGCCAAGCTTAAGGTTCAGTTCTTCTGGCCCTTCTCCGGGGCCTATTGGGTAATAGCGTTGGATTCCGTTGGGTACCAGTATGCCGTGGTGGGGCACCCCAACCGCGATTACCTGTGGATCCTCAACCGGACCCCGAAGATGGATGAGGGGTTGTATGGGGACCTGTTGAAGCGGCTACAGGAAGTACACGGTTATGACCTATCTAACCTTAAAAAGACACCGCAAAAAACAGATTAAATCCTGGATAAGTTTGACCGGCAGTAGCTTTTCCCCGCGGTTTAGTTCAAGGCCTCCCTGTATTTTACGGGGAGGCATATTTTATTTAAAATAATATGCTTTTAGTTGTTGACATTATCCCCAAAATATGTTAATTTTATTTGATTATAACCTGTTTGTCCTAAAAGGGTTTGCAACAATTCAACGCTACATTAAGGAGACTTTGGGCGGTGAGATTTTTAAACTTGAGATTTAAGGCGGCAACCCTGATAGCCTGCTGGCTTTTCGGCGGAGCCAGCCTGGCTTTTTCCCAGGCCGGCGGGTATATGGAAAGAGCGCAGGGCCAGGCCGGGACATCCGGCGATATTTACGAGCGCGAGGTTTTGGTCGAGGTCCAGATATGGGGCCAGGTAAGCAAACCCGGCCGGTACCGGGTTCCTGTTACCACTGATGTGGTGGGCCTGATTTCTTATGCCGGCGGCCCCACCGAAGATGCCGCTCTTTCCAGGGTCAAATTGGTGCGGGGCGCTTACGGACCCGGACAGACCATGAAGGTTAACATTTCCAAATATACGGGAAAGGCCGACAAGTCGCTGGTGCCCATGCTGGAGCAGGGCGATGTGGTGATGGTG
>Ga0209668_10000806_pt1 | contig 13112 bp, 10 predicted proteins | sample FrelakmetPLP11PL_FD_187150 | JGI IMG/M metagenome (GOLD analysis project Ga0209668, IMG submission 187150) | Freshwater lake sediment microbial communities from the University of Notre Dame, USA, for methane emissions studies - PLP11 PL (SPAdes)... | ecosystem: Environmental > Aquatic >... | reverse complement strand
TAAATAATTTTTTTATAGAATTATTAAACAAAAAAGGCAGCCCCGAAGAACTGCCCAAACTATTAACTAACTAAACTATATTAGACCGTTTTCCTGCATGTATTTCAAACGTGCCGGGTGCATTCCGCTTTTTGTTTTTTCATCAATTTCAAATGATTTCGTTTGACCGCCATTTGATTGCTTTTCGAAATTATACTCAGCTGCAATAATTTCAAATAACGTTTCGTACTTTAAGTTTTCGGTAGGCTTAGATGGGTGCTTTACGCGGTTGCCATCTTTATTAACCCAAATGTTACTATCGGCATCAATTTCAAAATCTAAACCACGTTCACGGATTTCAGCTTCTAAGATTGCGCGCATTTCTTTAAATGCTAATCTTGGATTCTTAACAGATTCAACAAGTGAACCGCGTACTTTGTCTATTTGCTGATTCTTAATGTAGCTTTGAAATTTGCCCTGTTCTTCTTTAATAGCTTGTTGCATTAGCATTTCCTTTTCGGTTAGCTTTGCGTTAGCTAATTCTAACTGTTGTGTCAATTGCTGCAACTTTTGCGCATCGGCTGAAGTGTATTCAGATTTAAGTTTTTCCAATGTTTCTAATTGGCTATTCTTTAAATCAGAAACAATAGTTTTAAACCTATCTTTTTTGTCGATAGCTTCATATTTTTTTAGGTCAATTGCAAAAGCATCGGCTATCTGTTTTTCTGTTTTAGCGTATGCCGCGCCAAATAGTTCCGCGCTTTTAGCTTCTTCTATCTGTTTGCCTATACGTTCCTGTACAGTCCTTTCAAGTTTAGATACATAACCCGTTACGGCTTCATCTAATGTAATTTCGTTTGATTCTAATTTTAAAATCAGTTCGGGTTCTATACCCAATTTTTCTACAAATTTGTCAAGCATTTCCATGTGTGTTTAAACTTTAAAAAATAATTTAGTAAACTCTTCAAATGATATACTTAGCGGCAATTCAAAACCGCCCTTTAAAATAACTTTTGTAAATTCTTCGCCATCCTCCCATTCTGTTTTATAAAACGTTGCTACTTCATCTAAGTCAATATAGCAATAGTCTTCAAGTTGAACTACTTTATCGCTTTCTGAATTAGCGCTTAGATGTTCATCAATTTGCTTTCTTAATTTTGCCGCTGCTTTGTAGTCTTCGCATTTTACAGCATCTTCAAAATCGCTTTGAAGTTCATCAAGCGTTAAGGGTTGTTCATTGTATTCTAACTGAATAACAAACTTATACCAACGTGCCATATTATTTACGTTTATTTGCACAGCCGCAGCCGCGTTTGGGGGTTACTGTTCTTTGTATCGGTTGAGCGGGTTCTGATACGTGAATTGTACCGAGATAGTTATAATTACCCGTTTGTTGTTCTGCATACCATTGCGCAGGGGTGAACTGGTATTCAGTACCGTTTAGCTTGTTCTTTGCTTTTATGACTAACATGTTATTCTTTAATATAGTTTTGTGACCTAACAGGATAGGCAATATGCCTACAATTAAAACCGCCGCGATTTTGACAAAAGTTTTCGGGCGTGGTGTTTGGTATCATGCCCGTACCGTTATCTTCAGCCCATGCAATTTCGCTTTCTAAATCTTCAAATAATATTAACCCTAATTTACCGTTTTTTGTTTCACGTACCCACCGTTCACATTGTGCGCGGCTATCTTTAACAATTGAACCAACGTATAACAGCGCATCCATTTTATAAACTTTGCGGACCGCTTCATTAACAACGCCATCATATTGCAATAGCGCATCACGCGAAGCCTGCAAGCTGATACGTTTTAAAACGCCTTGGCGTGCCTCAGTAGTTGTTAATTGACCAGCGATAGAAGTGACCACATCGGTAAGGCTACTACCTTGGTTAACCGCTACTAATAATTCTTGTTTAAGCGGGTTTATTAAGGCTTCTGCTAATCCTTGTCCTTCCATGGCTGATATCACATTATTAACCGCCCAACTTTTAAAAGGATTCAAAAAACTTTTAGTAACTTCTAAACCGTTTAGTTCATTTTGTATCAGTTGCTGATTTTCTGCAAGTACGTCAAAGTTTTCTAAGAAACCAGCGACCATATCACTATATCCAACTTTTACTAATGACTTTTTTACATATTTTTTAAAATTAGCAAGCCTTGCAATATTTTCTTTTGAACGTACCAAGTTACCCGAAGTAGTTCTAAATTTACCAATCCAATCGACAACGCTTTTTACAAATTTCGGTTCTACTTTGTCGTACCTTTTTTGTAAAATTTCTATTGCTTTGTCGTTAATTCTTTCAGGTGCGTTGAGGTCCATTACTGATTGTCGTTATCGCTATCACTATCATTATTATCGTCTTCTTCGCTTTGTTCCATTTGTTCATAAGCGGCGGCAAACTGATTCATGTCTATTTGTGGCACTTCAACACTTGCAACCGCATCAAACCTTGGCGCTAACTTCGCATCAATAGCATTCTTAATAGTAGTGTAATCGCTACCCATAATATCGAAACCATCGTCATAATAAAGTTCGGTAACAGCATCAAAAACGAATTGTGCGCTAATTGCATCCTTTTCGGTTATTTGACCACTTGCCAAAAGCTGTACACGTTCATCTACTGTATAGAGATAAGCGCTGTTATACATAGCGCAAATGGTCGCTATTTGGCGTGCTACAGCATCAGCATTATAACGGCGGTCAATGTAGCTTATATATGATTCGTATCTAATAGCCGTTGGCAAACCTTGCTGCGATAATGCAAATTCTGCCATTAGTTCCGTTTCTGTTTTTAGGTCAAACGAAATAGGCGCATTTACCATTATCGGACTTTCAGTATCCATAAATACAATAGCCTGGATAATCTTTAAAACATCCTTATAACGCGCATAAACATCATCGCTAATTTTACCTACTTCGATATATTCGGGTTCGCGGTCCATTTCTTTAGCCACGCCCGACTGAGCAGATTTTAAAGAACGGTTAATATTTAACACTTGTTCGGCTTTGCCTAATGATTCGGTGGCTACTTTGTTTGTTTCCTGAATAGTCGAAACATCGGGGCTATAATAGCGTATCGGTTCAACTTGTTGCTTGTCATTATCGCCAAACTTCGAAGTAGTAGGGTTTAGATTATATGCTGCAAGCGGTGTTATGCTTAACGTTTTGCCATGCCCTAAACAAGTCTTACAAGTTATTGAACTGTCATAATCATTTGGGTCAGGAACGCGCCCAACGCCATTACAACTGTTACAATCAACCCCTTCAACAAATTTAATAGGAAAGCATGTCGCAAGCATAACCGATTTATGCTGATTATCAAAAATAGCAGCATCATTTAAGTAAGGTATTGCAGGGCTAAAATCAGACTTGTAAATTTTAAACGTATTGCCATAAGAATCATATTTAGGAACAACGCGACCACCAAGCGCAACCCATGGCATTATGCCGCTGTTATGTTCATAGATAACCTCAAACATTGTTTTATCGCCATACGCGCGCGCCTGAGCGTAAAACATATCAGTTACGATGTGATAGTATAGCGGGTTTTCGATTCCTAAAGTAGCATATTTGTTTTTGCTTATACCTTTATATATTAGTAGTCTGTATTCAGGGTCATTAAAAACAATCCTATCAGACTGTATTACTTTCATGTCAATGTTAACGCGCACGTTATCGGTTTCAATCCCTTCGCCTTTAGGTTCAATAAGCAGAACGGCGTTAGGGTCAAGCACGCGGTTCGGAATAAATACAGAAAAGATATAATTTTGTAAATTAGAATCGCCAAACTTTTCATTTTCGGCAAATTCTTTCATATCTGTATTTTCAAAACGTACAGAATGTTTAGCAGAACTTAGCAACCTATGCAATTCAGTTATTGCCTTAACCAATGGCGATTCTGTTTTAGGCTGATAGGTATTTTTTCTATAAGCTAATATCTGTTCATCTTCATTTGGGAATGCCTTATCCAACGCGGGCGGCACTTCACCATAGAAGTGAGGTTTAATGCTTTCATAAATACGTTTCCAATCCGAGCGAAAAGGATGCACGGGCGGATTTAGTATTGTAGCATTTACAGAATCTAAAAACTGATAAAACTGTTCTAAGTTCATTCTATTTGATTTTAAATAGGGCGGCTACATTAAATAACCGCCCTTAAAACTATCTAACTAAGGAGTAACAGTAATTACAATTGAACCAGTAACGCCCGAAGCGTCATTAGCTGTAGCGATTACAGTAACAGTACCTGCACCTGTAGCAGTAAGCAAACCGCCCACGCTAATAGTAGCAGTTCCCGAACCATTTACAACAGACCATGTAACAGTTGAATCGGTAGCGTTCAATGGTAGGATAGCTGCAAGCATTTGCAAGGTAGCACCATCGGCTACAGTTGTAGCACCGCCAAAACCTGTTACGGCAATTGAAGTAACCCAACAAACATTATAAGGCAATGTCAATAAGAAGTCTAAAGACAATTGGCTAAATGTACCTAACTGTTCATTGTATCTAAATTCAACAGTCCAATACGCATCGTCCTCATCAGTTTCAGCAATCTGATAGAACGGGCGAACTGTTACGTTTGAATACCAGCCTAAGAAACGACCATCGCAAGTTACAAAACCGAACTCATAACCCGCAGCTTTAGCAGGATTTGAAAGGAAATTATAAAGCGCATCAATAGTAAACGTAAGGTCATTTTCAGCATCGGTAAGTGAAACAACACGCGATTGTTTTACTACCTCCTCTTGACCGCAGCTACCACGTTTTTTAGTAGTAAATTCAGGTGCAGGCAAACCGCCGCTGATACGGCTACCGTTTACGCGACCAAAAACGTTTTTATCAGCTATTGCAGTTTCCCATTCAGTAGAATCTGTAATATCGTCAAAGTCGTAGTTACATTTTTTTGCAAACCAACCAGCGATACCACCTGAATATACAGTTGAATCGCACGGGTCACAAAGATAGTTAGGGGAATTATCCTCGTCTATGCAAGGCGGGCAAACGCCAAACGCGCCCAAAAACCCATTTATAAAAGAAATATTATTCATGTTTTTTGTTTTTAAATATTTGTAAATGAATCACGACCTCATCTACATTGTTTGTTATCTAATCGACATCTTTTATCGAATGTCAAATCTAACAAAAACATTCGGTTATCATCGGGTTTAGAATCGTATCTAAAGTTCTGATACTGCACGCCATCAACAGTTACATAATTGCCTCTCACAGCTTGTTGTAGTAACTTAATGAAAAATGGAGGCACAGCGCCCGAAATAATACCGTAATTTTCTGTTATATCTTTACTAATAACTACATTTCTATCATTTTCTACAATCGCTTCAGTATCGCCGAAGAACTCAACAGTTCCAAAAATGCGAAGCGAATTGTAAAACGGCGTATTATTAGAACCTAAATAGTTAGTCAAAGTTCCGTAAAAATTACCGTTGCAATCATAATTTGCGTAAGTGCTATAAATTAGTGAAGTATCGTTTAAGTTTCCGCAGCCTTCAACTTCTTTATAGTATTCGCTAAATAGTCTTCTATCTAATTCAGGTTCTAAGGTTATCTGATTTATTTTGTAATAGTTAATACGTAATCTGAAACAATCCAAACCAGCGGGGAACAAACCCGTATTAACAAACCAAGTTTGTATGCTACCCGTTGCAAGGCTTTGCCCTACATGGTAACTATCTGAAAAATCATCTATAAAAGAACTTATTAAATTATCACAACAATCATATAGGCTAACTTCTACATAATGCGAAGTGCTTGTTGAAGTTTGAAAACCTGCTACTAAAACATTATTAGGCATATTATACAAATCTGTAACTTGCGTTTGAAACGGTATAATATCACCCTCAACATAAGGAATATAAAACGGCAAATCAGAACCGCATAAGTTACAGTTCCACGCATCGCCTCCGCTCTGCATTAAATTACCAGGTAAAATAGGGCAGGCATACCGAATCGGTACGGGCTGCCTAAAGGAATAAGTCCTACTAATTTCGGGCGTGTATGAAACAGGATAATTTACTAACATATATTCGCAAAGATACAAATAAAAATTAAATTAAAATATTTTTATCCTAAATCGCTACATTTATACGTATTATCAAAAGTAACAATAGGTATTAAAGTTGGCGCGGGTATTGGAACAGGCATTAGTATTTCGTGTCTTACTGTGTGTGGTCCTGTGCCTGGGTCAAAATCAGCATCAACTACAAACCTATAATAAGCTATCGGTATTGTATCGCTAATCTTAATTGCAGTAACAATATTGCCCGCGTAACTTAAAACGCCTACGGGGCTATTTGCATTATCTACAAAGTTATTTTGAACTATTGTTAAACCGCCCACATAATCGGGGTGTGCTAATATTTCAGCTATTACTGCCGTTGGATTGCCTGTAATGGTCCACAAAGGCAAAACGCCAACAGTTCTATAAGTTGATGTGGTTGTTAATGCAACTAAGCCAATAGGGCAATAATCAGGCACCTGCTGATAAGCGATTGCAGTAACCCAATAGCGCTGACCTTGCGTTAATTGCTGCACGTTTATTTTAAAAATAGCTAAATCATTAACATCAAATGATGCCGCGACATCGTCAAGTTTTCCGCTAACTAACTGTTGCATTTGAATTGTTATTGGTGCCCAGCTTGATTCTTCTTCAATGGCATTATTATTTGTATCGCCCAATTCGTTTGCAGGGTAAATAGTAGCTATTAAATTAACAGAACCATTTAACGCAGGGTCTTTTTCTACCTCTGCTATTATTTGGTCAGCATCGCAAATGTCTATAATTTCGGTTTTGATTCCTAAGATATAATCTTCTAAATCATAAAAGCGAACGGCTAATAAGTTAGGGGTAACCGCATCATTTTCGAAAACATCGACATCTAATTTTTGAACAAAATCTATTTGCGTTAACTGAGTAATGCCATTTATTGAAGTAGGCTGATTCATACTAACGGTCCACGTTATTTCGGTAGATGTGCCTGCGTATTCCTCAGCTATTCTAAAGATACAATCTAAAACTAAATCGGTGGCATCATTCGTTACAATAGTCATATCAGCCGTTACAATTGGCGGCGCTGCTGGTATAAAGCCTTGAACTTGGTTAACCACGCCCGGTACATTTGTAAGTTTACAGATAATGCCCGCAACACTTCCATCAAAAGTACCTGTTAAACCTAAAGCGGTTAAAGCGGTCGCATAACTTGCTTTGTCAATTGCTAAACGTGCTTTGATTCTTTGATGTGGCGCTATTGTTAATTCGTTCCCGCTATACTCAGTATTGTAAGTGCTAATAAAACCCGTTAACGTTGGTATTGCAGGCGCTGTGTAGGTAGCCGTTAACAATGGGCTTAAATGCGAAGTTACATATTCAGGATTTGCCGCGTCATGAATATTTACTACTATGTAATATTGACCGTTTAGAATTAGTTGCGTTCCATCGATTACAAATTGCACTTCAATGTCATCTGCTAATGGCGTATTTTCAAACCAATCCGATGGCGAATAAATAGCGCCGTTTAATTGACCGCTGCCAGGGGTAGCTTGCGGAATAACAGCATCTGAAAGACTTAAATCAGCTACAAAGTTAGCGGCGTTTGTTGTATTATCAACCCTAAATAATAGAACGCGTACATCTGAAATAGGGTCATTATTTACAGAACCGTTATAGGCTTCACCCCTTAATAAGATACGAACGTTATTTGCCTCACCTATTGCCAACTGATTATTCGCAATGGTAAATATTGCATTTGGAATAGTTGTACTATTAGGCTGCGCGGCTGTTGCTGTTGCATCGGTAAGCAATGGCAAACTTGCAGCCACTTGTGATGCTGAACTAATTTCAAGTTCGCGAATGTATCGCATCCATAAGCTATACCCTAAATAGTCGGAATTGTACCAACGCGCCTCAATAGGTAAGTTTAAGAAATTGCCACCAACGGGCGTAGTAGGTATTTGTGAGAATCCTGAATTATCAAAAACATGCGTAGCAATGCCAAAGTTTTTAGCAGTATTGTAAACGCTTTGAAACTGATTATTTTGCAGGCTTAGAATAGATGTTAAAAACCTACTTACATTTGTATTACTTGAATTGCCAAATATAAAGTTAGTAGTGTCATTTGTAACGTAAAATTCAAATACTATTGTAGCTAAATCAAATGGCGCGGCATTGATTGACATTTCACAATAGATATTATCTAAGGCAGGATTAGTAACATTTAATACAGCTTGTTGCGGGGTTGCACTTAATGGGTTTAGTGTTTGGTAACCAAAATCAAAAGCGTTTGTTTGATTTGACAAAACATATAAACCAGGGTTAAACCTTAGAAACTTATTTAAAAAGCTATTAGCGCCTGAACTTGTAATAGTTAAAGTTAAACGTATCTTATTGCCTATTGCCAAGCCTTCAATAGGAACGGCGGGTATAGTCGATGCTGTAAACGTATCTATATTATATAATACAGTTCCGCTGCTATCTATTTGGTCTATCTGTATTGTATCGTAAGTATAAGACATTAAATTAAACCGTTTATAGTTAATGAATTATTATTAGTATCGTAGGTTATTTCAGTAATTTGCACTTGACCTTGCGAAGTTGTAACATATTTGTCAATATCTAAACTTGTAAGCAGGTCGCAATCCGCTGTAATTGATATGGTAACTTTGCGTGTTTTGACCGATGTTTGACGTGGGTCGTCTATGTAAAAAAGGCGTTGGTAGGCTGTGTCGTATTGTTGACCACTAAAATTATATGGATTTTCTTTTACATGCCATTTGTAGTTGTAAATTCTTAAACCATTTGAATTTATAATAAAATCAGGTTTAGCATAGCCTCTGTAATAATCGCCTATATATGTATTTTGGTCAATTATTGTTTCAATGCCTATTAGTTTTGGAAAATTAGAAATGCCTTTTTCCAAAAACATAGCATATCTATTTTCATCGTCTTGCACAAATGGATACCATGTAACATAGAATGGCTTATCAATTGGATTTGTATCGGGCGCACTTGCATCAAATCTAAATTGTGAAGCTGAGAATGTAAACTTTTTGCTTTTTAATCCTACTTGTTGAGGGTTATCAGTTGGATTCCAATCTATAACGCGGTCAGTCCAACGGCGTGCAACTTCATCGCCACTATTATCTACACCATCTTTAGGGTATTCATATTCTGCGTAACTTGCAGGTCGTTCGGCTAATGATTCATAGCAGATAGATAATAATTGATTATCTTGTAAATTATCAGTATTAAACCATTCAGTACCTGAAAAATAATCTTTACGCTCAATCTGTAAAACGTTATTTACAACGCGCCATTCTATATTCCATTCTTTAAGTGAATCTAAAAATTGAATGCCGTTTAAATTTGGAGCATTATCGTCAACAAAAGAAAATCTTGAAGACGTACCCGACCAAGGTCTAAATGACATATCAATTCTAACAGTATTATGATAATAACCTCCTACGTCAAATAATGAAGACCTATAACCTAAATTACATATTTTACATAAATTCCTAAATTGACTATCTAAAAAAGGTGAAATATGTTTTTTGCCGCAACCTACAATAAAATTAGATAATTGGTCAAATACATTTTCGCCGTTATTATCTAAAATATTACCTAATTGAAAAAATAATAAAACAGGTGCAGCAATAATAAATAAAAATATACCTAAAATCATAATAGCCTCTTGTGTAGAACTTGGCTTTGTATCATTGCAATAATACATAAAAGGCGCAACCCTAAATTCATCTACACCACGAAAACCCCTACCTCTTTCCCACGGAAAATGATTCTTCAAACACCTAATCGCCTCAGCATCCACGCTATTATCAACCACCGTAACTTGCGCTTCGCATGTCGGGAACGTACACCAGCGAACCGAACCGCCCTCAATCTTTCCCGTAAATAATAAGCGGTCAGAACCATCGGGATTAGTGCAGCATGTATCGTAAATCAGTACTTGTATGGCTGCTATATTTGGATTTGGCGCGTTTATTATTTGCTGTTTGACATATTCGTAAGTATCGCCTACAACAGTTAATTCAGGGGCAAATGAAAACGCAGAATCGCCCGCTTCATCTTTACGGCGAAAAACAAAACTTGCGGATTCAGTACCATTGAAATTATCAAGGTCTTGAGGTATGCCATCAAAAAATATTAGTAAGCCGTTCATTTAACTATCGAATATGTTAACAATCCCAAAGATACAGATATAAACGCGTAAGTTGTTATTTTCCACACTTTTTTAATACGCTTTTCTTTTTTCAATTGCTTTGCATAGTCATTACATATTACATTGCCGCGCTCGTAACTTTGAATCATTTGGTCCTTTAATTTCAGCATGTCGGTATGTATATTATATTGTACTTTCATGGCTGATATGACCGATTCTGCCTGATATAATATACTATCGCATGTTTCAAGTTTGCCCGCGTATTTCTTATAATTTTCTAAGGAATCAAAACGCGCGGCGATGTATTCAGCATAGTCACGGCTAATTAAAAAACCGTTATCTACCTTTGTAATTTGACAAGAGGCGACTAATGAGCAAAGTGTCAGTAACGTTGCTATAATTAACACTCGGTATTTGAATAATCTTAATTCTGTGTAAGTCATATCTAAAGTGTTTTATTTGTTTGTCTAATGTAGTCTGCATCGTATCTATATGCGCTTGCAGGCTGTCCGATTTTGTCACAAATTTAATCAATATTTGGGACAAACTGTCACGGGTTCGCTGTTCGTTTTTTTGTATCTGTTTGTGTAGCTTATTGCTATTATCAATAGTAATGTATAGCAGTACAGATATTAGTATTATTACGATGGCTATTAGGTATTTCATTTTTTAACCAAGTTTAAAGCGATGGCAACGGCTTGTTCTTGCGGTTTGCCTTCAGCTATTAGTGTTCTAATGTTTCGCGAAATACATTTGTTATCGCCTGGTAAGCATTTGATAAGTGGCATAGTGTTTAAATATTTATACAATTAGATGTTATTTTGACCAATTACGTGAAAAGTTTTTACGCGCCTGTCTTTGTTCTACAATTCTAAATATACCGTTTGCATTTGCACTAACCGTAGTGCGCGGCATGTACTTAGGCAGTTCAGTTAAAACATTTTCGATACGTTCTAATCTGTTTTCTAAACCGCCGTAAGTTTGCGCCACGTTTACAAATATAGATTTTTGCCCTAACTCACTACTAAGGCTAACGTTATCACCAAACGCACCTAAAGCGCTTTTAATGCCGCCTTGCTGATATGCTTTCGAAAATGTATTAAGCACATCGGCAGGGATTCTGTTATTGTGTACAGCGCTTAGAACATCCCAATACCTATCATTTGTATCGGTTGTAATTACGCGTTCGCCCTCGTTTAGCATTGCAGGGATTGTGTCACGCCCTGGTTTATTTTTGCCACGTTCTAAGTATTCAACACCATGAAAAAACGCGTTACCCGCAGCTACACGCGCTTGTGCTAAACCTGCAACCAATGAAGCTAAAGTTAGTGCAATAGTAACAGCCGATGCAATGCCACCACCCTCAGCCGCCGCCTTTGAAATAGCAATAGCCGCGTTAATAGCTATTTGAATTTGACCTAAATTCTTTTCACGTTCAACCGCACGCGCCCGTTCAGCTTCCAATTTTTCTAAGCGTTCCTTTTCAATTTCTAATTGCCTTGCATTGTAGTTTTCACTATTCGCGCGTATTTCATCCAATGCAGATTTGCTTTTATCTATTGCCTTGTCAAGCCCTTCGATATAGGCTTGCACTTGCGCGTTTAAAACATTGAAAACATTATCGGAAACGCCTTGGATTAGTTGCGTTGTATTATCTAATAATTCTTTTTGTTTGTCGGCAAGTTCTTTAGCGTCTTCTTCAGCTTGCTTTTTATTATCTTTAGCTATATCAGCATTTTTCTTTGCAGCATCGGTATTGATTTTGTTTAGTTCAATAACCTGCAATTTAGCTTGTTCAATCTGTTTATTTAATTCTGCTTCTGTTGCCTTATCGCCCGAACTTGCGGCTACCATTTTCATAGATTCTAATAATGCAATCCTATTATTTAAGACTTCAATATTAGCTTTCTTTTCAAGTTCAACCCTCGCTTTATTATAGCCTTCATCTATATCCTCAAAAGCCTTTGCAAGTTGTTCTTGGTCTTGAATATTTTGAGCGGCATAAATCAATTTATCATTTCTTTCAGTTTCAAGTGCTGCCAATTGTTTAGCCAAATTAGCTTCATTGTTATTTTCAAAAATACTTTGTTCAGCCTTTAAAGCATCATTCAATTCTTTAAGTTTTTGAATCAAATCTTCTTTAGTTGGACCTATGATAACATCTTTGTTTTTTTCCTGTTTTTGTTTTAGATTTTCATAATAATTATCAAATAGTTTTTCTCTTTCATTTAAGCCTTCCAATTGCATAATGGAAAGTTCAGTATTGTCAAGTTCTAATTCTTTTGCATATTTTTGTCTTAGAATTAGTAGTTGGTCAATCATATTAGCTTCAGCATCTAAGCGGTCCTGACTACCTTCTTCAGTTCTAAGTATTTCAAGTTTTAATCTATTTGTTTCATCCTCAATTGCTTTGTTTGCAGCATCAAGTGCTTTTTTTCTTTGGTCGTCTAAGGCTTTTTGCTGTAAATCTGCAATGCGTTTGTTAGTTTCATTTCTTATAGCTTCTTCGCGCAAATTTTGTTCCTGAATTATATTGGTTTGCGCATCTGCATTTTTTTGCAATTGATTTCTAAGCCTCATTGCCCTATTACTTGCATCTGCACTACTTGTTCTTGCAACTTCTTCTTCAGCCGCTTTTATTTCTTCCTGAATTTTAAAATTATCTTTAACTAATTCATCAAGTCTTTTAGTTATTTCATTATATAATTTTTGTTCTTGAAGTTTCTGCGATTCTAAAATACCCGCTTGTGTATCACCTAAAATAGCAACCCTTGCTTCAGCTAAAGAAAATTCTATTTCTCTAATCCTATCAGCCCTATCTTGTTCTATCTTTACAATTTCATCAGATGTTTGCTGATATATTTTAGTAAGTTCAGAACGCCTTTTCATTTCTTCATCTGTTAACTTACCCCTATTTGATTCAATAGCATTTAGCTTT
>Ga0209668_10000804_pt1 | contig 13113 bp, 10 predicted proteins | sample FrelakmetPLP11PL_FD_187150 | JGI IMG/M metagenome (GOLD analysis project Ga0209668, IMG submission 187150) | Freshwater lake sediment microbial communities from the University of Notre Dame, USA, for methane emissions studies - PLP11 PL (SPAdes)... | ecosystem: Environmental > Aquatic >... | reverse complement strand
AGATCAGGCACCCGCCGACGAACGCCAGCATCGTGCCCGCGCTCACCTGGCCGAACCAGGTCCGGCCCTGTGCGGCGGTCTTCTTCAGCGCCCAGATCAGCACGCCGACCTCGATGAGCGTGGCGACGAGTGCAAACGTGCTCTCCGCGCTGGCGTTCTTGTGCATGCCGCTGAAGGCGAAGCCCCAGCTGAAGATGGTGACGAGGACGCCGAGCAGCACGCCACCGCGGATGATCACGTTCATGAGGGATTCCTCCGGGTGGAGGTGGGAGTCACGCGCCCCGTCACCGGGCGGGGGCCGGTGAGCGCGCAGGGCTGCGAGTCAACGCCCGGGAGGGCGCTGCGTCAAGCGGCGTCGCGCAAGGTCTTCGTCAACGGCCCGGGGGCGCCGGAGCCGATCGCGCGGCCGTCGACGGCCACGATCGGGACGATGCCGCGCACGGCGCTGACCGCGAACGCCTCGTCGGCGCGCGACAGCGTCGTGAGATCGAACGCCTGTTCGGCCGCACCCGACGCGGCCAAGCAGCGGGCGCGGCCGATGCCGGGAAACAGGGACAGCGTCGCGGGCGGCGTGACCACGCGCCCGGCGAGCACCGCGAACACGTTGGCGACCGTGGTCTCGAGCACGCGGCCGCGCGCGTCAACGAGGAGCGCGTCGTCCGCGCCGGCGGCGCGCGCGCGATCGGCGGCGACGACGTAGTGGATGGCCGACAGCGTCTTGTGGATCACGAGCTCGCCCGGCGTGACGCCGCGCACGCTCGAAAGGCGCAAGCCACCGTCGGCTCCGCCCGCCGGCGGCAGGGGCGCGGGATACGCCGCGACGACGAGCCGGGGCGCGCCGCCTTCGCCGGGCAGGGGCGGCGCGTAGCCGCGGCCGCCGTTGCCGCGCGACCAGGTCACGCGGACGACGCCGACGTCGGGGCCCGCGTCGTGCAGCGTGGCCTCGATGGCGCGCTCGAGCGCGGTCGTGTCGGGTGCGGGAAGGCCCAGGGTGCGGGCCGAGGCGACGAGACGCGCGAGGTGTGTCGTCGCGTCGAAGGCGCGGCCCTGGACGACGGGGATCGTCTCGAACAGGCCGTCGCCGTAGGCGTAGCCACGCTCGGTCACCGGCAGCGCGGGCGCATCGGGGGCGATGGCGCGGCCGTCGAGCGTGATCGCCAGGGGCGCGCGCGGGTCCGGCCCGCTCAAGGGCGCTCCTCGCCGACGATGGCCGCGTGCAGCGCCCGCGCCTTGTTCCACGTCTCAGCGGCCTCGAGGTCGACCTGCGAATCGATGACGATGCCGCCGCCGGCCTGGAACGTCGCGCGGCCGTCGGCCAGCAGGATCGTCCGGATCGCGACATTGAAGGCGAAGTCGCCGGTCAGGTCCCACCATCCGAGCGCGCCGCAGTAGGCGGCGCGGCGCGTGGGCTCGAGTTCCTCGAGCACCTCGCAGGCGCGGCGCTTGGGCGCGCCGGTGATCGAGCCCGCGGGGAACGACGCGGCGATCGCCTCCCACGAGCCGGCGTCCGGGCGCAGCGTGCCGGCGATCGTCGAGGTCAGGTGATGCACCGTCGGGAACACCTCGTGCGCGGCCATGGCCTCGACGACGACGGTGCCGAACTCGCACACGCGGCCCAGGTCGTTGCGGTGCACGTCGACGATCATGACGTGCTCGGCACGGTCCTTCTCGCTGGCCAGCAGCTCCTCGGCCAGCGCGGCGTCGCGCTCCGGATCGGCATCGCGCGGGCGCGTGCCCTTGATCGGTCGCGTGACCAGACGGGCGCCATGGCGGGCGAGGAACAACTCGGGCGACGCCGAGACGATCGCGCGCTCCGGGTCGTCGAGCAGCACCGCGTAGGGCGCCGGCGCGGTGCGCCGCAGGCGCGCGTACAGGGCGGGCGCCTCGAGCGTGCAGGGCGCCTCGAAGCGACGCGTCAGGTTCGCCTGGTACAGGTCGCCGGCGCGCAGGTACTTGTGGAGCCTGGCGAACGCGGCCGCGTACTCCTTGTCGGTCATGTTGGCGGCCAGCGGCGCGGTCGATCCCACGGCCGCGGCGATCTCGGCCCCGGACTCGGCGGCCGTCGCCGCGGCAAGCGCGGCTTCCTCCGCTTCCTCGGCGGCGCGGTCCGCGACTTCCTCGTCACTGGTCCGTCCGGCGGAGTTGGCGCGCGTCAGGCGGGCCGCGGCCGCGTCACTGCGCGCCTGCGGCGAGGTGGCGAAGAGTTCGTGGTCGGGCGCGACGATCCAGGCGCGGCCGGTGGAGTGATCGAGCGCGGCGACGGCGCCGTAGAGCCGGAGGTCGAACCACGGCCAGCGCACGTCGTCCCTGGCCTTCGCGCGCCACGGCTCGAAGCCGTCCAGTCGGCGCGCTGCGTCGTAGGCGATCGACACCGCGAAGCCGCCGCGGAACGGCGGCAGCGAGTCCGAGCCCTGGTCGGCCGCGCCGGCCGCGGTGAGCTTCGCCTCGGCCGCAGCGAGTCCTTCCCACGGGCGCTGCGCCTTCTTCTTGAGCTGCACCTCCATCGCGGCCAGCAGGGGCGACGGCGTGGCGCCGGTGATCGTCCAGCCGGTGCTCTCGAACCAGGTCCAGCGCCGCAGCGCGTCGAAGGCGATCAGGGACCAGCGGCCGCGCTCGCCGCCGGGAAGACTCGACTCGAAGAGCGCGGTGTCCCGAGCACCCAGGGCGGCGAGGCCACGGGCGGCGCGTGCAGGATCGAAGGGCGGGATGGCGCGGACATGGAGCATTGAGCCCCGACCATACCACGGCGGCGGACGTGGACAGGGCCCGGTGCCTGTGTCACGCTCGGCGTTCGCCATGACCTCGCCCCTGATCTTCACCGGAGCCACCCTCGTCACGATGGACCCCGCGCGCACGGTCGTGCGTGGCGACCTCCTCATTCGTGGCGGAATCATCGCCGGCGTGGGCGGTCCGTTCCCCGAGGCGGCCTCCCCGGACGCGACGGTGATCGATGCGGCCGGCACGCTGCTGGTCCCCGGCTTCGTGCAGACGCACGCGCACCTGTGCCAGGCCATCTTCCGCGGCCTGGCCGAGGAGGCCGACCTGCTCGACTGGCTGCGCGGCAAGATCTGGCCGCTCGAGGCGGCGCACGATCCCGCCTCGCTCGCCGCGTCGGCCCGCCTGGGCCTGGCCGAGGCGATCAGGAACGGCACGACGACGCTGTTCGACATGGGCACCGTGCATCACACCGACGCGATCGGCGAGGTCGCCGTCGAGAGCGGCATCCGCGTCGTGGTCGGCAAGGCGCTGATGGACCAGGGCGAGGGCGTGCCCGCCGGCCTGCGCGACGACACGAAGGCGGCGCTCGAGGGCGCCGAGGCCGTGATCCGCCGCTGGCACGGCGCGGCCGGTGGGCGCATCACCGCGAACCTGTCGCCGCGTTTTATCCTGTCGTGCTCGCGCCGGCTGTGGGAAGGCGTCGGCGCGCTCGCCGCCGCGCACGACGTCTCGATCCACACGCACCTGAACGAGAGCCCCGGCGAGGTGAAGGCGATCGAGGCCGCGGTTGGCTCGGGCGCGGTCGCCTACTTCGACGCGCTGGGCCTGCTATCGCCGCGCTTCGTCGGCGCGCACGGCGTGTGGTTCGACGATGCCGAGCGTCGCCTGCTGGCCGAGCGCGGCGCGCGCATCACGCACTGCCCATCGGCCAACTTCAAGCTCGCCGCCGGCGCGTGCGACGTCCGCGCGCTGCACGATGCCGGCGTGATCGTCGGCCTGGGCGCCGACGGCGCGCCGTGCAACAACCGCATCGACCCGTTCGCCGAGATGCGCCTGGCCGGCCTCGTGAGCCGCTGGATCGCAAAGGAGCGCGCGCTGTCGGCCGCCGACATCGTCGCGCTGGCCACGATCGACGGCGCCCGCGCCCTGCGCATGGACGACCGCATCGGCAGCCTCGAGGCGGGCAAGCAGGCGGACTTCGTCGTCGTCGAGCAGACCGGGACCGCCGACGCGCCGCTGGCGGGCACCGATCCCTTCACCGCGCTCGTCTACCAGAGTTCGGCCGCCGCCGTGCGCACCGTCGTGTGCGGCGGGCAGGTGGTGAGCCATCGCGGCCGCGTGCGCGCCTGGGACGCCGACGACATCGTGGCCGACGCCGACGCGCGACGGGTCGAGGCGGTGCGCCGCGCCGGGTTCGAGGCGCTGCTCGCCGAGGCGCCGCCGGCGTGATCCTCGGCCCGGCGACCATCATCACGGGCGGCCTCGAGCCGCAGGTGGTGCCGAACGCCGCGCTGCGTGTCGTCGGAGCGCACTTCGCCGCGCTCGGCCCGTTCTCCGACGTGCGCCTCGCGTTTCCCGAGGACGCGATCTTCGACACCGGCCATCGCATCATCATGCCGGGTTTCGTCGACGCCCTCGTGCTGCCGCATGCGACGCTCGCCGTCGGCCTCGCCGGCTGGTCGGGCCGTCCGGCGCCCGCGGCCGAGCTGGCCGCCGAGCTCGATGCCGACGCCTGGGGCGCCGCCACACGCGCGGCGCTCATCGCGGGCCTCAAGCACGGCATGACCACGGCATTCGTCGTCGCTCCCGCGCACATGGCGGGGATCGAGGGCATGGCCGCGGTGGTCGCCGCCGCGCAGGAGACGAAGGTGCGCGTCTGCATCGCCGGCGCGGTGACCGATCGTCACGGCGAGGCGCGCGCCGCCGAGCTGATCGAGGAAGGCACGGCGCTGGTCGAGCGCGCGAAGAAGGGCTGGGGCGATCGCCTGCGCGCCCTGCACGGGATCGCGCCGCTGTCCGAGGTGGGGGAGGCGACGCTCGCCGCCGTCGCCGAGCGGGCGCGTGCGACCGGTGCGGGCGTCTACGTGCACGCCGGCGCCGACGAGAGCGACGCCCGCGACGCGCTCCAGCGCTACGGCACCACGCCCGCCGGGCGGCTGCTGCGCGCCGGGCTGTTCACGCCGCAGACGATCGTGGGCCCGGCCCGCGCCTGGCCCGAGGCCGACGCCGCGCTGCTCGCCGCCAGCGGCGCGATCTGGGCGACGACGCCGCGCTCGGACATCGAGGGCAGCGGCGGTTCGTTCGATTACGTGACGCTGGGGGCCCGCGGGCTGGTGCCGGCCGTCGGCGCCGGCGATCGCCTGCCGCACCCCCTGGGCGAGGTCGAGGCGGCCTACCGGGCCTCCCGCCGCCACGGGCAGGAGCCCGCGCCGGCCGCGCGGGTGGCGGCCCAGATGCTGTTCGAGCGCGGAGCCGAACTCGCGCAGAGACATTTCGTGCCCGGACTGGGTAATCTCCTCCCCGGATCCCCGGCTGACCTCGTGGTGCTCGACGCCTTCCCCGCCACGCCGCTCGGCCCCGAGAACTGGATCGATCATCTCGTCCACGGCCTCACCACGGCGCGTCCGCACGCGGTGATGGTCGCCGGCGAGCTCCTCGTCGCCGACGGTCGGACGACCGCGATCGACGAACGCGAAGTGCAGCGGCAGGCTCGCGCCGCCGCGCACCGACTGTGGCCGAAGGTGGCGCGCTGAGCGCCGGGAGAGGAATCGCATGAGCGCCGTTCGCCTCGATCGCCTGAGCAAGACCTACGAGGGACAGGATCGTCCCGCCCTGTCCGAGTTCTCGCTCGACGTCGCGGCGGGAGAGTTCCTCGTGCTGGTCGGTCCATCGGGCTGCGGCAAGTCGACGGCGCTGCGCTCGATCGCCGGCCTCGAGGTGCCCGACACGGGCTCGGTGTGGATCGGCGGCAAGGACGTGACCGAGACGCCGCCGCGCGACCGCAACATCGCGATGGTGTTCCAGAACTACGCGCTCTACCCGCACATGTCCGTCTACGACAACCTCGCGTTCGGCCTCAAGCTGCGCAAGACGCCGAAGCCCGAGATCGACGCGCGCGTCAAGGAAGCCGCGGCGCTGCTGGGCCTCGATCGCTACCTCGACCGCAAGCCCAAGGCGCTCTCGGGCGGCGAGCGCCAGCGCGTCGCGCTGGGCCGTGCGCTGGTGCGCCGGCCCGATGTCTTCCTGTTCGACGAGCCGCTGTCGAACCTCGACGCCCAGCTGCGCGTCCACATGCGCGCCGAGCTGCACAAGCTCCACCAGAAACTCGACGCGACGATGATCTACGTCACGCACGACCAGGTCGAGGCGATGACGCTAGGCGATCGCATCGCGGTCCTCAAGGGCGGCGTCCTGCAGCAGGTCGACGCGCCGCTCGCGGTCTACGACCGCCCGGTGAACAAGTTCGTGGCCGGGTTCCTGGGCAGCCCGTCGATGAACTTCGTCGACGCGGTCGTCGACGGGGCCGGCGTGAAGGTGGGCGATGCGCGCTGGGCCGCCGAGGCCGCGCTGGCCGCGGCGCTCGCTCCGCACGCGGGCGCGAAGGTCACGGCCGGCGTGCGGCCCGAGCACGTCGTGCTGTCGGACGCGCCGGGCGCGCTCAAGGGGCAGGTCGAGTTCAGCGAGGTGCTGGGCGCCGAGCGCCTGCTCTACGTGCAGACGGCGGCGGGACGCCTCGTCGTGCGCGTCGCGCCCGAGCATGGCGGCACGATCGGCGCGAACGTGGGCCTGATGCCCGAGCCGGGCCGGCTGCGCGTGTTCGATGCGGCGGAGCAGGCGATCGGCATCGCCGCGGTGCCCCAGCCCGCCTAGAGGCGGCCGACCAGCTCGAACGTCCGTCCCACCGTGAAGTTGAACTGCGGATCGCCCCCGCGCGGCCCGACCGGCCACGCCATCCACATGCGCATCGTCACGTCGGGCTCGGGGATGCCCAGCCGCCACGAGAAGCCGCCGCCTGCCGCGCCGCGCCAGTTCTGGCCCGGGGGCTTCGAGAACACGACGTCGCGTCCGGCCGGGTCGTCCCACGTGCTTCCGTAGTCCATGAACACCGACGGATACAGCACCAGCCACTGCGGGTGCGGGAAACGCAGCGCCTGCAGGACGTCCTGGGCGCCGGTCAGCTCGAAATGCGCGACCATCAGGTGATCGGTTCCGCCCTCGCCGTAGGGCAGCGACGGCACGGCCTTCGCGCCGCCGATCTCGAAGCGGCGCTGGCGGGGAGCCGCGGCGGCAGTTGCGCCGGCTTCGAACTCCGTGCCCAGCTTGAAGCTCGAGCCCAGGCGCCACGCCTTGCCGACCGCGCCGCGCAGGCGCCGGCGGTCGCCGGTGCCGTGCGCCGCGACGATGCCCGCGAAATCCCAGTCGCGGCGGAGGAAGCCGACCTGGGCGAACGGCTCGGTGAAGTCGTCGGCGTCGGCCGCCGTGTTCTCCGGCACGTCGGCCTCGTCGCCGAAGAAGCTGTACGTGGTCGCGATCGGCAGCGCCTTCTCCTGCGCGTGGGTCACGCCGGCGCGGACCAGCCAGTCGCCCTTCCACAGCGCGAGCGCGCCACTGAAGCCGCGGCGCTCGAACACGCTCTGCGCGTTCGTCCCCGTCATCAGCGTGCCGACGCCGCCGGCGTCGGGGTCGGCGTGCTCGGGCATCATGGGCAGCATCTCGCGCGCGTAGCGCAGCTCGAGGTCGAGCCGCTCGCGCCGCCCGATGCGCCCCGCGGCCATGGCCTGCAGCGCCGGTATCGGGCCCGCCGGCGCCCGCAGCGTCTTGCGGTAGGCGAACGCATAGCGCCCCAGCTTTGCGCTGGTGGCGTACGAGCCCTGCAGGTCGAGGAATCCTGTCGGCTGCGAGCCGACGTGGTAGCCCGCGCCCACGATCGCGCCGCTGGTGCGGTTGTAGTTGAGCACCGGGTAGAGCGAGCGCACGTGGCGTGCCGGCGGGGGAGTCGCCGGCCGCGTCAGGGCCGAGGCGACGAGGGTGTCGAGCCCCGTGGTGTCGAACTCGACGGTCGCGGCGCCGAAGTCGGCGTCGGTCGAGTCGGACAGGGCGCGCAGGAGCTTGAAGATCGAATCCGACGGGGCCGGAGTCGGCGCCTGGGCCGCCGCCGGGCCGGCGACGGCGAGCAGCGCGAGGACCAGCGCCAGGCGCTTCACTTCTTCTTCTCCACGACGAACAGCGCGTCGTCGAGGCCGCGGTTCACCTTCCAGTCGCGCAGCGCCAGCGAGAAGTCGACCGTGGGGGCGACGTTCTCCTTGCCCAGGCGGGCCATGAAGCGCGCCAGCGACGTGACCTGCACGCGGGCCAGCACGCGTGACATCACCCACCAGCGGCCGTCCACCTGCGTGCGCTCGATGACGCACGAGTCGATGCTCTTGAAGAACAGCGGCGACGGCGAACGATCGCGATACCAGAACTCCTGGCGCACGATCACGAATTCCTTCGTGTCGATCCACGCCCGGCCGGTCGGCAGGTTGTCGAGCTTCGAGCGCGGCACGAAGTCGATCACGTAGACGACGCGATCGCCCAGCAGGTGGCGCTGCCCGATGCGGAAGTCGAAGCGCGCGCGCGTGCGCGGCTGGAACGCGAAGGTGACCAGTTCCTCGCCCATGCCGGGGCCGACCTGCACGCTGGCGCCGTCGTCGTCCTTGAACTCGCTCTTCGACTTGAGCGGCACCGTGCGAACCTTGTCCGGCTTCTTGCGGTAGACCTGCGTCGCCGATTCCCACTGGCGCTTCGTCGCCGGCGCGCCGCCCTTGCCATCCTCGAGATAGGTGAGCGCCGCGAGCATGGTGAACGACTGGTCGTGCATGAGCGAGTCGCGCCGCGCCTCGCCCTCGGCGACGCGGCGCAGGATCTCGTCGAGCGTGACGCGCGACGCGGAGACGATCTGCACCGGCAGCAGGGCCGACGGCACCGGGATTGTGTCCTCGACGGCGAAGAGGGGGCCGGCGGAGACCTGCGTCGGCTGGGGTGGCAGCTGTTGCGCCGCGGCAGGGCCGGCGAGGACGACGAGGACGGCGGACAGGGCGAACGCCAGGGCGATCAACCGGGCGGACGCGCGCGCGTGTGGGGAGCGGGGAAAGGTCACCCGCCCATTCCAGCCGAAAGCGCGCTGCGTTGCAAGGCCCGCCGTGACCTGCGAAGCTGCGGCCCATGTCGTTCCGCCCGATCACCGTCGCATCCGTTGCCGCGCTCGTCACCCTCGTCCTGTGGTGGCCCCTGCGCCAGTTCCTGCCCGACGATGCGTTCATCCACATGCAGTACGCGAAGCACCTGCGCGACGGGCACGGCCTCGTCTTCAACCTGGGCGAGCGCGTCTACGGCACGACCTCGCCGGTGTGGAGCGCGCTGCTGGGCCTGCTCGGCCGCCTGGGACTCGACCTGCGCGACGCGGCGCAGGGGCTCTCGCTGTTGTGCGCGCTCGCGGCGAGCGCGCTCGGCATCCGCGTCTTCGCGCGCTTCGTCGCCGGACCGGGCCCGGGCGGCGGCCCCGCGCCGTGGATCGCCGCCTGCGCCGCGCTGGCCTGGGCGACCGACGCGTGGTTCCTGCGCTGGGCCGGATCCGGCATGGAGACGTCGTTCGCGGCGCTGTGCGTGATCGCCGGCTTCGATCGCTACACGTCGACCCGCCCGTGGGGCGCGCGCCCGTTCGCGCCGGGGCTCCTGTGGTCGCTGGCGGCACTGGCCCGGCCCGAGTCGGGGCTCCTCATCGTGCTGCTTGCCGTCCGCGTCGCGCTCGAGCCGGGTGCGCTCGTCGCGCGGGCGAAGGCGACGGTGGCGGCGCTGGCGCCGGCTGTCGTCCTCGGCGGCGCGTGGACCGCGTGGGCGTGGTCGTACTACGGCACGCCGCTGCCGATCACGCTGACCGCCAAGTCGTCCGAGTACGGCGGCTGGGGCGGCGCGGTCCACATCCTGCTGCTCATCGCGTCGGAGTTCGCGGTCAGCCGTCCGGTCGAGCTCGCGGCGCTTGTCTTCCTGGGGCCGGCGTTCTTCGCCGCCGAGCGCGCCGCCGGGCGGGGACGCGAGCACATCGTGCCGCTGGGGTGGCTGCTCGCGCTGCCGGCGTTCTACGCGGCGAGCGGCGTGCCCGGCGTGACGCGCTACATCGTGCCGCTGGCGCCGCTGCTGGTCGCCTATGGCTGGCGACTGCTCGCGCCGCACCTGCGCGATACCCGGCGCGCCCTGGCGACGCTCGGCGTCGCGAGCGGCGTGGGCCTGGTCGCCTATGTCGTCGTGATCATCCCGCAGGCGAAGACGTTCACCGCCGGTGTCGAGGCCACGCTCGCCGACCAGGGGCGCTGGTTCGCGGCGAACACGCCGTCGGGAACGCGCGTGGCGATTCGGGACATCGGCGTCTTTGCCTACTACTCGGATCGTCCGGTGGTCGACCTCGCGGGCCTGGTCACGCCCGAGATGGGCCCGCTCATGCAGGAGCACACGTATGACGACATCGCGACCCAGATGCGCTTTGCGGCGTTCGCGCGTCCCGAGTACCTGATCGACGCGGCAACCGAGCCCGCGCGCATGCACGCCGACAGCCCCTTCGGCGATTGCCTGACCCTGGTGCGCGAGGGGCGGCTCGACCGCCGCGCCATCCGCAAACCCGAGCCCGCGTGGTTCAGCGTGTACCGGATCGACTGGGCGTGCGTGGATCGGGTGGGGGAGTCGTCCACGCCGGGCGAAGCGCGCTAGAAGACGACCGCGTCGCCGGGCGGGATCGTGAAGGAGCGTGTCGTCCCGTCGCGCATCGTCACCGTGAACGCACGCGCATTCGCCCGGTCGCGATTCGCGAGGACGCACTTCGTCGGCGCCGACGCGGAGTGGGTGGAGAGCGTCCAGCCCAGCGTGGCGGGGCCGCCGATGACGCGCGTGACCGGCGCCTCCGGTGGAAGCCGACTCCCGACCTCGAAGGATGGATCCAACCCGTGCGGGAGACCGCCGCCCACGTGCACGGCGCGCATCGGCCCGGGCCCGCGCGCGGCGGCGATCGCGCGCACGCGGCGGTTCACCGCGGCGAGCGTGTCGGCCCGCGCCGTCCGCGTTCCATCGTAGGCAATTGCGCCATCCCGCCAGCGCCACGGTTCCTCGGCCGGGTTCGGGGTCCACCACGTGAACCAGGTGATGCCCGCCGCGCCGTGCACGAGGGCCTGCGTCGCCTGGTACAGGGCCTCGGCGCGGGTCGCCGAGCGGAGTTGGCCGTGTCCGGTCCACTGCAGCACGACCCCGAACGGGATCGCACCGCTCCGCGAGAGGTCCGCCGCCGCGCGCAGGGTCGCGAGGAAATGGGGTCGCTCCCCGCCGCCGACCGGGAACGGATACGCGTCGAAGGTGAACAGTCCCAACCGCCCGGTCGCCAGGGTCCTCGCGATCGCATTGCTCCAGCCTGCGCGCGCCTCGGGGCGGGCGGCGTCCTCTTGCCGGATCGGGAGGAAGTTGACGTACGCCGGGTGCGCCGGATCAAGGCGGCGCAGGAGCCGTGCCGTGGGCGCCCAGCCTGCCGAGTCGGCGAGGCGAGGCTCGTCGGCGAGGAAGTAGCCAGCGAGCGAACGCGATCCCGCGTAGGCGCGGACAATCGCCTCGACGCGGCGCTCCCACCCGGGGCGTGTCGCCTCGTCGGGGTGGAGCGAATCGTCGCGCACGAAGACGAAGGGCACCGTCGAGTCGCCATCGGCCGCGCGGAGCGAGTCGAGAAATGCCAGGCGCGCCAGGTTGTCGGCGCGGCGATAGCGATCCTCGAGCGGCCCCATGGACACGTCGAGCCCGGCGGCCGCATGAGCGCGCCACGCAGCGGCGTCGCGGAGCGCCGGCGGCGGTCCGACCCAGCCGGCGATCCAGAAACCGTTGGTGCCGATCGGCGCGGGCGTGGCGTGGGGGACGAGCACGCCGGGCAGGTCCGCCTGGATGGGGGTGACGGGCGTGGTCGCGATCGCACGCCCGTGTCCCGCGGCCCATGCCGCAAGCGCGAGTGCCGCGATCCCGAAGGCAATCGTGAGGATGCCGCCCCGCTCAGTCACGCTTGCCCAGATCGGTGCCGGTGTCGTTCACGTCGTCGGCGAGCAGGGCCTGCGCGCGACGCAGCTTGCCGCGGCCGAAGCGCGCCTCGACCTCGTCGAGCGCCTTCTGGAACGCCGCGTCGCTCGCGCGTTCCGGCTCCGCCGCGGCGTCGAACAGCGACAACGGCTCGGCCGCGCGCTCGATCAGTCCCGTGACGCCGACGCCGATCAGGCGCAGCGGGCGCGGCAGGGGATCGGCCGCGAGCAGCTCGCACGCCGTGCGGTAGATCACGTCGCCGTCGTCGGTCGGCGCCCCGAGCGTGCGCCGGCGCGTGCGCGTGTCGAACGTCTCGTCGCGCAGCTTGAGCTGCACGGTGCGGCCGGCCACACCGCCGCGACGCAACCGGGCGCCGACGCGCTGCGCCTGGTCGGCCAGGATCGCCGTCAGCCGCGCGCGGTCGTGCTCGTCGGCGGCGAACGTCATCTCGCTCGAGATCGACTTCGCAGCCTGATCGGGCACGACGGCGCGGTCGTCGTGGCCCAGCGCCAGCGCGTGCCAGTCGAGGCCGTGGTCGCCGAGGTGGCGGCGCACCCACGCGCCGTCCTTCGCCGTCAGGTCGCCGATCGTGCGGATGCCCAGAGCGTGCAGGCGCGGGGCGCTCTTGACGCCGACGCCCCAGAGGCGTTCGATCGGCAGCGGATGGAGGAAGGCCAGCAGCCCGGCCTCGTCGACGACGACGAGTCCGTCCGGCTTGCCGTGGTCGGACGCCAGCTTCGCGGCGAACTTGCAGGGGGCCACGCCGACCGAGGCGACCAGCTCGACGGCGTCGCGGATGGCCGCCTTGATGCGCCGGCCCAGCTCGTCGGGCGGGCCGAAATGCCGTTCGGTGCCCGTCACGTCGAGGAACGCCTCGTCGAGCGACAGGGGCTCGACCAGCGGCGAGAAGCCGGCGAGGACCGCGAAGACGCGCCGCGAGACCTCGGCGTAGCGGCCCGGGTCGCCCGGCAGGCGGACCAGGTGCGGACACCGGCGCACCGCCTGGGCCATGGGCATCGCCGAGCGGATGCCGAACTTCCGCGCCTCGTACGATGCGGCGGCGACGACCCCGCGCTGATCGGGCGCGCCGCCGACGACGACCGGCTTGCCCGCGAGCGAGGGATCGTCCCGGATCTCGACCGACGCGTAGAACGCGTCCATGTCCACGTGGGCGATGCGGCGAAGGGGGGCTGCGGCTGGCATGGGGCGGCGAGCGTAGCACACGGGTCGCACTCCTGCGGCGTGCCGGACACACCGCGGCGCCCGGCGCCCGGCGCGGCCCACCGCCGCGCGCCCGGCGGCCGGGCCCCGCCC
>Ga0209668_10000803_pt1 | contig 13117 bp, 10 predicted proteins | sample FrelakmetPLP11PL_FD_187150 | JGI IMG/M metagenome (GOLD analysis project Ga0209668, IMG submission 187150) | Freshwater lake sediment microbial communities from the University of Notre Dame, USA, for methane emissions studies - PLP11 PL (SPAdes)... | ecosystem: Environmental > Aquatic >... | reverse complement strand
GATTTCGCTCATCATATCAGAGTATGTTGCCCAGTATTTACCACCGCTGCATGAAAACACGAAATATTGGAAATATTGGGAGACTGATTTCCAGCCGCTGTTAAACTGAAAAAGGAAGTCTTTGCACAAGGTTATATATATATTTTTTTGTGGTTAACCACAAAACTTGAAAGTTCGTGGTCATTTGCTAAACGGACAATCGGGGATTTGAGAGAGGCCATGTATCCATTACGTGTCGGATCGTGCACCCTGTCGATGGCGGACCAGCTGAGAGCCTACAAGGACCCCGCAGCTTGGGGCTGTTTGCTGATGTATGGCCAAGCGATCGCGATCACGCATCAAGGAACAGTGATGGCGTGCGTAGCACCGCGGCCATTCCCAACAATGTATGCAGCCATCCGGAGCGACTTCACGCCTCACTTCACGTGGGTTCATCGCGACGCAAGCGACATGGAGCTTCGGCCGGCCCTGTTGAAAATCTGCGAACGGCTCGCGGTCTCTGCCGGGCACTGCATTCTTAGCCTTCCAGCACTGAACAATGACTTTTGGCTATCGCATGGCTTCATGTCAGGTCATGGGTTGGAGTATACAGTCAAAAAGATGGATGGTCCTTTATTTTCGGATGCCAAACATTTGGACTATTTAGACAATGTTTCTAAAGCGCTCTTCAAAGTCTTGGTCATAGACAATGGCGAACCGTCACACACCCAAGAGCTTCATGACATCATGGCCACGTATGGCTACATGTTGTGTCAGTTTGTCAAGGACCCCTTCAAACATGACTTCGTCGCATACTCGTCTGACGCAGACGTGGCGGCCTGTGTAACTGTCGTCAGCTGGTGCGACTGTGTCCCTCGTCAGTCTCGCGGTGTTCTAGAACATGCGGTGTTTCACCGAGGGAAACTCATATTTAAACGAACGGTTCGTGTGCCTTTCCACAAGCATGGATCATGCTATGTCGCTGTTCACGCGCTGCCTACCAGTCGAACGGACTCGACGCAACTTTCAGAGCCGATGCTCGTGCACATGGCATCGTTGGAATATGGCAACGTGATCGGCGACGTCTTGTTTCTCAACCAAGTGACTATCTCGCAACTGAAGGTGAACTACCCTGGATCTTTAAGTGTACGCGTGAACGATTTCGAGACGTGGAGCAAAGGTTTCCAAATCGTGAACCAAAAACCGCCGAATATCGCAGCGCTGCAGACAATGTTTCCTTGCGTGATTTCTCAAATCATCTCAGAGTACGTGGCGCAATATTTACCACCGCTGTATTCAGACACAAAACCTTGGGAGACTGATTTCCAACCGCTGTTAAATTAAAAATAAACATGCAGTCACATCTTGGCTGTTGGTTGGGGGAACGAAGGGCCATCCTTTGTATTTTTAGCGAACGAATTTTTGTGGGTTCCCTGATAAACATGCGGCGTCCACAACTTTTTTCCGTTGATATGTGATTTTTTTTATAAGCTTACCATTTTGTGCTTCCCCCCATCACAATAAAGTAGACATAATGACAACAACTAAAAAAGCTAGCGCCACGAGTCCCAACACGCCTGGAAGGACCGAACTCGACTTCTTATCGGGCGTAGTGGGTGGTGTCGAATCAGGCGGTGCCTGATCAGGTGTAAATTCAGCAATATAAAACATCCCGTCTTGAATCACAAGCCAAGGGGCGACCGCACGGGCCTTGGTGATCTGCACCCAATTTCGACCACCGTTGAGGGACATGTAAGTGCTCGGTAAATCAGTACCGACCCACACTGACGTCGCATCAGAGTATACACCCGTCACAGTGCCACTCACCGTTGATAGCACACTCAGAGCACTTCCTGCTTGGAATGAGTAAATGGTCGACGCACAGCCGACGATGACTGATGAGCCGATCACGGCTGCAAAAGGATGGTGAGTAAACGGAGTAACTTCATTGGTTGTGCGTGTGCCATTCGCCAGATACGTTACGGTGTTGTCGAGATGATTCACGGCACACATGCTCAGACCATCAAAAGCCGGAAAAAATTTCAAACTTGCTCCCAACCCTAAAGAACGCCAAGTAAATCCATTATCGTAAACTTGCCAGCCATAGCTTGTCGTGTTTCGAAAATATTGCTGACCATTGGCCGATAGTTCAAGGGCCGTGAGGAAAAATGTGCCTTGACTGAGGTCGCGGGCCCTCCATGTACTATTGTCAACGTAATTGAGGGTGATAATCTGACCATAATCAGTTTGGCGAGTGCTAAGTGAACGTCCGGACACACTTTTCCACACCATAGAATACGTCACCCAGCCACTGGGCTGGTACACAAAAATCGAAGACTGGTCATCTGATAAATGAGCGCATATCGTATCGGGCTGCGTCACTTGCCCAGGCGATCCAACCCAATAAGTCAAACTCAACGACGGGTCAACTTCTGGAATATCAGTCTCTGTAAGGCTGATTGTGCCAACGGGAAATGACATGCTGTGGTTTTTTATACGCCTAGTGTTTTATTTTATGACCCCCAAAAAGTGTCAGACGGTCGCGAACCATCGGTTCGACGTTAAGATGTGCTTCAGCATGGTGTTTTCAGCCTCGAGTCTCTGACGCTCGCTCGTCAGATGTTCGTTCTCTGCAATTAGTTCGCCGAGCGTATGTCCGACGATACGCGCCAATTGTGTCTGAGTTTGCGTCACCTCCAGAAACCGGCCTTCCAGCTTAGATCGAGCGTATGGAGTGTTCGGGTTGATAACAATTCGCTTCTGGGTGCCATCTTTCGACACGCAGACCTGACCAGCAGACACGCATGTCGAAACATTTGACAAAAATTTGGCTATGCACCTTAAGTGTCTTCCGAGACTTTGAGTTGAGCATTCCTAAGCGTGAAAAAAAATCAATTTGACAGTAAGGGCTGTTATATACCATCTTCGAACATTTTCCCTGGTTGTTACCTCAATAAGTTTACTTTTTACACTTCAAATTGTGCAATTTTTTTCTAATTTTTTTTTTGAACTTTTCGACTTAAATTTTAGTTTTTTTTTATTTTTTTTTAACATCTGTGACTTTGGCGGACACTGTTTTTAATAATACGTCCGCAATTGAAGATGTCAGCGTTAACTCACGGCGAACCCGCAGCCAGCACGGGATGTGTAGCTAAGAGACATGCAATTTGTCTCACAATGTCAGCTCCGGTGTTGTTTTCGGTTTGAGCCGCGCTGAGTTGATCTTGCAGCTCCAGGACTTGCGCCTCTAGGACCGGGATCCGCAAGAGTTGGTCTTGCAGTCCTTGCAACTGCGCTTGCAGCGTCGGAGGCTCTTGACGCTGTTGGGCTTGCGGGATCTGGATCTTAAAGAGTTGGTCTCGCAGCTCTAGCGCCTCCCGAGCGGGGCCTTGCAGCTCCAGGACTTGCGCCTCTAGGACAGGGATCCGCGAGAGTTGGTCTTGCAGTCCATGCAAATGCGCGTGCAGCGTCGGCGGCTCCTGATGCTCCTGATGCTCCTGAGGTCTTTGGGCCTGCATGATCCGCAAGATGAAATCCCGAACGTCTCCGAGTTCGGTCGTGAGCAACGAATTCTCTGCTTGCAAGACCTGAACCTCTTGATCTGCCTTCTCAGCGGATTGTTCCAGATCACGCTGCACGTTCTCGAGTTCTAACTGCACACGCGTCAGCTCCAACTGCTTGTCGATCAACGTCGCATCTTGCGCAGCGACTTTCGCCTCTTGCTCTTCAAGTTTCGCTTCTAAATCCTGCAACCCGTCGAGCTTGTCTTGAAGCTCAAGAAAATAGCCAAATGCGCTTTCTGCTGTCTTCTGGCGCTTTAACTTTGGCGTGATATCGGAGTCAGGCTCTGAATCTGACATCTCGGCGGTGTGACTCGACACTTGCTTCGCAGGCTTCTTGGCGGGGGCCTTCCGGACCTTCGCGGATTTGGCGTCAGACATGATCCTGAATGCAAGTTTTAGTGTGTGGATGGCGTGCACTTGAGAGATTGCGAACATTTCTTTTTTCTACTGGAAAAACAATGGCATGTGTTTTATGTGCCTAATTGTGTTTTGATTGTACATTACCCGAAGATTTGCAGTAATGTGACGTGATTTGGTCTCTTAATGCAATATAAATTGTTCAATACAAACTCTATAAAAAACGAACTGTTTTGCTTTTTTTTCTTACAAAATCTATATCACTCGAAGTCCACATTTAAACTAATTCTCTATTTAAATATATTACACAGCTTCCGCAAAGCAATGGACTCAAAACAAAAGGAAACGGAGAATAGTTGGATGTTTTTTTTTGTTTAAACATAATGAACCAACGCAAACTGCTGCAAAATCATTTCTGTGATTTCAAGTTGCTCTTTGGCGCTTTATCTTTATCGCGGAGGGGTCCAGGGCTTGCTTGAGAAAAAGCCGCAGATCCTGTTTGAGCTTATCGTTGTAAAACTCTCGGAACGCAATGTGTACTGCTGCTTGTGCCGCGGGAAGCTCTTCTGCGTTCTTGCGTGCTAACCCTGCGATTGCAGCGCGGAGAGGTTCCATGTGTCCCTGGCAGATCGGGTGTTTCACTCCAAACTCAGTGAGCTTTTCGATGAAGCGCTCGTTATCTACGACATATTCATTGATCCAAGCCGTAGTCACGTTCTTTCCGCGTTTTTTCTCCTGAGAGCTTCCGGGGTTTGAGGTTTGGTTGATGTCCTGAAACACTGTGACTTTGCCGCCGGGTGTTTCTGCAGGTTGGTCAAACTCTAGTGATGCCGGTTTTAAAAGCGGCGCGGTGGAGCTGGAAATCGACATTGTCGATGTAAAAGACGGTCTGAATGTCAAAGGCCGTGCTTCTTGGCCGTGCGCGATCGGGCCAAACAGAAAATGTTGACCATTGTCATCATAGTCATAAATAATCGGTGAATCTAGTGACAGATGGTCCGCCATGTCGACTCCCTCTTCTTGAGTAAAAAAGCTGGTTTGAGGCGAGGTTAGAACGCCTTGAACTTGAAAAGGTAGTTGGCGCTGGACTCCGAAGGGTTGGGGCGGCTGACGTTCAGACAGCTGAGCATGTAATGCCTCAAGTTGCTGGCGAGCAGTCAACAGCTCGTGTCCGGTCTGGCTGCAGCGATCGTTGAGAACGCGAAGGTCATTGGAAAGCTGGGCGTTTTGAGCCTGTAACTCGTGTTCGGACTTGGCAAGCAGAGCGATCTTCGCTTGAAATGTGGCCAGCTGGATCGCATGCTCTTGCCGGGTCTTGGTCAGCTGAACTTGCATGTCGGCTAGCTGAGCTGCGTACTCTTGCTGGGCTTTGGTCAGCTGAACTTGCATGTCAGCCAGCTGTGCCGCGTGATCTCGCTGGACATCGGCTTGCTGTGCCGTGTGCTCTTGCTGGGCTTTGGTCAGCTGAACTTGCATGTCGGCCAGTTGAGCCTCCTGATCTCGCTGGGTCTTGGCCGACTGCGCCTTGCACGTTTCGTACTCCTCTCGAAGAGTGGGGAGATACATCGCGGCTCCGGCTTCTGCTTGGCGGTTTGCAAACGCTTTGATCTTTTTGATAGCATCCATCTGCGCACAACAGAGTCATCAAAAAAAACACAACAAAGCAAAAAAATGTTGTGAAAGATGCTATGTTTTTTTGTTATTATTTAACGCCGGTTGAGTATTGTTAGGCGGACACTTGTATGTTATGAGCAATATATCATGTCCAGACTAGTATGCAGAAAATAGATCGCATATTAGCAAAATGCTCAAAACATTAAGACTGATAAACATTTTAAAATTCTGTTTTTTTAATTGGTTTTAATTTTCTAAGATTAAAACTTGTTAAAACTTTTAAAACGAACTTTAAAAATTTTAAAATGCACTGAGGTATGGGTCATTTGTTGTCAGAACAGTTATCATTGTTAAGGGTAAATTAAGAATCGTAACTCTTTTCAGTCAACTACTGGGAAATCAAAGTCTTTAGACTCATTGGCGGGCTTTCGATATGTAGGGTCGAGAATCCGAGCTCGCACAGTTGGGAAAGCGTCAAAGCCATTTTCTTTCCGCACAAACTCAAGGGCAGCTTCGTGGTCGAGGCCGGCCATGAACGTGGTGACGAACATGACCCACCAGATTTGATCGTAGTCGTCACAGTCGTCCGCTGACAAAACTAGCTTCTTGGTATCTTCGTTCAAACAGCTCATGTCTCCAAGACCTCCGCAAAAACCGTTGTTTCCGAAGTCTAAAAACCTCACAGTGTGAGAGTCTTGGACAAAGAGGTTCTCAGGTTTGATGTCGTGGTGCGTGAGACTACCCTTCCACAATTCCATCGCTGCGAGAGTGTCGAGGCAAAGTTTGGGAAGATCTCCGAGGGCTGTACAACTCTTGACCGGGTGAGAGTGAGGGCTGAAGTCATACCAAGAGAGAACCGCATCCTTTGTTTCTTCGTAGCCGAGAAGTTCGATGGTCCTGAGTGCTTCATGACCATGCTCTTGTAATAAGGCATACCATTTCTCGTACATGTTGACTGCGCCTCGGCCTTTGCCTTTGGGCTCGTTCTTGAAGACAGCGCGGCGTCCCTCAGGCGTCGTGAACATCAGAACAGAGTTCTTGGCCTGGCCTCCGCTGAGCTCCAATATCTCTCCTGCCAGCTTCAGCTGCTCGCCTCCTTTCTTCAGCTTTTGGGGTGGCTTCAAGCGTGGCGCGACCGGGCATGCTCGGAGTCGTTTGTCGTTGCCTTGTGGGCTGTCCTGGAAGCGTGAAGGGCCGTGTGGAGTCGCTTGGACTTCATTCCCAGAAGCTGATGAGGTGTTCCTCTTTGGCGTTGATGGTAGAGGATCGTGAAAGGGCTGAGATCCTTGCGCAAACTTGTGGCAGCTGCTTGGAGAGTCAAGTAAGCCGCGCTTGGTAGACTTTTGAGGATATTCACTCCCCAGATCCTGAAACAAGTCTCTGGCACGCTTGGGGGGAGACTCGAACAACTTCTTTGGAGTCGGCGGTGATCCAATGGGAGACACACGGCCAGTTGGAGAGTCAGGTGAATCCAAGAGGAGACTCAAGCGGATTTTGACCGCATGAGGAACAGAGTTGTCTCCAAAGCACTCAGGAGTTGCAGACGACTTGTCAGGGTTGGTTGGCTTCTTCTGCTCTGGAGTTGAGTCGAACATGCCAAGCAGGCACTTCGGGTTGCCGCGCGGGGGCGAAGAAAAGGTGCGCTTGATAGTCTTCATATCCTGAGAAGAAATGGAAAGGTAAACGATTGCTTTGTGTAGAGTGCGACGTGCATCACTGTGTTGGCGTGGGGGGATGTGGTTATGGGTGTACCATGCGGGGTTTTGGGTAACAAACTCATTGTGTGTGTGCTGTTGTGCAATATGTAATGTCCACAAATAAACAACAAAATAAAAACAAGTTAAATCGCAAAAATTAAAAAAAATTTAAATGACTTTACTTTTTTTAATTCTTTTTTTAAAACAATTAGCAAGAGAACTCAACACAATAAGATCAATTTGTCTGTAATTTAATATTGTTATTCCGTTAAAAACATAATAAAAGGCTTTTCTTGGTTTGTTTTTTTTTAACTCACCGCCAGATACCAGCGAAAATTATCTTCGGTGTCTTCGAGCCCGACGAGCGCTAAAAAGTCGGCGTACGTCCCACGGAAAAGGTGATCGTCTCGGTCGAAGTCTGGAAGAGCCTCAGGAGCCTCAGGAGCCTCAGGAGCCTCAGGAGCCTCAGGAGCCTCTGGCATGCCAGCAACGGCATCAAGAAATCTTGGGAAAACGTCATCTTCCTCGAGATGAGGATTGAGTCGCCGGAAATCGTCGAGATCTCCCTGAAAGCCATCCGCAAAGTCTTCAAAGCCGTCGTCAACGGGTAAAGCAGGCAGAGCAGCGGGACGCGCAGCGGCTGGAGGACGCGGACGGTCTCCGGCCACGAGGACTCGTTCCTCAGCGGTCCCTTGGTAGTCCCATAGAAAGCACGTACCAAGAGTGAAATGGTCGTATGGAGAACGCATGATCAACCCAGTTGGGCCAAGCTCTCCGTGGTTGATAATCGCTTTGCACATGTGGCAAAAGTGGGTGTGGTGCTTATCATCGCCACGAGTCCAATCTTTGGGCTCTACGCGATCTTTGCAGTTGAGGCAAGTGATGTGATTGCAGCCATCGATCTTCTGGTACGGGGCGGTGCACACTGGGCAGCGGTCGACAGTCTCAGCCAGAAGCTTTTCAGTCTTGTCGTTTTCTTCCTTGCGCTCCTCGCGGAGCTGTGCTTCTCGAGCAAGCAGTCTTTGCTCTTCCTCCTTCTTCTTTTTGTTCTGCTCAATGCAGAACATCTTCGTAGCCCGGACCAGTTCTAGGCTATCTTTCCTGAAAATCCCCCCCGAAGGTGTTACCCATCCGGCTTGCGGATGCTTGTCAGTGAGCGCATCACACCGGTCACAAGACACGGTTCCGCACACTTCGCACTTCGAGCTATCAAAGTGGGGTGTTTTCTTCTTGGATTGGAGAATTTTGCCACACGTTGGGCATGGACGGCCTCGAATCAGGTTCCCTTGCTTGTCGAAGAGATGGCGTTGGGTGGCGGTCAGAGTCGCCTCTTTGAGCTGTGGGACATTCAACGGTGGTTGAAAGTCCGCCTCAAGTCCTCCGGTCGAATGGTGTTTTTGAAGGGCTCGCTCGTTGATCGCCTCAGCAACGTGCTTGTTGTCCAGAGATGGGGTGCATTCTGGGAAGCCACAAGACAGCACTGATTTTGTTTTCATGGCAAGCAACCCACAATCCTCACATAGCCGGTGACCACATCTGAAAGGCCCAAGGATGTCGGGGTCGTCGCACAGAGCGCATGTTGTGGACTTTGCCCTTTGGTCGTACGCAGCATTCTCCTCGAACTGCTGCACGCGTTTGATAGCTTCCTTAACTCCCGCTTCGTCGCGCTTGCGCTTCGGCATCCAGAATCTGAGCAAAAAAGTCAGGGTATTGTTGTAATCAATTCAAAAAAAGGGAAAAGAGACAATGTGTGCGTGGCTCATTGGGTGGTTTTTGGGGAATTCCTTGAGTTTTATCTGGAGGTGAATCAGTCCGTGGACGGCAATGCGTTGCAATATAGATTGTCTATCTAAAAACACTACTTAAAACAAATAAACAAGAGTTTTAAATGTTTTTAAAAAATATTGATTTTTTATTTTCTATTTTAACGCCAGTGATTAGACACATCAAAAAAGCTTATGTTTGTTGTGTTCAGGTTTGTGTGTAAGGCGTATGTCTAAGCTGGTCGAATCCTACACATTAAGCTTAGACACTAATTCGTGTGTAGCTGAAATCCCTGTTAAATACTTGAAAAATTAATGTTTGTGTGTAGTAAGCGTGTGTAAGCCGAACCCTTACACTTATACCCTTAACACTAGCACTAGACACTTTTTGTGTGTAGGTTGTGGTGTCTTATTCTAAATGTTATTATGAAATAAATTATATAAATTTAAAGTTTTTTAAAATTTAAAATAATTTAATTATTTAATTTTAATTTTTTAAAAATTAATTAAAGTTATTGTTTTTTTACAGATCCACGAGGATATGCTTGAGTTACAATTTATATTGTTGCGGTGTTTGATGCAATTACCACAAATCACGGTGTCGAACACACTTATTTAACAAAAATTCATAACTGCCAGCTAGCCACTACTCTTTTTGCTTTTGAGCAGTTTACTCGCATTTTTTATGTTGTGATGTGTATTAAGTCTTGTTCATCAACAGGAAAAAAATGTGCATTTGCGAGCAAAAGGTGTCTTTTGAAGTTTTTTTGGGCCCTGCTACCTTCAAGCTGAGCATGTGCCGAAGCTGCTTGAAACCGAGTGTGGTTGGCCCTAAAAGCACCAAGGATGAGCGGGACTTCCATGCCACCCTGGAGAAGTTCATGCGCTCTCTCGCGTATGGGGCTCATTTGCTTTCGACCGGCCTTGACTTTGAAGGAGAGCCTGAGCAGATGGCGGAAGGCATTCCTGGCGGAGGCGATGAGCACGACAAGCTGCTTGCTCTTCTTCGTCATAAAATAAGAAATCCCCGCTTAGAGTATTCAAACCGTTTATATGACAAATGGGCAACGTACGCTTTCGAAAACCCGGAAGATTGGACTCCAAAGAAGATCGTATTCTTCATGCCAGGCATGCCAGGCAGGCCAGGCTTTTTTGGCATGCATATGTCAGCAGCCCATCTAGCACCTCGAGTTCTTACACAAGAAAGTGAGGATCAAGGAAAGCTTGTGGACTTCGTCTACCTGCCCGTCTTGAAGCCGGCTGATGAAGTCGAAACTGAAACTATCCGGTAAGACTCGTGTTTTTGTGATGTGTGGATGGGTTTTTTTGCAAACTCATGTCTGTTTTCTTTATCAGGGAATGGATCGAGGAGTCCAAGTGTGTTTTTACCTTCCGGAATTATCTCGAAGGGTTCTTTGGAGCCCCCGTCCGTGACACCGAGGCTGTCGAAGAACTGCTGGCGCAGCAATACCAACACGGGGTAATCAGAGCCCAGGAACTAAACACACGCGCCGCGGCACGCGCAAGGGCAGAAGCGCAAGGTCCGGACGCGCTCGATTCATACGAAAAAAGGAATGCGTCTGGAGCAGCAAAGCGCGTGTTGGAGGCGGTGTTTCGCCACCCAGAAGTCGCAGCCAAGAAACAGAAAATATTTGATTCAATCTTGAGCGTTCATGAATAATTCTTTCGAATTCATAAGTTTGTATTTAAAACTAAAAATTCATCTAGACAAGTGCCTTTTCCACAATTTAAGTGTGATTGAAGACATTATTTTAAATGTATTTTAAAGGGCTTAAATCCATTAAAATAAGTTAATTTTAATTCGATTAAAACTTACATTAAATTTCATTATTGACATTGTATATTGTTGTAAGTTGTCGTCTTGCGTTTTTTTTGAGCTGCTACATGTACTAACTCAACAAACAAAAAATCCTAACGACACACCCCATACCGTGGTTTATGAAATATTCAGTCCGCAAAAACAAACCAGCGCATAATCTCTGCCTGTTCTTCAGAAATGAACCAACAAGAGATCAAGACCACGTTCAAGAAGATCGACGATATGAACATCTTGCTGCAGAAAGCCGACGAGGCGTACGACACCGCCATTGCTGCCGGCAAACTTGAAGAAGAACTTGTTCAGCTTTGGACGAACTCCGAGCAGATCAAGCGAAAGCTGCAGGACCTCCAGACCAAATTGCTGGATTTTATGCAAGCCAACAACAAGCAAGTCAATGTGCGAGCCATGGAGGACGAGACTGAAGAAAAGAAGGTTGAAGACGTTAAGTTCATCGCCATCACGTGGGATGATGGCGACAACGAGTCGAGCTTCTTGACCGTTCGCGACGGAGACGTCATTGAGATCAACGAGCGCGAGTATAAGTTCAGCACTCAGGGTAACGGCGCGCGGCTGACTCACGAAGACGGTTCGGTGTTTAACTTACCTGGCCATGGACTGCACAAGTTGCAAGTCGACATTCCGGTTTGGTTTTTCTGCACATCAGAGATTCCCATAACGGTATCTGAGATGGTTCTGCATAACGAACCAGAAGAGCTTGCCACCGCGCAAGGAGTGACGCCCCCGATTTTCGACACTCTTGTGTTCGTCCCTGTTAACGGCGGGTGTTATTTTTACGAGGAAGGAAGAGAGGTGGAACTCGAGGACGACAGCACTTATTTCATCCAGACCAACCAAAACGGAGAACTCAGCCTTGAGAACGCAAACGGTAAATGGGCTGTCAAGTACGGCCTCAACGCTGTCAAGCTGCCAGATGGCCGGGTTTTCCACTTGTTGATTCAGGCACACCAGCCAGACCGCCAAACTCTGGAGGCGCAACAGGAGAACATCAATAATCTTGACGCCCCGCAGCTTGCGAAGTTTGACATCGTTTGGTGCGCCCAAGAGCAGCTCGAGATCAACGAAGGCCTCCCACTGTTCGGGCAGACGGTCGTGTCTCCGAATGGTGCGAATGGAATCGTAACCATACTCGAGATGAACTATCCGTTTAGTGTGGATGGCGAAAGCTTTACGTTGAGCACTGATCACGCGACTTATCGCTTGCCCGGCCTTGGCGTGCACGTTGTTAACTTGGTGAACACACCGGAAGAAGATCAGCCAAATTTGGTGCTTGTGTCCATTTCTGAGCACAAGGCTGCGCCACGACCGATCGTTGTGCCAGTGCCTGTTGAAGACCATGAGGAGACTTCTGACGAGAGGTTCACTGTCGTAGTGCATTCGCCGGAAGATGACATCGAAAAAGAAGACATCGAGAATGGAGTTTCTCTGAAGATGTTTGGCGAGGACGCGTTGGATTTTTACTTCGTGGGCGTTGGGCCGAAAGGTATTTCTCTCCATTACGAGAACGACACTAAGCTAGCGTTCCCTGGCCGTGAGGGGTACCATACTTTCCGTGTGCAGCGCGAAGATGGCACAATGGGTGAATATGGCATTTTTGTCTTGCCGGAGGACACGAAGCCAATCACTATTACATGGAACGAGGATTCTGACGAGGACTCAGAGCCAGTGAACAAGCGCAAGCGTTCCTCAGAAGATTCTCGACCAAGCAAGCGCCATTGCGCTTGATTGTTTAAGTTTGTTTTATTGTGTTGAACGTTTGGTCCTTATTAAAAACAACATCCAGACGAAACTCTTGCATTTCTTTTGAATAATTAAATGCTCAAAAAACATTTAGTGCACAAAGGTTACCACTAACAGCTCAAATTTATGGACAACTTGAAGTAATTCAGTGGAAAACCCATGGGTTTTCAGATGTTCCGGTCATAGATATAATTGCAATGTCATATATAGGCCTATATATGACAGACGGTTCAGACCTATGACGTTCCAGTTTAGATGAATGATAGTTCCATTTATAAACATGACAGTTATGGTTTACATTAATGACATCTACCGAATTATCTATGACATTTTCCCTTGAGCCCTTGATATATGACTAGGTACATTTAAGACCGTTTGGGTTCGTAAACATGACTTTCGGACTTTCTAAGTCTGATCTATGACAGGTTTAAATATATGTCACGTACGGACATGTATCCACTTTAGTTATGTATGACTAAAACTGGAAATATGACAATTTAATTCACATTCAATTAAATTTAAAAAAAATTGATTCAACGGACTTGA
>Ga0209668_10000802_pt1 | contig 13118 bp, 18 predicted proteins | sample FrelakmetPLP11PL_FD_187150 | JGI IMG/M metagenome (GOLD analysis project Ga0209668, IMG submission 187150) | Freshwater lake sediment microbial communities from the University of Notre Dame, USA, for methane emissions studies - PLP11 PL (SPAdes)... | ecosystem: Environmental > Aquatic >... | reverse complement strand
ACGAATCGCCGCGGGTGCGCGTCCGCATGCGCGCCGTGTCCGCGATCTGGTGGTTCTCGCTCATGCCTGAGCGCACGCGCCGCGAGCTCGAAAAGCGGACCGCCGACGCATCGCAGGCGGCAACCTCGCTCGCCGCAAGCTCCGCGGGCATCATGGTGCGATGATCGACCCGAAGGCGTGCGCGCGTTGCGGCGAGACGTTCACCGGTCAGCGTCGCACGGCTCGATACTGCTCGCCCCAATGCGCCGCCGCGGTGCGCGCGAAACGGTATCGAGCGCGTAAGGCGTCGGTCCTCTTCGCGGAGCAGTCGAAGTGCCAGGTGTGCGATCGGCCGTTTCTGGCGATCGTGGGGCATGGCACCAAGCGGCTCTTTTGTTCGGAGGATTGCCGTGCAACGGCCAAGAAACTTCGACGCGAAACAGAGTCTAGGCGTGACGCTTAGGCGTGACGCTTGGGATGGAAACAAGCCGCTAGGCAATGTCGGGGAAAGGCTCGCACCGTTAGGGTCGCAGCACCCCCAGGGAGAAAGCTCGAATGTACCACTACGCTGGATTCACCCGTCACCCGTCGTACGCTCGCCACTATGCGGGCGAGGCTGCCGCCATCGAGCGCGCGGACCGCGCCGAGAGTCGCCTCGAGAAGCTCAAGGAGAAGTCCGAGGAGCTGACCGAGATGGTCGTGCAGAAGGCCGTGATCGGCGGCACCGCGGCTGCGATGGGCTACTACCAGGGCTACAAGGGCTCGATCCCCGAGGTCGCGGGCGTCGGCGTGGACCTGATCGTCGGCGTGGTCGCCTCCGGTGCTGCGCTGATGGCCGACCAGATCGGCGTCAAGAAGTACGCGCACTACCTCGACGCGGTGGGCACCGGCTCGCTCGCCTTCTGGGCCGCGAACCAGGGTGCCACGATGGGCATGGCGAAGCGTTCCAAGGCGCCGCCCGCCCCGCCGGCCGCGCCGCCCGCGGATGCCACCGCGAAGGGCTTCCAGGGTTACGAGCCCGCGCAGTTCGCGCCGCACTTCGCCGGCAGCGCCACCTCGAACGTGGGGACCGAGGTTCCCTACGGCTACCGCTGATCAACCTCGAGATCCTCACCGGAGAAAAACAGACCATGTCCTACGGCCACTCGATCCGCTCGTTCCGCCCGCACACCAACGTTCGCGTGGGCGCGGCCCTCTCCAACTGCGGCGGCGACGCCGGGTTCACCGACGTGCAGAAGCAGGCGTGGGGTCAGCAGTGCGGCGACGGCGCGCAGCGTCTTCCGCTCGGTACCACCGCGGCCAACGTTCCCGCGGCGACTCCCATCCAGGCGTTCAACTTCAACACCTTCGTCCCGTTCCGCGCGTTCTACTTGGACATCGACGATGCCATCGCGAGCCAGTTCCTGATCACCTCGTTCACGTTCGGGCTCCGTCAGCTCGTCGTCGGCGGGCAGATCAGCGCGAGCTCGTTCAACACGCGCAACGGCAAGGACTGCGCCGAGGCGTTCAACGGCTGCATCATCTACCCGTCGATCCCGGCGATCCTGACGGTGCAGAACATCAGCGGTGGTGACGTGTTCTTCCGCGCCACGATGTGGGGCATCGCGCTCACCTCGTGCTGATCAAGTCGCCCTGACCGGCGCAAAGGGCGCGTGTCGATCGACGACGCGCGCCCTTTTTCCTAAGACCAGAGAAGAAGACGGAGACGGATCACCATGTCGGTTACGAACAATCAGGTCGCGCACGCGGTTGCCAGCTTCCCGGGCGGCGTCTTCACGCCGATTCGTCAGGACGGTTGCGTCATCACCAACCCCGGCGTGGGCATCTACCGCGTAACGCTTCTGCCCGGTCGCGGCAGCGTGGGCCAGAACCTCAAGGTCACGGCGAACGCCAAGGCCGGCGCCGCGCGAATCGTCAACATCGACACGGTCTCGCAGACCCAGGTGGACGTGTTCACCTACGACGCGGGCGGCATTGCGGCGGATGCTGACGTGGTGTGGGTCACGATCGAAGTCGTGCCGAAGGTCTCGTGATGCCGACCAACAACCAAGTTGCGCACGTGTATGCAACGAGCGGTCCCTTCACGGTCGTTCGTGCGGACGGTTGCGTGCTCACCAACCCGGTCGCCGGCATCTACGAGCTCGATTTCTTGTTGGGCAGACTTGCGCGCCCGCAAGACCTGAAGATCACGGTGAGCAACGGGAGCGGGCTGATTCCCGTGGTGCAGGTGCCGACGCAAACAAAGATCCGGGTGACGTTCGTCGATTCGGTCGGCGTCGATACGGATCCAACTTCGATGACTGTCACCGTCGAAATCGTACCGCGCGTCTCGTGACCCTCTGACGCGAAGCGGGCGCTCTCGAAAGGGGGCGCCCGCGTCGCATAGGTGACCTGTGGCCTACCGTTGCACGTTCGCGGTGGATTCGATCGGTCGAGACGACCCGCGCTCGCTCGAGCTGGCAAAGGCGCACATGCAGGCGCTGCTGGACTGCCTCACGGCGATCAATCGAGCCTATTTGCAGACCCGCGCCTATCCCGACCTCTACGCGGCCGGCATCCGCTACCACGAAGATAACCCGGCTCCGGGCTCGACGTGCGGCGATGACGACTGGTGCGACATCGAGACGGTTTATCGTCGCCGGGTCGGGGACTGTGACGACCTCGCGTGCATCCGCGCCGCGCAGTTGCAGGCGCAAGGGATCCCGGTCCGCGCGATCCCGCTGCTTCGACGGCGCGGAGGGCAACACGAATACCATATCGTCGTCGCCTGGCCATCCGGTCGATCGACCTACCCGAGAACGGTCTTTCGCGATCCGAGCGGATCGGGTCTACTCATCGAGGATCCGAGCGCGGTTCTCGGCATGAGGTGACCAGATGAATCCGATCGTTCTGCTCGCGCTCGCGGGCGCCGCAGCGTGGGCAGTCATGCGAAAGGGGGAGGCGATGACGACGGAAGGCAGCAGCAAGCCCGGATCGTGGGTCGTCTCACCCGTGCCCCCTGCGGCCACGCCCGAGGACGCCAAAGCGCGCGAGGACGGCATCACCGCAGTGCTCCAGGCGGCGAGCAAGAGCGGCAACCAGATCCTGATCGCGTTCCCGCTCCGCCGCGCGTCCGCCCCGAGCTCGCCCGCGCTCCCGAGCGGCGCCGAGGTGCTTGTGTATGGTGTCGCCCAGCGCATCGCGCAGGAAGGCCCCGAGCGGGCCTATTACGTCCGGGTGACCTCGATCGGGAAACTGGCCGGCGGCAAGCCTGCGGCGCTCGACGAGAGCGTTTCCGACCTGCCCGCGATCGGGACCGACTACCGGATCACCAACGCGCACCTGGCGTCGATTCAAGAGCTCGAATCGCTCGGAGGCGGAGAGACGGCCGCGCCCGAGCCGCGCACGATAGCAGCGACCGAGAAGACCGAGACCGCCGAGCCGGCGAAGCCCGAGCCTGAGCCGCCCGTGGTCGAGAAGCTCGAGCCGGTGGCCGAAAGCCGCCGGTTCTTTCCTGCTGCACATTTCGGCGGAGCGCGCGATCCAAGCCGGCTCCGCGTGATCGTCCTGCACTCGACCGAGGGTGGTTCCGCAGCCGGCGCCGCGTCATGGTTCCAGAACGAGGCGAGCGGTGGATCTACGCAACTGGTCGCAGGCGAGGACGGCCTTTATCGGTCGGTCGATGACTTGCGGATCCCGTGGGGCGCGCAGGGCGCGAACAGCGACGGTCTACACATCGAGCTCGCCGGATACGCCAAATGGTCGCGGGACCAGTGGCTCGAAAAGAAGCGCACTCTCGAGAACGCCGCGAGCGCGATCGGCAAATGGTCGCGCCAGTACGGGATTCCGCTCCGCTACATCGAGGGCGCCGAGCTTGCCGACGATCGAACGCGCGGCGTCACGACGCACGTTGCGGTGACCAAAGCCTACAAGAAGGGCGACCATTGGGATCCCGGCCCCGGTTTCCCTTTGGACTACCTGCTCGAGCGCGCGCGAGCGTACACTTAGCCCATGCTGCCCGGTATCCTGCTCGCGTTTGGTCTCGGCGTGCTCGCCTCGTCCGCGGCTCGTCCTACTCCACCGCCCCCTCCGCCCGCCCCTCGTCCGCCCGCGCTGCCTCCGCCCGCGGTCACGCCCAACGCGGCCGGGTTTCTCGCGGGCGATCCGATGCACTCCCCGACCGGCAGCGCGCAGGCGCCGCGCGCAGGCGTGCAGTCGCACCCGGATTATCAGTGGACCTACGTTGTGCAGACCGCCGACGAATCACCCGGCTCGATCGCTTCCAGGGTGCTCGGAGAGTCGCAAGGGTGGCGCTATGTCGAGCTCTTGGCGAGCAACCCCCAGAAGCCGACGAAGGGCCGGATCGTCTCGCCCGAGGCGAGCGAGGACGAGCTCAATTTCACCGAGCTCGTGGTAGGCGAAAAGCTCGCCGTGCCCCGCTCGTGGAATCCCTGGCTTGACGAGACGGGCATCCCGAGCGGCAAGTCTCCCTGGCCTGCGCCGAAAGCCTGATCCATGCAGTCGATCATCCGCCTCGAGAACGGTTCGATCGCTCAGGTCAACGTCTACCGCGACGAGATCGGCAACGTCGTGATCGTGGGCATGGCTCGGCATCAGACGCCTGCCGGTCCGAGCGAAACGGTCATTCAAACGCGCATGACACCAGCCGTGTTCGAGCACTACCGGCAGCGGGCAATCGCGGAGCTCGGTCCGATGCTTTACACGCGCCTACTCGGCCGCGCAGGAATCTCGGACGACATCACTCGAGCCCCGATGCTGCCCGCCACGACCCCTCGTCTGCTCGGAAGGTGATTGAAGATGGCGAAGATTTCATGGAAGCGAGCCGCCGAGGCGCTCGACAGTGCGCGGCCCGGTCTGTCGAAAACGGCGCGTCAAATTCTGCTCGGTCAAGCGTGGGCAGAAACTCGATTTGGCAACGATCTGCCCGATGGCACCAATAGCAACAACTGGGGATCGATCGGCGGATCGGGCGATCTGGGAAGCTACAAGTTTCCCGATACGGTCGAAGGCAAATCGATCATCCGCACGGTTGCGCGGTTCTCGACTCCCGAGAAGGGCGCCGAGAGGTTCGCTCAATACGTGCTTGACATTTACAAGGCCGGCAAATACGCGGAAGCGGGCGACTTGTGGGGTTACGCTCGCGCGCTTTGGAGAGATGGTCCCAACAATCCCGAGCTTGGAGCGCCCAGCAAGGCCCCCGCGTACTACGGTGGATTTCCTCCGGGTGACCCTCGAGGAGCCACGCCCGCAGGCGTGAAGCAGCGAAGCAAACTCGACGATTGGTATCGGGTGACCGCTTACGCGAAGATGACCGAAGGGTCCGCGAAGGCCGCCGCCGCCGCGCTCGGAGAGACCTACGAGGGTCGGATCGTGCTCCCGCCGAAGCCCGACGAAGGCTCTACCGATCCGCTCCCCGCGTCCGCTCTCGGTACGCTCGGAGACTCTCTCGGCGGAGGCGGAGCGCCCAAGAAGACCGCCGCGGAGCTCGAGGCCGAGAAGAAGGCGCGCGAGGCCGAGGAGGCCGCGATCGAGGAGCGCAAGAAAGCCGAAGCGGAGATCCTCGCCAAAGAGCGCGAGGAGCAGGTCGCGGGCGAAAAGGCTGATCAAGCTGCCATCGCTGCCAAGGAAGCCAAGGCGAAAGCGGATGCTGACGCAAAGGCGAAGCAGCTTGCAGCGAAGGGCGGCGCGTCGAAAACCGAAGGGGCGATTCCGACCGGCGTGATCGTCGTCGGCGTTTTGGGGCTCGCATGGCTACTGCTCGGCCGGAAGTGATCGAGGCGGAACTTGTCTCGACGAACGAGCGATCGGGCGTCGAACGAGCCGCCGACCGCGCACGCCAGGTCGCGGACGCTTTCGCTCGCCTCGGTGCCGATGCGCTTGCGAACAAGGCGCGAAACGCTGCGGACGTGCTCGAGCGCGCGCAGGCGACCGTAGACGCGGCGCGCCCCGCCGTGGGCGCTCTTGCGTCTCTCACCGAAGCCCTCGAGCGATCCGGTATCCTTCGCCACCAGGAGCGCACGGCGCTCGGAAAGAAGCCTTGACCATGTTGATCCACACGCAACGAGTCCGCCGTGCTGCTGCTGTCGCTTCCATGCCTTCCGGCACCATGCTTCGCGTAACGCGCGTGCACGTCGGCGCTCCGCCCACAAACGTCGAGCTGGACCTCCCGGGTTCGGTGGACGACGTGCGCGCCTACGGCAACCGGATCGATCAGGCGTGGCGAGACTTCTGGGCGAACGACGTGCGCCCGTGGAGCAAAGCGAAGCTCGATTTTGAGAAAGACGTTGTCGGTGGCGGCTCCACGATGGGCGAAGTGCTCGGAGAAGACCCCGCCGCGGTCGAGGAACGTCGGCGCCTGATCAAGTTCTACGAGTCGCTCGAGAGCGAGCGCGGTCGATTCCTCGCGTACAAGGAGGAGATCGACAAGGTGAACCCGAAGCTCGGCCTACTCGGCCCGCGGATCGGCGTGTCGCCCTCGGAAGCGTGGCAGCAGCTACAGATTTTCGAGACGAACCTCGGTCGCGCGCGGCAAGCGTTTGCGGCCGAAACCGGGAAGCCGCTCAAGAGCCCCGAGCCGAAGACTCTCGAGCTGCCCGGGGGCGTCGAGCAGGGTCTGCGAAAGGATGTCGAGAGCGCCGGAAAGAAGCTCGCAGAGGCGATCCCGTGGGGCACGCTTGCAACCGTCGCCGCGGTCGGCCTCGGCGCCGTGGTTCTCCTCAAGTCGAAGTGAGCTGATCATGCCGTTCCCTCTTCTGCTCTTGTTGTTGGTCGGTGGTGCCGTTGCTGTCGCCGCGTCGTCGGGGCAGAAGGTGGAAAGCCTGCAACTTGCGCCCGGTGCGTTCCGCAAGGGGGCGGTGGGCTATGAAAAGTTCCGCGATCCGGTGCTCGTGTGCCTCGAGCAAAGCGTCGCGCCGGACGGCAAGCCGTATCGTTTCGACGTTGGGTTTTCGTACCTGGACACGGAGAACAGCGCGACCGCGCGCGTCGGCGCCATGCGTGCCCGGATTGGTGCGCCGCCGTCAAGCATCAGCACGTTTCCGACGACGGAGCTCGGCCGGCTCGCGGAGGCGTCCTACCGCAACGTGCAAAAGCTCGCCGTGAGCATTTCGAGCGCGTACAGCAAAGCGAGCCAGTGGAGCTCGATCGCGCAGTCGTTCGGGCTTCCCGTGGCCGAGGTGGCGGCGCAGGCGCGACGCATTGCGGAGCTCCGAGCGGGTTCGCAGTCGGTGCTGATTCGCGAGGCTGCGCGTTACGCGCCGGTCGCGCAGAGCCTCATGGGTGCGGTCGCATCGATCGCCTACGGCCGCGTGACGAAGGAAGAAGCCTACGCGCAAGCGGCCGAGGTGTTCGGCACTGCGATCGCTGCCGCGGTCGCAAACACGGTCCCCATCGTTGGTGCGGCAGTTAGCCTAGCAACTACGCTCGTGGCACAAGAACTGCGACTCCGGGCGGAGAGAAAGGAAAAACTCTGTGCGGGGTACCTCGCGAGCATCGATGCGTCGATCCGCTCTGCGATGGAACAAAACTTCCCGTTCCCTGTGCACGTCATGCAGGATTTCGGTGGGCCGTGCGACGAGGCGAACAAGCCGCGTCGGACCGAGCAAATGCTCGAGGACATCGTCGCGGGCAACGTGCAGGCGTTCCGAAAGCTCAGCGTGCGCGACAAGGCCGCGGTGGTGCAGTGGTGGACGCTCGCGGCATCGCTCATGTCGCAACCCGAGGTGTTCGCTGTCTTCGACAAGCTCGGTCACGGCAACGTCGGCAGGATCGGGATTCCCCCCTACGGCAACGGTGCGGGCTACGTCGGGCGAGACGTGGGCCTATACGGTGGCGCGCTCGGTTCCGACGAACAGGTGTTGCTCGTCGCAGCGCCCTACGCGGTCGCGAACGGTTACCCGGTGGACTACTTCGCGCGCGCCCTGTGGGAGCAGTCGGCCGGGTGGCGTGGAGCCGATCGCGAGTCGTTCATGTTCACGGCCAACAAGTCGCGATCGTTCTCCGTGTGCACCTACGGGGAGGGGGCGCGCGTGGGCGCGGCCGAGGGCGGCATGGTCGAGGAGCGGTGCTTTCCGATTTGCGGTGGTGCTGACGTGCCGATGAACGCCTGGGCTCTCAACTTCGCGGTTCTTTCGCGTGAGGCCGAGGCGTTGACGCGCACGTTGCCTCGTCCGACGACGTGACGACACACGGGGAAAGGGGAAACCATGCCGAGGTTCGACGACGACGACGACGATTTTGAGATGCCGTCAGCGATGGGGGGAGGTGCGCCGCGCGGCCTTGGTGGACCGCCGCCAGGTGCGTTCGAGCGGATGCGCCTCGAGCGCGGAGCGCCGCAACTGGACCCCTACGGTAGCCGGCCGATGCCGTCGCCTGCCCTGCGGGTGATCGGCGGAGCAGCGCAACCCACCAAACGCCCCGATCTGCTGGCCGCGATCCGGCACTGGCACAAGGGCATGCGCAACCGGAACAGCGGCGAGCTCGAGCCGTGGAAAACGCTTGTGCTCACGCACCTTGAGACGGGGCGCCCGATCCGTCAGTGGGATCTGCGCACCGACGAAAGCGACGAAGACCTATCCGCCGAAATCGAGCTCGTGCTCGACTCGCACGGCCGACCGCTGGCAGGCAACAGCGGCACGTCGCAGACCTACCAGCTTGACGCCTACTTTGGCGATTCGACCATGCCGGCGAGCAATTGGACCGGCAGCGTCAACGCGAGCGCGAACCTCGACTCGTTCGGCCAGCCGCACTTGCAGCGGCGCGGGACGATGCAGGATTTCGAGCAACAGCGGTACCGCCACAACGAGATGCAGATGCAAGCCTCGTTCGGGCTTACCCGGTTTAACGTGGAACTTCTCGTGCAGCAGAACCAGGAGCTTCGCGCCGAGCTCCAGTGGTACCGATCGCAGCTTCACGCGGTCGAGGAGCGCGAGCGCGCGCTCGCGGATCGTGAGCATCAGCGTCGGATCGACATCATGCGCGAGGAGGCTTCGATCAAGCGGCGCGACTACCTCATCGCCAAGCTGATGCGCTACGTGCCGATCATCGCGGCCAAACTTGACGAGCGGCTTTTCGGGCTCGCGCAACTGACACCCGACGACAAGGAGCGCAAGGCGACCGAGATCGTCCGTATGCTGCTCCAGAAGGCACAAGAGGGCGAGGGGGGCGGCATCGAGAAGCTCAACGCGCTCATGGAAATGCTCAAGCTGTCCGACAAGGAGCAGGAGAAGATCCAAGAGGTGGGGATGCTTTTCTGGCTCGAGGAGGAGCGGCGAAAGCTCCACGTCGAGGCGCAGATGGCGGCAGCCGGCGGGGGCTTTTTGGGGCTCGGCGCCGAAGTAGAAGCGATGGCAGCCGGCAACGTTTCGGCAGCCACGCAGACCAAGCAGATCGAGAAGAAGAACTGACGCGCGGGCTTGTCTCCCGCCAACGTCAAGGGGTACGGTGGACCAATGGCACAAGCGATCGTTACCAAGTATTTCGGGCCGACGAACAGCAAGGGCTCGCGCGTCAAGGCGACCTGTGACGCCGGCAGCGTGACCGTGGGGTGGGATTACGCGCTCGGCGATTCGGGCAACTACGACGCCGCCGCGATCAAGCTCGCCAAGAAGTTCGGATGGACCGGATCGATGCTGCGCGGGACGCTGCCGAGCGGCGATCGGGTCTACGTGTTCGAGGGTGGTCCGCGCGTCGAGGTGTCGGCCAACGCGGCCGGCGGGCGTCGTCGCGCCGCGCACGCCGCGCACCGCGCGGGCGGCAAGCGCACCGCGCGCCGCAACCGCTGCGGGTGCTGACATGGCGCCGCGTCGTCGTTTCGTGGTCGTGCACGTCGATCCGGTGACGCACCGGACGCTCGGCGCGAGCCCCTGGCTGTCGATGGTCAAGGCGCGCGCGTTGTTCGAGCAGTACCTGCGAACCGCGAGGCCCGACGCGGCGATCGTGTTGCTCGACGAGCACGGTCAAGCCGTTGAGCAAACTTCTAACCTGCACTGGCCGGCGAACAGGAACCGCGCCGGCAACCCGGCTCGCGCGAAGGCTCGAGCGGATCTGCTCGAGGCGCGCGATGCCCTGCGCGCGCTCCGCGAGCGCAAGCGAACCCAAGGCCCGAGCCTGCGCGAGCGCGATCGAGACGAGCGGCAGGCATCGATCCGGGCAGCGATCGATCGTCAGCGCGAGCTACTCGCCGGCATCCGGGCCGAGTTTCGGCGGCGCCGTGCGCAGCTTGCTGAGGAGCAGCGCGCCGCGATCGTCGAGGCTCGCGCGCGGCACCGACTGAACCTCTCGCAGATCCGGCAGACGATCCGCGATCGTGCGGCGCAGCGATGGGCGGAGCTTGCCGAGCTCCGTCGTGCGGTCGCGGAGAAGCGGGCGATCCTCGCAGGCATGGCGAGTGAGACGCGGCGCAAGGCTGCGCGTCGAGCCGCCGAGCCGTTCCAGGAAGCCCTACACGTCGCAACGAATGCGATCGAAAATCAGCGTCCCGATCTGCTGGTCGCGTGGCGGCACTTCCGCGGCTCTCGAGGTTCGCTCTCCCGGCTCCGCGACTGGTACCGGGCGGGCAAGGCTCGACTGCGGAAGGGCGCTCCGAAGTCCGACGCGGGCGAGACGATCGGTGTCTCGTTCATCGAGTACGCGGACGAAAATCCCGATCTGCTGGCGTACGCCTACGAACGGGAGCAATCGGCGCTCGAGCGCATGCGCCCGGACGAAGGCGAGGACGACTGGCGTCACATGCCGATCCGTGAAGAAGCGATGGAAGGGGTGCCCTTCTAATGAACTGCTCGTGCGCTGCCACCTTGCGCTGGCTCTGCAACCACGGAGCCCCGCACGCCTGCGAGCAACGCAAGGCGCAGCGTGCCGAAGTCTACTGGTCGGCGGAGGACTGGTTGCGGCACTTCGACGAAGAGGAGCGGCTATTCTGCCCGCGACTCCCGCCCGATGTCGCGCAGCGCATCCGAGACGACCACAAGCGATTCCGCGCACAGATCCGCGTTTATGGGAAGGTGGACATGGCGCAGATGCGTGAGCATGCCGCGCTCGAGGACCGTTGGGCCGACCGTCTTTTCGCGAGGGAACGACAATGAGAAGCGTGAGGAATCGATCGAAGGGCGGACGCACGGTGCGCGCCCTCGCGGGCAGCCATTCCGGGTACGGTGAGAAGCTCGCGCTACTGCAAGCGTCGTTCATTGGCGATACGGCGCAGTCGATCGCGGAGTATTGCAACGAGATGCACCGTCGCCGCGGCGACGCGCATGGAGGCTCGTGGACGTACGGCACGCCCCGCGGATGGAGCCCTTCCGGTCAATGGGAGGTCCGGGTGTGGTCCCAGGTGCAGAGCGATCCGCTTCCGTTCGACCCAAACATGCTGCTTCGCATGGCGTACGAAACGGATGGTGGGGTACGTGTCCTGTTGACTCTGGGAGGCCGCGTCCTGTTGTCGAAGACCTACGGGCGCGATTCGTCCGCGGGTCTGATCGCCGCTGACGGTGCGGTAGCGTACGAGCGCGCACTGCTCGAGGCGGGTGCGGCGCTGAAGAACCGTGCGGGCCGTAGGAGGTGACGCCGTGCCGCTGATCAAGTCGTCCAGCAAGACCGCCCGCGCGCGGAACGTCCGTCGCCTGCTCGACGAAGGCTACCCGCCGCGTCAAGCGGTCGCGATTGCCTACTCGACGCAGCGCGCGGCGGCAGCGCAGAACCGCGCCGGCAAACGTCCCGTGAAAATGTCGAAGGATGACGCAGCGGCGCGAGAAGCGGTGCTGAGCTACTTCGATCGCTACGTTTGGAACCGTGGGCACCTTCCGCGAGTGACAACGGGTTTCATGCGCGCCCTTCAAGGGTGGCCGGTGCGTGACGTTGACTCTCGCGACGGTGGTCATCTTGCCTTTTTTTCGTCCTACGATCTGGCCGAAAGCGTGATCCGAGAAGCCGAGAAGAAGCACCGAGCGGCGTCGCAGAATCGCGCTGGCGGCAAGCGACGCAACCGATCCGGTGACTCGTCCAATCAATACGACGTGTATGCCCCGAGCATGGTACCGAGTTCCGTGACCAGGGACGGGGATGGGCGCGTTGTCATTGAGTACGGTGCGAAGGTCTACGAAGACGGATGGCGCCCGATCATCTGGGTTTACATTGACGGACAGAGGATCCGGGACTTCTTTTGGAGCCCGCGAGCTTTTGACCGAGACACCGCTATCAAGATGGCCGCTCACCTCGCTGACGAGCAAAGCAAAAAGTATATCGGAGACTGGTCGATCAGTATTAGGGCGGCGCGAGCCGATCGCGGGGAGCGTCGATGATCCGCCGCCCGATCGTTGCCGCTCTCCAAGAGGCCGAGCGCGCCATCCACGACGCCGCGCGAGGCGTCGGCGGGACGTTTGCGCGCCTGCGCGTTGCCACCGACCGAGCCGAGCGCCTGGCCGAGCGCCTACCCGTCGAAGAGCGCGCCGAGGTCGAGCGCGAGATCGAGCGGATCGAAGCGATCTACCGGCAGACGATCGAAGGGCGCCCGAACCGCGCCGGCCGACGCTCGACGAAGGCACCGGGATCCGGCGTATGGGTCCACGCCCACAACGGGGATCCGATGCTGCTCGACGAGCTCACCGAAAGCGGGCTCGTGCGTGAGGTGGCCGGCCCCCACCGGCTCGACGTGCAGGGCAAAACCGGGCGCCGCGATGCGTCCGCGCTCGCCAAAGCGTGGATGGCATCGCACGCGCCGCTGTCCGAGCATGCGGTGGTCGAGGTGATCGACACCAAGGCGCATGAAGACGTTGGTCGGTGGATTGGCGTACCGCGCAAGCGTGGTCCCGGCTTCCAGTGGGAAGCGGTCGCGCGACCGAGGCGAGCCCCGCCGGTCAAGAAGGGTCCGCCGGCCGGGTACGTGCCGTGGAAGAAGGAGCCGCAATACCTGTTCGCGGATCCGACCTATCGGCAGCGTGCCGAGCTCACCGCAGCGCAGTACGGGATTGCTCCCTCCGCCGTGCCGCTCGAGGCGCCCCCTCCGCCCCCTCCGCGCCGCTCCTATACGTTTTCCGAGCGCGGACAGGGGCAACTGTTCAACGCGGCCGGCCGCGGTCGTCGTCGTCGCAATCGATCCGGCTCGGCCGAAGACGCGGCTTTTCGCGCCGCGAAAGCATGGGTGGCTC
>Ga0209668_10000801_pt1 | contig 13126 bp, 13 predicted proteins | sample FrelakmetPLP11PL_FD_187150 | JGI IMG/M metagenome (GOLD analysis project Ga0209668, IMG submission 187150) | Freshwater lake sediment microbial communities from the University of Notre Dame, USA, for methane emissions studies - PLP11 PL (SPAdes)... | ecosystem: Environmental > Aquatic >... | reverse complement strand
AAGCCCTTATGATCTCGTTGAAAAAATCATAACTCCGTTCGCGTAGCGTCTCCGAAGGAGAAACTCCGAACTCCTAACTCCGAACTCACGTAACATCGGTATTGGAGTTATTGATACTCTGGATTCAACAGGTACATCAAGTCTCACCCTAAGTAATGCCACAATTCAGGCTGTTCCTTGGGAAACTGATGCTTTACCAGTATTAAGTATTACAATTCTTTTTGGTATTGGTCTTTGGACAAAACGTAAATTCAATAGACATCTCCAATAATTTTTGAACCACCCAGTCGGTTTTAACCGACTTTAGCTATAAGACAGGGAATTTATTCCCTGGCTTCCTTTTTTACATAATCGCCGCATTATGTTTTGCGAAAAACATTTACATAATCGCCGCATTATGTTTTGCGAAAAACATTTACATAATCGCCGCATTATGTTTTGCGAAAAACATTTACATAATCGCCGCATTATGTTTTGGGGAAAACCGAAAAAAAGAGATTTATGGTATTGACAAACAATTTTTAAAATGTTACCATGAAAACGATAAGGAAGAACTATCTTGCGATTATTCAATTAAGAGAAAGACAAAATCCCCAACTTCTTCAAGAAGTCGGGGATCTGATTGCAAACTAAACCTTACAGCATGGGAACAAACTGAGACTTATCAGGGACTTCCGCGTACTCAGCCACAATTTGCCGAAGTTCGTCACCATTAATGGTTTCTTTCTCAATCAACAAATCAACCAAACGGTCGGCGAGACTACGATGATCACGCATGATCTTCTTAGCGTTGCTATAGCATTCTTCCACAATCATTCTGACTTGAGCATCAATACGACAAGCGATCGCTTCAGAATACTCAGAACGGGTTGTCCAGTCACGACCCAGAAACACTTCACCCTGTTGGCTTTCCAGAGATAAAGGACCCAAATCAGACATTCCAAAGCGTGTTACCATTTGTCGTGCCATTCCTGACAACTGCTGCAAATCTCCACCTGCACCGGTGGTGACTTCCGCTGCTCCAAAAATTACCTCTTCAGCCGCCCGACCACCTAAAGCCCCGGTAATTCTGGCTTTTAGCTGAGAACGGCTAATTAGACCTTGTTCCTCATTAGGTGTAAACCAAGTTAAACCCTGAGCTTGTCCTCTGGGAATCAGAGTCACTTTTTGCACGGGGTCATGGTCTTTGAGTAAAGTTCCGACCAAAGCATGGCCGATTTCATGGTAAGCAATCAGACGCTTACTTTTGCTGTCTATCAAGGGAGTACCTTCCATACCAGCAACTACCCGATCAACAGCATCATCAATTTCTAGTAAAGTGATGCCTTCTTTGCGTCTTCTCGCTGTGAGAATCGCCGCTTCATTGAGGAGGTTAGCTAAATCTGCACCGGTAAATCCAGGAGTCCGACGAGCGATCGCTTCCAAAGATACACTAGGATCTAATTTCTTATTTCTAGCATGAACTTGTAATACTTCCAAACGACCTTTAATGTCTGGTGCATCTACAGTTACTTGTCTATCAAAACGACCGGGACGCAACAAAGCAGCATCTAGGACATCAGGACGGTTAGTAGCAGCAATAATAATAATGCCAGTATTGCCTTCAAACCCATCCATTTCTGTTAATAATTGATTGAGAGTTTGTTCCCGTTCATCATTCCCACCACCGATACCAGCACCCCGTTGACGACCTACCGCGTCAATTTCATCAATAAAGATGATACAAGGAGCATTATCTTTGGCTTTCTTGAACAAGTCACGCACACGGGAAGCACCCACACCCACAAACATTTCCACAAATTCCGAACCGGAGATAGAGAAGAAAGGTACACCAGCTTCACCAGCGATCGCTTTTGCCAGTAAAGTTTTACCAGTTCCTGGAGGTCCAACCAATAGTACACCCTTGGGAATGCGAGCGCCCACAGCAGTAAATTTCTCAGGTTGCTTGAGGAAAGTTACAACTTCTTGTAATTCTTCCTTCGCTTCTTCAATTCCCGCTACGTCATCAAACTTCACCCCAGTTTTTGCTTCCATTTGGAAACGAGCGCGGGATTTGCCGAAATTCATCGCTTGTCCAGGACCACCGGGAAGATTATTAGAACGCCGGAACAAAAAGAACAGGCCAGTAATCAATAGAACTGGGAAAACTAAATTACCCAAAAGTCCCCAGATTGCCCCATCATTTCGCATTGGATGGGCATCAAAACTAACTTGCTTCTCCCGCAGCTTTTGGATTAATTCAGGAGCATTCACAGGCAAATCTACCCGCCAGCGTTGAGTGCGGTTTTCGATGTCTTGGTCATTAGCTTCAATAATTGCGGTTCTACCACCATCGTATAGATCCACATTGGTAACACGATCTGCATCCAAGTATTCCAGAAAGCGCCCGTAGGTCATACGGGTGTTGGCAGCGTTTTTACTTGTATCCGCAGGAACGCCTGCAAAAGCACCTTGCCAGAAGAAAAAGCCGATTACCAAAGCCAACACCGACCAGAGTGCTACGACTCTCCAAGAAAATTTCATCTTTAATTTGCCTCTAGATACTAATATGACTGCTTTTGTAACGGATGTTTATAAATCCATTTTGTAATTTGAGCCATAAAACGTCGGGTTGCTTATGGCAGATTCATGAAGTTTGTCTAGAATCTTAATTAAATTTAACCTAATTCTCATACTAATACCAATTAAAAATTAAAAATTAAAACTTAGATGTTCCCAAAATCGTACACAGTAAGGATTTGGGGCTAATTTATATTTTGCGATCTCTAATAATCTTAGTTGCTATTGCCAGACGCTATAAAATTTCGCTTGTTACCTGTGATGCCAAGATTTTAAATTATCCCCATGTCAAGACAATTTGGGAAGTATGCGGCGAAGCGTGACCTAGTAATCGCTCTTTTGGGGATGTGAGGAGTGCGATCGCGAGGCTCTGCTGCCAGCAGTTCGCTGTTAGGAGGTGCGATCGCCGTAGGTATCCCACAAATAGCTCATAAAAACTTTTGCGGTTATAATTAGGGTTTGGGGACAGTGGTAAAAATCCGCGAAACCCTTTGTTTTGTTAATAAATGGTTTTAGGTTTATATGGCTAACGCCATCCTCCGCTATCAGCAAGCCCTAGGGCTTGCTGAATAAATACAAGACCTATATATATCAAAGGTTTGAGTCTGCTAAAAAAGAAAATAGGTGCAAGATTTTTGAAGGAGATAGTCCCAAAAGCGTGGATTTTGGGTTGAATAAATCACAAAATTTAGGGATAACAGATAGCCGAAACTCTTGCCTCTTGCCTCTTGCCTGCCCTCACAGACAACTTTTTCAGCAAGTCCTACTTAGAGTTATAAAAGATTTGCTGATTCATAAAGTCTTCTGATAATAGCTGTAATTTTGATTCCGTAGTCTAAATCCGCAGACCAGCGCCCTGATAATTGATTAACTGAGGGAGCAACACCCCTGGTAACAAAACGGAATCGAGGATCTACTTCTGGCTGGACTAAAGGTTCTAAACTAGCATAGGCTTTTAAATGTTGGATATGCGCTCTGACACCGATTCTGGCGCTGGGAAATGATGCTCCTTCAGCGCCACCACCAACTGTACCCAAACCGGCAAAGTTATTTTGTTGGGGTTTAATGTCGGTTCCAAACCGTAAAAATCCAGTTTCTAAACACATTTGACAAAAAGCAATGTCATGATTTATGCCTTCAATAGTTGCTTCTTCTCGATATAGTTTGGGAAGGTCAGGAAATTGGGTAATGGCACTTTCATTATTGATTTTGAGAAATGCTTGTAATTGTCCTTCTGATGTATTGCCATTGGAGATCAGTTGTTCAACTTGTCCGGGACAAACTACTAAAATTGAGCGTAATTTTACTGTGCGTGAGGCACTATCCCAACCAATAGAAATATTTGATTCTCGAAGTTCTACGGCTTTGATATAAACTATTTGCCGATAGGTAATTCGGCGTAAATTAATTACCTTTGAGATATTAATTCGTAACCGATCTACTAAATCAATGGGGATGTAAGCATTACCGTTAATTAGTAGTCCTTGTTCTGAGTAATTTTGTCCATTGATATTGATGTTAATGCTGGGATAATTTTCGGTTGTTGGTTGCTGAGGATTATTTGCTTGACTCCAATTACTTAGTCCTTCGGCAATTCCGATGGCAAAATCACGACGACGACTTTGTAATAAAGCCCGATCTTCGGGACTGCTGAGGAAACCGACTTCTAGTAGTATGGCGGCGATCGCCGTTTGACGACAAAATTGCAAGTTACCCAAGCCACTATCTGTATCTGGTTTGACTCCGCGATTGGGTAATTGGGGGACACGGCGCAAAAGTGCCGTTAATAACATTTCTGCATTTTGTTTGCGCTGATCATTTTTGGCAATATAAAATGCACTTGCTCCGCGCACAGTTGGACTATTAGCCGCATTGGCTTGAATTTCTAGTGCCACATCTTTGGTATTAGCACGAGCATTAATCCAGGTGATAGTTTGAGCCGCACTTAAATCGTCAGGAACAGCTAAAACTTCTAAATTCCGGGTTCGCAGTTCTATCACCACCAAATCCCGCAAAAGAATCATTTCCCTTGCTTCCGTTGTCCCACCAGCGATCGCACCGGGGTCATATTTACCCGCTTCTGTGCCACCATGTGCCGCAGAAATAAAAATCCGTCCCATTTTTCCCTATTTCCGTTGTTAAGTCCCAGCAATTGCAATTCTATAAATTAGCGATCGCTTCTGCAATTCTTCTAGACACAAAAGGCAAAATTTCCCGACTCTTAGCCTGTTCTTTCCCTTCCGTAAACACCACCAACAAATAAGGACGCTGATCTGGTAATTCAATATAAGCCGCATCATGGCGGACTGTGCTTGTCCAACCTGCCTTTGACCAGATTTGACTATTTTCAGATAATCCACCCCCTAAAAAGCCTGTAACTTGGTTCTCATCGTCATCTTGGCTTAACTCTTCTGGCTTAATACTGCGTTTGAGTAAATTCATCATGGATTGCGATCGCTCACTCGAAACCGTCACCCCACCCACGATACTATGTAATAATCTCGCTGTCGCATCCGTCGTCAGCATATTCCGATTTTCAAACATCTCCCCATAAAAAGCCCTTTCCCGTCCATAGGGACCATCACCCCAAGTCTTTTGACAGACATTAACCGCCTGCATTTCCTCCCACCCCAAAGACTGGTAATAACGATTAATAATATTCCGTTGATATTTCCAAGTTTCAAAAGGACCAGGACTTAACTGCGGACCAGAAGTAGTCCCACTGATGATATCCACAATTAAACTAGTCGCATCATTGCTAGAATCAACTATCATATCCCTCAAAGCCCGGTCTAATTCTCCCGAAGTTTGACTCATGCCTTTTTCTAGCCATTCTTGCACCACTACCAGATAAAATAACTTCACCACACTGGCCGGATAAATCCGTTCTCCCCCCCGATAGCTAAAACCCCGCACCGGATGTTCCCAAAAAGCATTAGGAGTCAGCGCACCACCCGTATTCACCGGTGCAGGAGGATCATATACCACCCAAGTTAAAGCAATTTGATTAGATGCTAAAGTTGGAAACTCTGCCCAAGTTGCCTCTAAAATTTGATTACCGATATTTTCTAGTTGTTGGTCTTGATTAAAAAAAATCATTTGTAAATAACTTCCTTATGGTATTCAGAGTCTAGTTTCTAGCTTGATTCTATCATTACCTGTATAATTACTGAGGTATGAAATCTGATTAAACTCATTTTAGGTAATTTAATATGATATTTGATTTAACAAAATTTAATCAAACTTGCAATCCTCATAAAACTATTGATCACCAAAATGACGAATGACACCTTTCATAGACTTTCAAAACTTCTTTAAGGGCGATTTTCTCCAAATTGCTTGTTTAAATAATAACCAAATAAATTTTTGAGCTAAAAAATATCTGTATAATAACTAGGCATAGAGGTTATATAGGAAAATTCTGTATAAATACTAATTATTGACCATGCTGCAACGATTAATTCTCAACGGCTTCAAGTCCATTAAATATTGTTGATGAACCAGAACTTGGTCTTCATCCCTACGCGCTCAATGTTGTGGCCGCGATGTTTGGTAAGGCTTCCTAATGTGTTTTTTACAACAATGATTGATTTGTATGCGATCGCTCCTGAATTACCGGGATTAGCCCAAGCCGAACCTCTACGCCCAAATCCCATAGAACGGGTCGAATTCCTAGAGACAAGTTTTGCTGCGGACATTGATGATCGACGATTCATCCCGTATATTCAATTGCATGAATATGAAGCGTACCTTTTTTCTAATCCCATTTTCTATAAATTATTTCCCCAAAAAATGAGTAATCTAAAATTAGCAGAATATCAATGTTTAACTAACTTGAATCTCTATGATTCTCCTGAATGTAAACGTTTAGCGACCCAAGCCGCCAGAGGACGACATTTACAAATAACATCAAATAATCTAGATCCAGCAGTTGCAGTATGTTTATGTGAAGATGACTATCCAGGATGGTTATCTGTTCCAGATTTGCAGTTTCTTCAACCCACAGAAACAAGATATCAACCCCAATTGATCTCAGCCGCAGAAATTCAACAACACATACCCACAATTATCGCTTTTACCCAAACAGCAAAAGCAGAAGATAATTATTACCTTTGGGGTGGCACAGTTGCACCTAATTATGATTGTTCTGGTTTAATGCAAGCAGCATTTAAATCTGTAGGTGTGTGGCTACCCAGAGACGCTTATCAACAAGAAGCTTTTACTCAACCAATTGATATGACTGAATTACAACTGGGTGATTTAATCTTTTTTGGGACTCCTCAAAAAGCCACCCACGTAGGATTATATTTAGGTAATAATTGCTATATTCACAGTTCAGGAAAAGAACAAGGACGCAACGGTATTGGTATTGACCAACTTTCGGAACAAGGAGACAAAGTTAGTCAGGCTTATTATCAACAATTACGTGGTGCTGGGAGAGTTGTAAAAAGTTATGAACCCAAGCCGCTTTAGAACTTTTATCACTTCTAGTGAAGGGAGGTGACAGGTGAGAGGTACTACGCCACGGGGACAGTTTCAGCTATCTGTCATCCTCCTAACTCCGAACTCACGTATCATCAATCCTCAATCACCAGAAAAGAGACGCAAGAGCCTTTTTTTGCCTTTTTCCACTTTTTCAGCAAGCCCTAAATATAGATAAGAAATATTAATAAAACTTGACTAAGCAACATTTTTATTCATTTTTAAGCGACAATAGAAACATGAGAAAACAGAGTTAGAAGAAACAAATAGTTAAGCACTAGCTAACTGAGGAGAGGTGGAATATGACAACCCAAAATTTGCTCATCCCTCATGCTTATACGTATCTACTTGTAAAAATTAGCGTTTTAGTTTTAGCATTGTTGCTGTGGTTTGTATTTACAGCCGCACCCGTTGTTTAATTGCATTCACAACTTGGAGGATGTTTTAAAGGTTTATAGCTAACGCCAGGCTATGCTATCGGCAATATAATAGAGCCTCCGTCCCGCTGACGCGAACCCTACTACGCGAGAGAAGTCTACCTGTTCCTGCAGAACGCTATGCGAAGGTGGAGTGATAAAAAAATCAGGGGTTCTGAACCCAAGAGGGTGGGTTTTGTCTGTGTAGCTGTGATTTCTAATCGCCCAAGGGAGTATGAATTTAGACTTTTAAAACATCCTCTTAGAGATGTTCAAGAAAACGTCTCTATTTTATGGACTTTAGCGATGAATATCTTTTTGAAAATTAACAGAATTAGTTAGCCAACCCCGTCGCCAAAAAAAGTATATTAGACTGGTGGCAATTAACGCCATTATTCCCAAACATAGCGGGTAGCCCCAATACCAATTTAATTCCGGCATATTGTGGGGCGATTTTTCGGTGTTAAAATTCATCCCATATACCCCAGCAATAAAAGTTAAGGGAATAAAAATAGAAGAAACCACCGTTAGCAACTTCATAATTTCATTCATTTTATTACTAATTGCCGACAAATACACATCCATTAAACCAGCCACTAATTCTCGATAAGTTTCCACTATATCCATCACTTGGACAGCATGATCATAACAGTCTCGAAGATATATTCTCACGTCATCACTAATTAATTCACTACCATCTCTAATTAAAGAATTAATTGCATCTCTTTGTGGCCAAATTGCGCGGCGTAGTTGTAATAATTCCCGCCGAATTTGATATATTTTTTGTAATGTTTGCTGACTAGGATTAACGATTACTTCTTCCTCTAAATCATCAATTCGTTCGCCATAAAGTTCTAAAACCGGGAAAAATCCATCAATAATTGCATCTAATAAAGAGTAAGCCAAATAATCACTACCTTGTCTGCGGATAATACCTTTACTTTTATTAATTCTCATTCTCACACCATCAAAACAATCATGTTCAGGTTCTTCCTGGACTGTCAAAACGTAATATTTGCCTAAGACTAAACTTACTTGTTCACTATAAAAACTACTATTATTATGATTAGGTACAACCATGTAGGCAATAATCACTAATTGTTCTTCATAATCTTCAATTTTTGGTCGTTCTACCATATTAACAATATCTTCCAAAATCAGAGGATGTAAATCAAAAGTTTGACCTAAACGATGTAAAATATCTTTACTACCTAGACCTTGAACATCTACCCAAGAAACGGATTCTGTATCCAAATAGTTAAGACATTCTTCAGGGTAACTTATTTGTTTTTGAATGAGATCAGTTTGATTATAGTCAATGAGAAAAATAATTGGTTGTTCAGCATTTTCATCAACAATGATTGTTCCTGGTTCAGGATAGAACTCCTTACCGTGTGATTTCCTCATCGCTTTGATAGCGCGGCGAATTTTTTTAACCATAAATTTTTACTCTGTAGATATTACTGTTTAAAATTTTAACTCATATGATATAATTTTTTGATTTTACATTACGGAGGTAATTTCTATATACAAATAAAATAAAAATATGCTTATGCAACCAAATCATCAACCATTTTGGTTAATTGAAACTGAAACAAAACCATTGCAGCAGATTATAGGTTGTCCTTTTATTTTACCAGATGGACAGGTAGCGATCGCTCGAATTTTACCACATTCCAGTTATGCAATGGTTGAAAAGACCTAAATCCACAGCCTGGTATACTCAAGGATGGGAACAAATTAGTAAGGATTTATGGACATCAAGGTAAAATCAAAATTATTGTAGATTAAATATCCCCTATTCCAGAGATATTCCATTTATGAATACTAGTGAAAATCTCATCTTAGTTGTCGGTTCTACCGGTGGAGTCGGACAACTTGTAGTTAGTAAACTTTTAGAAAAAGGCTTACCTGTGCGTATTCTCACCAGAAATGCCGAAAAAGCTGCAAAAATGTTTAACGACAACGTAGAAATTGCTGCTGGTGATATCTGTGAACCCAGTAGTCTCACAGCAGCAATGGTAAATATTACCTCTATTATTTGTTGTACAGGAACTACCGCTTTCCCTTCTGCAAGATGGGAATTTAATCAAACTCCCAACATTTTTGAATTAGGACTTGCTATATTTAATCCTCATTTTCTAGAAGATAAGGCGAAAAGTACCCCGACTAAAGTTGATACACAGGGTGTAATTAATCTTATATCAGCAGCACCAAAAAACCTAAACCGCTTCGTATTTGTTTCTTCCTGTGGAATTCTGCGTAAATATCAATTTCCGTTTAATATTCTTAATCTTTTTGGTGTACTTGACGCTAAAGAAAAAGGAGAACAAGCCATTATTAATTCGGGAATCCCTTATACCATTATTCGTCCCGGACGTTTAACTGATGGACCATATACATCCTATGATCTCAACACTCTACTCACAGCCACAAGTAAAGGTAAATTAAACATCATTTTTGGAAAAGGAGACACAATTTCCGGTGATACCAGCCGCATTGATGTAGCTGCAACTTGTGTAGAAAGTTTATTTTATCAAAGTTCTGTTAATAAAGTTTTTGAAATAGTCAATCAAGGAAATAGACCGACTATAATTGATTGGCAAAATCTTTTTTCACAATTATAAAAAAAGAGAGCAAAAAACATGAATAGCAGCAGCACTTAGCTATCGCATGATCTAGAATACATAGGGGTTGCTGAATAAAGCTAAAAGCGTTTATTTAGTAAAGGTTTTACAGATTTTTATCTCAAAAAAAGTGCCAGGTTTTGGCTGATGGTGTCTCAAAATAGGTGCATTTTTCCTTGTCGGATTTGGAAAATTGAGGATATCCAGATAGTTGAAACTGTTCCCAGTTAAGAGTTCCCTGCCCTCACAGACAACTTATTCAGCAAACCCTAAATAATGTTTTTTGTCAATGGGTAAGTCCTATTAGCAATAAAGCCAAGCGAGAAGAATTCTGATCATGATCACATCTTCTCTCAGTAATGCTTTAAACTGTTTAAAAGTGCGGATAAAAGGACTTGAACCTTCACTCCTTTCGGAACTAGAACCTAAATCTAGCGCGTCTGCCAATTTCGCCATATCCGCATTCGTTTCTTATGTTAGCACAACAAATTATTTATGGCAATAGGCAAAAGAGTCAAAATTTAACGTAAGTTCGACATAACGATAATTTGTGGAAAACTCACCCCACGTAGGAGTCTTAAGCCCTTATTCTCTCGTTGAAAAAATCATAACTCCGTTCGCGTAGCGTCTCCGAAGGAGAAACTCCTAACTCCTAACTCCGAACTCACGTAAATTTAAGTCCCAATTTCAAATTAGGGTATGGGGTATTGGTGATATCTTCCCATATCCCCCCCCTTCTACATCACAGCTACACGAGGTAGACGGTGCTTGAAACCACAGAGAATTTCCCAAGAAATGGTATTGAGGCAGTTTGCCCAATCATCAGCGGATATTTGTTCTTTGCCCTGTTCTCCTAGCAAAGTAACTATTTCCCCTTCCTGCAAATCGGGAATGGAACTCACATCTAACATGATTTGATCCATTGTAATTGCGCCAATTTGCGGTACGCGCTGGCCACGAATTAACACCTGCATTTGATTGGAAAGACTCCGGGGAACTCCGTCGGCATAACCAATACCAACTACCGCCAGACGTATTTCCTCGGAAGCAATAAAATGATGTCCATAGCTAACTCCAGTCCCTGCGGCTATGGTTTTAACTTGGGTAACTCTGGCTTTGAGTTGTAAAACCGGTTGCAGTTTGATTTGATTTTGTAAATGAGTGGCAGGATAAAGACCATAAATAGCTAAACCCACCCGCACCATGTCATAGTGCAGTTCTGGATTTGTCAAGGTAGCGGCGGAATTTGCTAAATGCAAACTGGGAATTTTGATCCCTTTAGCTTTGATGTGTGCAGTTGCTTCTGCAAATCTTCTATGCTGTTCTGTCATCACTGTGGTATCTAGACTATCAGCAGTTGCTAGATGAGAATAGATACTGGCAATATTTAAATGGGGTAATCCTTGTACCAACTGGACAAACTCTGCGGCTTGTTGCCAATTAGTGCCTAATCTAGACATTCCTGTGTCTAATTTAATATGTACGGATAAAGAGGAATTATGGTTAATTGTTTCTAAGGTGTTAGAAAATTCTAAAGCTTGTTTAGGGCTACATAGTGTGGGCTGAAGTTGCCAATGGGCGATCGCCTGAATTTGTTCTGGTGTGTTGGTTGCCCCTAAAATCAGAATTGGGGCTTTAATACCATCTTCTCGTAATTGAATACCTTCGGGAACTGTTGCCACACCTAACCAACTAGCACCTGCTTCCAAAGCAGTCCTCGCAACTGTTACTGCCCCATGTCCATAGGCATCAGCTTTAACAACCGCCATTAATTGGGTACGTGGTGATAAAAACTTGACTAACTGCTCGACGTTATGAGACAAAGCTCCTAAATCAATTTCTACCCAAGCCCGCTGAGAAAACCAAGCATAAGCATCACATTCCTGATTGTCAGCAAAAATCGGGGTTTGCTTGCGACTTAACATTACACTTCACTCCTATCACACCACCGAAAAGCTTCTCACATCCCCTAGAAGCTCTATCACTTTAATCAGGAAGTTTAACTTTGATCCGGCGATTTATACAAGATAGTAGGATGAGCAATATTAGTGTATCCGCACACTCGAAAATATTTGATTATTAGAAGATAGTTCTTCCTCATCAGTCTCATCATAACAGATATAAAATCGAATGTCAACCCCTACATACTCCTTTATGGCGATTTTGTTGGCAAATTTAGATCCCCGACTTCTTGAAGAAGTCGGGGATCTTTCTTAGTTCAGGACAAAAGTATAAATTATTCTCATATCCCCAACGGAGTGTATTTGTGTTAATATATGTAAAACTAATACCTTGAGCGCAGATTCATGAGGAAGGTTTTAGTCCTGAACGCCTCTTACGAACCGCTCAACATCACCAGTTGGCGACGAGCCACCGTGTTGTTGATTAAAGGCAAGGCTGAACGCTTAGAATACAACGGTAAATTCCTTTACTCGGATTTTCCGATGCCAACTGTAATTCGGTTGCGTCATTATGTCCGCGTTCCCTATATGGAAATTCCGCTGACTCGAAGGAATATCTTGCATCGTGATAGCCATACTTGTCAATACTGTGGTAACACAGGAGACGGGTTAACTCTGGATCATGTCATGCCAAGATCACGGGGAGGTGAAGATACCTGGGAAAATATCGTCACGGCTTGTGTCCGCTGCAATATCAAAAAAGGTTGTCGTACACCGCAAGAGGCGCGAATGCCTTTGCGTCATTTACCTCGCCAACCTTACAGTAGTCTCTACTTTGAGGTAACAAAGCATCTTAAAAGTGGAATGCATCAGGAGTGGCAAAAGTATGTCATAGGTCTTTGACATTATATATACAGCAGGAGTCAGGAGTCGGGGGTAAAACTGGCTTGGTATCGGCTTTGCAGTTATATCCTGCACCTCATTGATCTGCAATTTGCTGTAACTAACGACAAGAACTCAGGGCAAATTTCACCTGTAGATATATCTGCTTGACCAAATTAGGTCAATGACAGTGACTACAAGTGGGTGTTTCACTTGTTTTTGTCCAGAGCCTACTACAGCTTGTGGGAAGTTTCCACTA
>Ga0209668_10000800_pt1 | contig 13126 bp, 24 predicted proteins | sample FrelakmetPLP11PL_FD_187150 | JGI IMG/M metagenome (GOLD analysis project Ga0209668, IMG submission 187150) | Freshwater lake sediment microbial communities from the University of Notre Dame, USA, for methane emissions studies - PLP11 PL (SPAdes)... | ecosystem: Environmental > Aquatic >... | reverse complement strand
TGAAATGGCTGGTAATGTTATGGTGACTTTTTCAATGGATAAAGATACTGCAGCGACATTTAATAAGATTGACCTAAATACAAGTGATGAAAGGTTTATTATGTTGAATGAACAAGTTAGAGATGGTATATTAAAATCACATAGAGTCATTAATCCTATGTTGTTTGGTATTGAAACGCCTGGTAAGTTAGGCGCAAGGAATGAGTTATTGGAAAGTTTAGAGATTTTTCAAACACAATATACTAAACCTAAACAAAGATTGATTGAAAAGGTCTTTAACTGGTTTAGACGTATTAACGGTATTGATGGAGAACTTAGAATAAATAGATACTCGCCACAGTTTTCTAAGATAAATACTAATATGAGTGAGATTTTGTCTATATTAGAGTCATCTGTTCCATCTAAACAAAAATATTACTTATTGCTTCAAAATGAATATGATGTAGAAGTTGCTAAAAACTTGACAGGTTATGATCCTGAAATGGAATCACAAATAGAACCTCAATCTGAAATGGAAAACATTGAAGTTAATGTTAATGAGAATATTAAGAACTTAACTGCAAAACAACATCAACAACTTTTAAGAATAATACGTCAATACAAAAAAGGACAACTCGATAAAGTACAAGCAACTATATTGTTGAAAAATAGTTTAGGTCTAAATGATGATGACATAAACAACCTATTAGGTGATATAGTAGAAAAAAATGACTAAATAATATGTTTCAAACCAACGTCTACTTCGTAACTACATCATATATTAAAAAATACTATAGTGGGTATTTAGATCAAAATATAGATGATGACTCTTTAAACTCTTTTATCTTAATATCACAAAATGTTAGGATGCAACAAGCTTTAGGTTATCAACTATATACTAAGTTTATAGATGACATAACAATATACGGTGCACCACAAGGAGCTCAATACTTGTTCCTAATGAATAACTATATCCAACCTGCTTCCGCGCTGTGGGCTATCTATGAGGCGCTTCCATCTTTAGGGTTTAAAGTCACTAATAAAGCAGTTAGTCAAAAATCAAGTGAATATGGACAACCATCTCCTAAAGAAGACATTGAATATATTAGGCAACAAGTTTCTAATAACGCACAGTTTTATTCACAAAGGATTCGTGAATATATAACTAACTATCCTAACGATTTTCCAGAATACTACCAAGTAACTGGTGTTAATAGGATAAGAGCTAAAAGGAATAACTATTTTGCAGGATTGTTTCTACCTGACACTATGTATTTTGGTTCATCTAATGGATTCCAAAGCGATCCTAGATGTTGCGGTCAAGGTTCAGGTTATTATGTAAATGTATAAAAATAAATAACAAAATGAAAAGTATAATAACTTGGTTTCAATATTTTTTTGTAAGTCTATTCTCTATATTAGCACCTATTAAAGCTATTATATACACATTAAGTCTATTAATAGCTGCAGATTTTATATTTGGAATATATAGAGCTTATAAAAATGGTGAAAAGATAACTTCAAGAAAGATGTCTAACTCACTACCTAAGATATTTTTGTATAACTTAGTTATTATAGTACTATATTATTCTAACGTTTATATTATAGAAACAGGACTTCCATTAGAGAAACTTGCAGCAGGTCTAATATGTCTTATTGAACTAAGATCTATTGATGAAAGTTGGACAAGTATATTTGGTTATTCTATATGGAATAAGTTGTTAGACAATATAGGTAGAGGAAAAAGTAAAACTAAAGACTTAATATGAATCAATATAGAAGATTAGAACTTGGTAGTTTAGTTAAGTTGGTAGTTGACTCTAAAGGTATAACTAATGGCTCTATTGATATTTTATCATTTGAATATGATATAAATAGTGAGATAGAAAAGATTGTAGAATATGTTGAGAATAATGACTTTCCTGAACTACAAAATGAAGTTCAAGATATAAAACTACAAAATGATATTTTAGAGAATAAAATAAAAGATTATGCATTACAGATTTTAACTCTGCAAAATGATACTGAACTATTAAATAATATCATTCAAGAATACAATAGTGTCATCTCTAGTCAATACAATAACTTAATACTTATTACTAATCAAATACTAAATAAGATTAAACCTAGTGAACCTATAATAATAGTTAAAGAAAAAATAGTTATACAAAAGAACTATACAGAAGTACAGACAGTAAAATATAGAGGAGTAAAAAGTATTAGTGAGGTTAAAGATGAAGTAGTTGTTATAGATAGAGGTACAAGTAGACCTAGATATAAAGCAGATTGGTATGAATATAGCGATGAATGGGAAGTATATACTAACTTTGAAGGAAAAGAAGTTTTGTTTAGAAGGAAAGATACTCCATTATTTGGACTATATCCTGCAAAACTATTCCATAAAATATATGATAAATAAAAAAAAGTAAGGAAAAAATCCTTACTTTTTCATTATAAAAACAAAAACACGTTGTTAACCAACTATAGTATATATACAATAACTAACTTTTTGTTCTATTAGAATACGCTTTTTCCATTATTCTTATCGAATCCTCTTAATACAAAACCAAATCCTTCATCTATTATTTGTTTTGTGTCAGCCTCTTTAATATCATTTGCCTTAATAACCCTATTACTTAATGTTATTGTTGAATCTAACCATGTTGATTTGACTAACCTATTCCTACTCTTTGTTCCTTTTGCATTCCTTCTTAACCTTTCTCTATCTCTTGTGCAATCTCTACAAGGTTGAACATGGTTTCCAATAGATTCAGAATAGTAGAACTCATCAACTGTTAGTTCTCTATCACAAGATGTACATTTCTTAAAAGATGGTATAATGCGCATAATAGTTATATATACCCAAACTAAAGTGGTTTTCTAATATATAATACATGTTGAAAATAAAGGTAGGCGGAGTTTATAAGATAAGTATAGGAGATAAGTTCTATATTGGTTACTCCATATCTATATTTGATAGATGGTCTAATCATATGAAAGACCTTTATTTAGGTAAACATCATTCTGTAGATATGCAAAAAGCATTCAACGATGGATTCATTGAAGACTTTAAGTTTGTAATATTGGAACACGTTTCTAAATCCGATTATAAAAACAAAACAGGACTTAAAGGTAAAGCATTTGAGAATGAATACCGAAAGATGTTAATAGTAAAAGAAAAGGAATGGATGGGTAAGTTTAATAAGTCAAACGCATTAAACACTGACAACAAACATTTCGGTTAGTTCAATATATTATCAATAGTTTTTTGTCTATGCTCTATAATAAGTTCTAAACATTTATCATAAGTATAATCTTGAAATAATATCCAACGTGTTGAACCTAAGTATTGAACCTTTAGTTCTTCAACATTATCTTTTATAACACTTATAAAGCTTAAACTTGTTTTTCTTGGTTTTTTCATTGAATGATATAATATCAACTCTCTTTTAATATGAGTCCATATTATATCCTTTTCTCTCTTATCAAGTTTCATCATCCTTCTAATAGTATTTTTATTTTATAATCTCTTCTGTCATTCATTAGTTTTTCTAAATAACTTTCAGGTAAAGAAATGTACCAAGGTATTCTATATTTAGCTATTTTAGAATAAGGTATTTTATCATTAAAGTAGTCATTAAGTTTTTTTCTAGGTATAACGTTGTCTTCATCATCATTGACTAATAGTGAACGTAAGTCATATTCTTCGTGTTGGTGTTTCATTGTTTGTTTTTTATTTATATTATATATATTATATAAGTCTATGTCCATTGGTATATTATTTAATCTTTTTCTAAAAAATGTTTCCAATCTTCTATGTGTTCAAAAAAGTCAATGACATCTTCTAGATTCTTTATTCTTTTAATATCATTAAGCATTCCACTAACATTTATAGTAGTATATTTATAGTTTCCTAATAGCCATTTAAGTTCATAACATACAACTGTCCTTTGATTTAGTCCATTCTTTTCTTTGATATTCTCAATACGTTTGTTAAGATGTTCTATCTTATCTATAACTTGAAGTCTATACCCATCAGGTATTGTCTCATTTAATCTCAGTTGATTTAGTTTCATAGTAGTATATTGTTTTATTATGGTGATGTTTAGCCTCACCTAGGCTTCTTGTTATTATGTTTGTTTTTTATTTATATTATATATATTATGAATGTTTACTTCCGTTGGTATATTTTTTCACTTTTTTTTGTTTATACATTTTTAAGAAATGTTCAACATAATGATATAATAGAAAATATATTATTTGATCCACTTAAAAACCATTTAATACTTTAATAGTGTTTATACATTTTTAAGAAATGTTCAACATAATGATATAATAATAACTATATTTATTTTATACACCCATTAACTCCCTGATTGTTTTTAGAAAAAAAGTTGAAAAAAGTTTCACAAAATGACCAACGGACCTAAACATATATGATATATATAATATAAATAAAAACAAACAAACACTATGAACTACTATCAAAGAAAACACGAAAGAAACCAAAAGGAACAGCAGTACAAAGAACTTATGGATTCAGATCCAATACATAAGCAAATACTTGATGAAAACTGGGACATTATCCAAAGTACGGTTCTAAGATTAGCTAATAGTTGGAGAGGTTGGAATCTAAAAAGTATAAAAAAGGAAAGAGTATTCATTGTACCACGCATTTCACAACAATATATTAGAGACACAACCACAGACAAAATGACTTTTATTAAAAAGCAAACTGGTTGGGACTTAATATTCTATAACAAATCTAGTTGGGACTTTTTAAGTCTTGCTCACCATAGCATTTGGAAAGATACAGTATTGGAAAATGGATTCAAAGCATATCAAAGACAAACTAAGTTAGATAGTATTTTAGATGAACTTTTAAATGACTAAAAAAAGTTGAAAAAAAGTTGAAAAAAAAGTTCAAATATATACCAACGGACCTAAACATTTATGATATATATAATATAAATAAAAAACAAAAACAAACAATGACAAACACAGAGATTACAAACCGACTTAATGCACTAAACAAAAGACAACTTGTTAGTTTAGTATGGGATTACACTAAAGGTGGAGATGCATCAAGACTTTCTAAAAGAGAAATAGTAAGTTTCTTAAGCAAAAAAATGAGCATTCAAGCAAGAGATGAAAGAATAAAGTCTATATTAGACTAAAAAACAAAAACAAATAATGAATGATGAACAGAAACTAAAAGCATATCTCTTTTTCAATATTAACAAAGGATCCTTTAACTACACAGATGATGTTGTTGAATATAGAAAAAACTATTACGAAGAGAATAAAGAAACCATTAAGGAAAACGCTCGTGCCTATTACAAAAACAACAAAGAAAAATGTTTAGAATATATGGCCTCATACTACTCCCAAAATGAAGAAAAAATAAAATCATGGAGAAAGGAGTATTACAAACAATATTACCAAAAAAACAAACAAAACTACAACAAAAAAAGAAAAAAAAATAATAATCTATGAACACAGAATCTCAAAACACAGAAAAAAAGTATGCTCCTATTATGATTAAACAGGAACTGAAAGATCTACTTGATCAAAAAATGATATCTATTGGAAAGAAAATGTCATACTCACAACTCATCACTTATCTCATTTTAAGCGATAATGAAAAAAAATAAAAAAAAGTTGAAAAAAAGTTCAAATATATACCAACGGACATGAACATATACAATATATATAATATAAACAATAACGAGTTAAATAGTCTCGATAAAACTACAAACAAAACAAAAACAAAAACAATGAGAATCTTAAAAACAAAAAACGTAAAGACACCAACTAGAGGAACAGCACAATCTGCAGGAATAGACTTCTATGTACCAAATGATTATGCTTACACAGTATTAAAACCTAATGAAGATATATTGATTCCTTCAGGTATTAAAGCACGCATTCCACAAGGTTATGCATTAGTAGCCTATAACAAATCAGGTGTAGCAACTAAAAAGAAACTATTAACAGGTGCTTGTGTAGTAGATGAAGATTACACTGGAGAAATACACATTCATTTATTTAATGCAGGTAGAAAAGATATCACTATTGAACCTGGCGAAAAGATAGTTCAGTTTATTCTTCAACCAGTATTTTATGACATTGTCGAAGAAGTAAAATCTGAAAGAACATTATGGGAAGGTATGATTACTGAACGTGGTACTGGCGGTTTCGGTTCTACAAATAAACCTAAACCTGATTTTGTAAATGAGCATAAGATCGAAGATGAACTTGATTTAGATACTGCTGATTTTGATGCAGTAATGATGCATCAATCAGTTGTTAATGATATTCCTAAAATAACTAACCCATCTACAATGTTTTCAACTACAGGAAAAACTGCAGTACTTGTAAGCAAAGGTACAGTTAACGAAAGCATTAGAACTAAAGGTACTTATCAAAGACATACATTTAGAGACTTCACTACTAATGAACTATATTTGTTAGATGTCTCATACATTTGTCCACACTTCTATAACTTAGAAATAGGTGACACATTAACAGGATTAGATGTATTCACAAATCCTAAAACCAAAAAACAACACGTCAATGGAAAGTCAAAGTTTATAAACTTAGGAAACATTGAAGTTATTAAAGAAGAAATGGAACTTTCAAAGCCAAAAAGAAAAATAACATCACTACCACTATGAACATACTAAAAACTGCTGATGACATTGTAAACAATAGATCAGAAGAAAAAGAAAGACAATATGGTCCATTTGAAGAAGGAATGATTAGAGCAACCAATATACTTAACAATATGACTGGCCAAAATGTTACGCCTGATTTTATGTACAAAGCACTAATAGCATTGAAACTATCAAGAGAAAGTTATTCACATAAAGAAGATAACCTATTAGATGCGGTTGCATATATTGGCGCACTAAACAACTACTTAGAAAAAAAATAATAAACAAACAATGAACAACACTATAACATTTAACAACGCAAACGAAGCATTTGACTACTACTATGACTTCATAATGCAATATGGAAAACGTAATGAAACATATAAAACGCTCTATATCACTAACTGTGGATTCTATATTATGAATCCACAATCAAATGACATCACAGAAAAATATAGAAAATGGAATAAAGAATACGCAGAATACGAATGGAACTGGTATTTATCAGGTGATAGGAATGCAAATGATATAGCTGAAAAAGCAAAGATATGGAAAAATATGCAAGATGAAAATGGCCATGTTAACTCAAACTATGGATATCAATGGAATAGAAATGGCCAACTTGATTATGTTGTACAAGAACTTCAGGTGAATCCAGATAGTAGAAGGGCAGTTATATCTTTATATGACGGTAAAGAACACCCTACATACAAACTTGATACTCCTTGCACACTTGCAATCCACTTCTATATAGAAGATGCAAAACTTAATATGTCAGTAATGATGAGAAGCAATGACTTAGTATTTGGATTTTGTAATGATCAATACTGTTTCTCTAAACTACAAATGCATATTGCAGAAAAACTAAATATAGAAGTAGGTACATACTATCACTTTGCAACTAATATGCATATATACCAAAGACATTTTAACTTAAAAAAATAAACAAACAACAATGAAAATATTATTCACAGGTTCTACCTCAAAACAAACAGACGATAACGCTTTCAAAAGAGCACAAGTAAAACGCATCGATGATTCAACTATAATATGTGAATCATTAAGGAAGTCAGGTAATGAAGTCATTAGAAAAGAAGTTCAACATGGCGAAGACCTTTCATCATATGATATAGGTATAGTAGGTGTTGGCGCATTAGGTTCATCAAACTATGGAAACATATTTAGTGCACTATATGCAATAGCTAATCTTAAGAAAGTTATTGTATTCCATGAAGATTGGAAGATTAAAGACACAATAAAATCATTTAAACAATCACTTGAAAAGAAAGATGTTGAAAGTCATATTAAGAAAAAATGGTCAAGCGGTGATAACTTTTATTCTAACATAACTGACAATATAGATATTAAACAAATATATTCTACAATGGAAAACATATTGGATGGTAAGTATGATTGTCTAGTTCCATCATTTGAATGGGGCGATAAGTCTATTATTGCTGATATATTACAAACATCTATTGAAAAAATAAACACAATAGACCTAACGCCATACTCATTGAAAGCATTTGGTATTGAAGAAAAACAAATGGATGTTAGATTACGTGATAAAAAATATATGTTAGCATCTTTAGTTGACCATTCATCTTGGGTTAAGAGACAAAAGTTAGAACATGATGTTGATTATTATGGTTGCAAGAAACTAAAATCTCCAAGATTAGATGATGAAAAACATGTATTTGAGACAATGAATAAGTATTGGGGTATATTATGTCCAGTATATCCTCACGCAGGAAGTGGTTGGTTTCGTATAAGATACATATATTCAGCAATGAATAGAAATATATTGATTATGGATAAGAAGGACTCTGATGCACTTGGTATTGACCATATTGCAAAAATAGATCCATCATGGTCAACTGATGAGTTATTACAGATTGCAGAAAAACAAAGAATGGCTATCTATAAGCATCTAACTACTGAAGAAGATTTTGACAGAAAGATAAATAGTATTATATATACATTGACGCGTTGATTTGTTGACGCATGTCATAGTAGTTTGTTTAGGAAAGAAGTCCATATTTTATGGGCTTTTTTCTTTTTTAGCAGAAAGGCGCCTTAGATAAATAATATATATAATAAAATAAACAAAAACATGGCAAATAAAGAATATATGAAACAATACTACCTTGACAATAAGGATAGAATGAGAGAAACAAACAAACAATGGATTGAGAATAACATTGAAAAAGTAAGAGAATATAGAAGAGACTATTATAGAGAATACCATAGAAAAAAATCTAGAAGGAAAAAACTAATAGATAAGATTTTAGTAGTAAACCTTTGTCTTATTGAAGCACAAATGAGTGGAAACTTAGAAGAAATAAGACTTTGGAAAAATATGTTAGACAAAGCGATTGAAGAAGGACTAAGTCAAACTAATAAATAAATAATATAAGACTATGGAGATTGAAGTTAGATTAATGAATCACTTTCTTAAAAATGGAAAAATGGTTCCTGATTTTATAGTAGGAAGATTTGCAACACATAAAAATGCATTTTTCACTGCTAATACTATTTTTCAAAGATTAGGAACTTTATTTAGACCAAATGTCATATCACAACGAGCTATTGATGAACTATTTATAGAGTTCTGTGAGATACTTGAAGAGATAATGGAACAAGATGAACTAGTAAGTTTAGATTATGCAAAATATTTTAAGCAAATGATTCATATCTATATGGAAAACGCAATAGAAGAAGAAGCGTTTGAAGTCGCTGAAAACTTAAAAAACTTCTACATTTTAATGGAAACATTAAAACTATAAAACAAACTAAACAAAATGAACTACACAACAAACCACCACTTCGAACACCTATACAATCCTAAACTATTGACTAAAAATGATATAAAGAAAACATTATTAGCAATAGAATGGTGTTTAGACACAAATAGAATATATGATGTTAATACTTTATTAAAATCTTTAGATAAAAAAATAAAAAAACTAAACGAACAACATGCAAATAGTTAATGCGAATCCACTAGATAATAATGAAATAGTCACTATAACATATAGAGACCTTACATTTGAAATAGATATGATTGATGATATTATATTTATTCCTGAAGAAATCATCGAACTATTCTCTAATGACAATATAGAGACACAACCTACAAATCTATTTTTCAGAAGACTAATAGACAACTGGAACCTAAAAAAGAAAGTAATGGAACTATGATAGAGAATGTATTTTATAGTTTTATATTGGCTCACTTAATAGTTAAGTTTGAACCAATAAGTTGGCTGCTAGAACTCATTAAGCCTTCCAAGGGTGAAGTAAAGATCTTCTTATATAATATGATATCTTTAGCGTTAGGATGTCTTAAATGTTGTTCTTTATACATAGGATTCATTATAGGAGGATTTTGGTGTGGTGCTATAACATCTTTTATGGCCTACATATATAGTCAATCAATCGCACCATTTATTGATGGAATAAGATTTAGATAAAAAAAAATAAATAAACAAATGGACAGTATAACTTTAGACAAACAAGAACTTGAAAGGTTAGCAAGAGTAGTTAAACCTACAAGTCAAGATATGAGTAGTATAACAGAACTATATAAAAAATATGTAGATGTTACTGCTCCTAATCCTACAATGAGTGGATGTACTACTTGTGGTTCATCAATAGTAACATATTGGAGAAAACTTATAACATGGTTTCAGAACAATCAATCATACTTTGAAGGTGCATCTCCTAATACACAAGCAAATCATGGATGATTTTTTTTATATCATCGATGAAAACCAATGAAAAAAGTGAATATGAACTATAAAAAGGAAGAAATAATAGATGAAGTTGTCAAACTTAGATTGAAAGAAATGCGTTCAACTAAAGAGATACTTGACTATATTATGAAGAAGTGGGGCTATGGTCAAACATTTGCGTATGATATTTTAAGGAATGCGCAACAAAAGATTAAAGAACACTATCAAGAACTAAATAATAGCTCATTAGAAGAAGCAATAGGTCAACTTGAGAATATGGCGTCCGAAGCAAAGAACTCCAGAAACTACAAGTTGGCCTTTGAGATAAGGAAAGAGTTATCAAAAATACAAGGTCATTATGTTGAAAAACTACATTTAAGTGGAAACATAGACCATACTATTCAAGTTATTAAACTTAATGGACCAAATGAAGGTATAGAATAATGGAGTTACAAATAGACCATACAATAGTTTTTTCAAAGAACTTAAAAGCATTTGAAGATGGAAAAAGATTCATAGTTAATCAAGGTGGATCTAGAAGTTCTAAGACTTATTCCATTATTCAACTACTTATATTCTTATGTTTGACAAAACCTAAACTACAAGTGTCTATTGTTAGAAAGTCTTTTCCATCATTAAGAGGTTCAGTACTTCGTGACTTTCTTGAAGTTATGAATAACTTAAACATTTATGATGAAAACAATCATAATAAAACAGAACAAAGATATTCATTTGACAATGGCTCAACATTAGAGTTTTTTAGTATAGATAACGCACAAAAGGTAAGAGGTAGAAAAAGAGATATATGCTATTGTAATGAAGGTAATGAACTAACATTTGATGACTTTCAACAACTTAGTTTAAGAACTACATCTACATTATTTATAGACTTTAATCCATCTGATACTGAACACTTCTTATATGACTTAATGAAAGATGATAGAAGTATATTGATAAAATCTACATATAAAGACAACATATATTTAAGTAAAGATATAATAACAGAAATAGAAAACTTAATAAATGTAGATGAAAACTATTATAAAGTATATGCATTAGGTGAAAGACCTATATCTACAACAAGAATATATTCACATTTTAGACAATATGTTGATGAACCACCTATTGATGATTGGTGTTATGGATTAGATTTTGGATATAATCACCCTGCAGTATTAGTAAAAGTCAAATGGTCAAGTGGAAAAATCTATATTGAAGAAAAAATCTATGAGACTAAACTAACTATAAATGAACTTATTCAAAAGGTTTCGCAAATAGTTAATGATGGAAAAACTGTCTATTGTGATAGTGCACGCCCGGACATCATAGAGGAACTTAGACGATTAGGTGTAAAATCTATTATGTCTAATAAACAAGTTAAAGAGGGTATAAACGAGGTCAAATCTAATGAAGTCTACGTTCATTGTGATAGTGTCAATACATGGAGAGAATATAAACTATATAGTTGGAAGTCTAAAGGTGATCAAGTATTTGATGAACCTATAAAAGTACATGATGATGCAATGGACGCAATAAGGTACGCTATATTTACACATAAGAAAAAGAAGTTTAATGACTTCTACACTAAAGTGTTTATTTAGTGTTTATACATTTTTAAGAAATATTCAACATAATGATATAATAATAACTATATTTATATGTTGAAAAACCATATACACTACTATAATATATAGAAAAAAACTAAAAGAATATAAATGGCGGCAAATACACCTACTTTAAATAAACTTGTAGAGTTAGTCCAGTTAGTTTCACAGAATCATAGAATGGTTAAAGACTTTCGTTTTGGACCATTATGGAATATGAATGCATTGAGAGACCTAATGACTCCTTATTTATGGTTAGAAGAACAAGGTAGTTCTATGACTATGGGTAATGGTTATAAGAAAACAGCTCTCTATACTTTCAAACTTTATTGTATGGATAGAATACAAAAAGATGAATCTAACTATACTGAAATATTAAGCGATACAAAGTTTATACTAGATACTATAATGACAGAACTAGACCAACATCCATTATTTGTTGAGTTAGGTCTTAGTATGGATAGTGCTGATATAACCTTTGAACCAGTTTATGAAGAAACTGACACAAACTCAAATGGACATAGTTGCACATTCACATTTAGGTTTCCAATAAGATATACACCTTGTAATGTACCTATGTACCCACTTGCAGGTTATACATATAGTTTCAATAATAATGTTTTTCAATACTCTGTAGTAGGAGTACCTGGAGCAACAGGACCACAAGGTGAAACAGGGCCACAAGGAACACAAGGTCCTACAGGTGAAGTGATATATGAAGGAACACAAGGTCCTACTGGACCACAAGGTAATGATGGCCCACAGGGTTTTCAAGGTGAATCAGGTCCTCAAGGATTTCAAGGTGATACAGGACCTCAAGGATATACTGGTTCACAAGGTGAAACTGGTCCACAAGGATTTCAAGGTGAAACTGGTCCACAAGGATTTCAAGGAGTTCAAGGATTCCAAGGTGGGACTGGTCCTGCAGGTTCTGATGGTGCTGATGGTGTATCAGTATCATACTACAAATATAATGCTAGAACAAATACACAATCGCCACCACCTTCTACCACACAGATTGTGTGGAATAATGCCACGCAAATAAGCTCAACTATATTATATGTTTCTCACTTAACAAGAGATGGTGTAGATATAGATGTATTTTTAGCATTGATTAAAACTGGTGATAGTTTAATACTCCAAGATGAGAATA
>Ga0209668_10000799_pt1 | contig 13131 bp, 10 predicted proteins | sample FrelakmetPLP11PL_FD_187150 | JGI IMG/M metagenome (GOLD analysis project Ga0209668, IMG submission 187150) | Freshwater lake sediment microbial communities from the University of Notre Dame, USA, for methane emissions studies - PLP11 PL (SPAdes)... | ecosystem: Environmental > Aquatic >... | reverse complement strand
GCGCCCGATCTCGAGCTGCATGTGGCGGGGCCGGGCAAGGAACGGGTCACCACGACGCTCGCCGATCTCCTGCCCGCGGCCTTCCTGCCGAAACACCTGCGTTGATGGCACCACTGCTGAACGAACCACTGTTGAACGAACGAGTATTGAAAGAACCGGGCTCGAAAACATGAGCGCGCAAAAGAGCCTCGCCCGCCAGCACGCCGATCTGTGCGCGGAAATCCGCCGCCACGACCGGCTCTACTACGTGGAGTCGCAACCGGAGATCTCCGACAAGGAGTACGACCAGCTCTTCACGCGGCTCAAGCGCCTCGAAGCCGAACATCCCGAGCTCGTGACGCCCGAGAGCCCGACGCAGCGCGTCGGAGCGCCGGTGCCTGAGGGCAAGGGCTTCCGCATCGTGCAGCACCAGGTGCCGATGCTCTCGATCGACAGCCTGTTCAGCGCCGAGGAAGTGCGCGAGTTCGAGGCCCGCATCGTGCGCTTCCTCAACCTCGACAACGGTGACGAGCTGGAGTGGATCCTCGAACCCAAGTACGACGGAGTCAGCGCCGCGCTGGTCTACGAAAACGGCGTGCTGGTACGGGGGGCGATGCGCGGCGACGGCATCGAAGGCGAGGAGATCACCGCCAACCTGCGCACGATTCGCAACCTGCCGCTGCGTCTGGCGGAGGGCGGACATGCGATCCCGCGGCTGGTCGAGGTGCGCGGCGAGGTGCTGCTGCGCCGCGACGCCTTCCAGAAGCTCAATGCGCGTCGCGAAAAGGAAGGACAGCCGGCCTTCGCCAACCCGCGCAACACGGTCTCCGGGGCGCTGCGCCGCAACGATCCGGCCGAGGTGGCGCGCTATCCGCTGGAGTTCCATCCCTGGTCGGCGCCGCAGCTGGAAGGCCTCGACCTCAAGACGCAGACCGAGCTGATGCAGGCACTGCGCGCGTGGGGGTTTTCCGATACAGGCTACGCGCGCTCGGTCAGCGGCATCGAGGCCGCGATCCGCGCGCACGCCGAGTTCGAGCGCCGGCGCAGCGAGCTGCCCTTCGAGATCGACGGCGTGGTGGTCAAGCTCAACCGACTCGACCTGCGCGCCCGTCTGGGCACCACCGCGCGCTCCACGCGCTGGCAGTACGCACACAAGTTCGCCGCGCTGGAGGCGACCAGCACGCTGCGTGCGATCGAGACGATGGTGGGCAACGGCGGCCGCCTGACACCGCGCGCCCACGTCGACCCGGTCGAGGTGGGCGGCGTCACGGTGCGCCACGCCACGCTGCACAACGCCGACTATGTGGCCGGCCTAGGGCTCAGGATCGGCGACCGCGTGTTCCTGCGCCGCGCCGGCGATGTCATTCCCCAGATCACCGGGGTCGCGAAGAGCGCCGGCGGCAAGGCGCCCGCCTCATGGGCCAAGGAGACCCCGGAGGAACTGTTCGATGCGCTCGGCAAGGTGCGCCCGGGCATCGCCCACCAGTTCGCGGAGGTCTACACGATGCCGACGCGCTGTCCGGTGTGCGGCACCAAGTCGCTCTCCGAAGGCAAGTACTGGCGCTGTCCCAACCCGCAATGTCCGCCGCAGCTCGTCGGCCGCACGCTGATCCTCGCGGGCGACGGTGCCTTTGAAATCGACGGCATCGGCGAGAAGCAGGTAACTCAATTGTTCGAAGCCGGGATCCTGCGTTCGCCCGCGGACCTGTTCGGGCTTGACCGCGACCCTGCACTGCGCGCGAAGCTCGTGGCGCTCGATCGCTGGGGCGAAAAGATGGTCAGCAAGCTCTTTGAGGAACTGCAACGCCGCCGCGCCGTGCCGCTGGCGCGCTTGCTCGTGGCGCTGGCGATCCCCGATGTGGGCAGCGCCACGGCGCGTCTCCTGGCGCTGCACTTTCACGAGCTCGAGGCGATCCGCTCCGCCAGCCTTGAGGATCTGCAGCATGTCGACGGCATCGGACCCGAAGTCGCCGCGAAGATCCGCAACTGGTTCGCCGAGGCTGCCAACCAGCAGCTCGTCGAGCGGCTGCTGGAGCTGGGCGTCACGATCGAGGCGCCCCGGCAGCCCGCGGGCGGTGGGGCCTTTGCCGGCAAGACGGTGGTCTTCACCGGGACGCTGGAAACCCTCGGCCGTGCCGAGGCCAAGCAGCTGGTCGAGGAGCAGGGCGGCAAGGTCGGCTCCGACGTCAGCGCACGCACGCATTTCCTCGTCGTGGGGGGCAAGCCCGGCTCCAAGGCCAAGCGGGCCGCGGAACTGGGCATCGAGGTTCTCAGCGAGAGCGAGTTCAAGGAGCGCATCGGACGCGCCTAGGCCTTACACTGCACCTGCCCGACACTGCACACGCCCGATGCGGCACCGACTCCCATGAGCGACGATTCCAAGCAGAACCCTTCCGAGGAGCGCCTGCCCGAGGGCTTTGAGAACGACCAGACCGCCGCGCTCGTCGCGCGTGCCAAGGCCGGCGACTCCGAGGCGCTCAACCAGCTGTTCCAGCGCTACCACCAGCTGCTGCTCGCCGCCGCGCGCAAGGGCATCGGTCCCAAGCTGCGCCTCAAGGAGGAGCCCGATGACCTCGCGCAGACGACCTTCCGCGAAGCGACGCGCGACATCGTCAATTACGAATACCGCGGCGAGTCCTCATTGATTCGCTGGCTGATGCAGATTCTCCAGAACAAGATTCGCGACAAGGCGGAGTTCTATTCCGCCGGCAAGCGTGATCAGGGTCGCGAGCGGGCGCTGGAAACGGCGCCGAGCAGTGCGGGCGACGAGGGCATGAGCTACGACCCGCCTGCGAAGGATCTGTCGGTCACGATGCAGGTGCAGCGCGTCGAGAACTACGAGCACCTCAAGAAGGCGCTCGAGGAATTGTCGCCCGAGCACCGGCAGGCGATCACGCTGGTCGTGTTCCAGGGGCTGTCCCTGCGCGAGGCGGGCGAGAAGCTCGGCGGCCGCACGGAGGATGCCGTCCGGATGCTGTTGCGGCGGGCGGAAGCGCGCCTGCACGAGCTGCTCAAGGGCTCGATCGGCAAGGATCTGGGCTAGCCCGACCCGCGTTCCGCGGCCCCCTTGCCGGGCGAGCGGAGCGCCGCTAGACTTGCGCGCCCTGAAAACACGGTGGGCGACTAACTCAATGGCAGAGTGCCATGTTCACATCGTGGAAGTTACAGGTTCGAGTCCTGTGTCGCCCACCAACTTCCTGCTGCTTCGTCTTCAGCGAGTATTGAAGTTTGCGTCGAGGCCCCCTGCTACCCGCAGGGCCTGCAGGGAATGACCTGCCACTTGCGCTCTCCTTGCTGGGGCAAGGAGCGTCGCCCGGTTGGCGCACCCTCGCATCACATGGCATTTCTTGGCTTGTTGTCCCAACTCGCGGTGGCGAGCCTTCTTGATGGGAGAAAGGGACAGCCCGAACTCAGGGACGTCACGGAGGGATCAGGCTACGCATGCAGCAATTTCTGCCCAAGAAAAGGAAACGGCCCATATTGTTTTGTTGGGACTTCGCAGGCACTGGATCATCGACAGGGAATCAATAACGCACACTCCAGAGGCCGAGGCGCGTTCGTTCTTCAGGTCCTTCGCGGACGAGAAATAAGGTCGAGGAAAGTCCACGCCTAGTGAACGACATCAAGGAAAAGCACCTACGTCTTGATCCGCCCTCGCCGGAGAGGCCGCACCTCCGCCCGGGGGCATGAGTCGCTCATACGGCAGCCCCCGGAGCCGGATAGCCTTCCGGCCAGCCCCCGAATCAGCAAGCGCACTCGTGCGCTTCTGGGTGATTGTTCTTGTTACACCGGCACTGGTTTGATACAAAAACGCACACCGGCGCGGAAGCCGACTTCCCAATCATTTTCCGAAAAGAGGCTGCCATGGTTTCTGTATTTCCCCTGCTCGTTTCTCTGGCTGCTTACCTGCCCTCAGTGTCAACGCCAATTGTCAGCGGAACATGTGTTCAGCATGTCTGGATGATCTCGACACCGCCTGATGTCTTTGGCTACGAGTGCTCTGGTGATTGTGCGCCTCCTTACGACTGCACTCCACGCAGCCAGTTCGTGAATGGGCTCTGCTACTACTATTGCAAGTGCATTCATGACGGGGTACCACCCGAGCCTGACTCTTCAGCCTGCACCACAGTGGTGACGCTGAACCCTGCAACCCACGCGTATTCCTACTACTGCGTAGACCAGGCATGTCCTGCCGAGTGTTTCGGAAGAACGGTCACCCATGTCCACCGCGCACCATGCTTCTGTGACGACTAGTCGTTGATCAGGACAATCCTGGCTTGGGAGAAGAGAAGCATGAATACACGAGGACTGCTAATAGCACCTTTGGTGCTCATGGCAGGTGGAGCTGCTTTCATCTGGTGGTTGCAGAGTTCCGGAGGCGAATCGGAATCGATAAGTAATTCCCTGCCGCACCATTCGAGCGAAGGCTCGGCCGGACCACTATTCGAAAAAATTCCGCCAATGGTGCGTGCTGTGACCCAGCCGCTGGAACACAAAGCGCGCTTGCTCGCCATCCGTGTACAGAACACCGAAGGATCTCCCATCCCAGATGCCCGCGTCTGCACCGTGACCCGCTATGCCCGCAGCATTCCGGTTCAACTGGAGACTCAAGCTGCTCGGACGGACCATCTAGGTGTTGCAGAAGTCGCCTTCGAGCCCACGCAGACAACCGTACTGGGTATCCGTGCCCTTGGGTATCGCTCCCGGACCGCAGAATGGCCCGCGGATTGGCCAGCGGAAGTTGTGGTCCAACTGGAACCAGAAGAGCGCCTTGAAATCAGCGTCAGGGATCCATTTGGAACACCGATTCCTGATGTCACGGTCATGCTCGCCCGCCAAGAGATCACCCGCGATGCCATTACCGCTGGGCACGATGATCAGACGCTGGACGGGTTTGACTCCGAGTGTAGCCAGCATTCCGTCCTCACGAATGGCTCCGGTGACGCGCTGGTAAGGGGGTTGGGCCGCGGCCAGTATCTCATTGGCGTGCGCTCCGAATACTACGAGGTGCTTGACCGCCAGCTCCTGACAGTGGAAGTGCCGGGGCCCAAACTTGAAGTTGTGATGGTTCCCCTGACGGCAGCCGTGCTTCAGATCAAGGGTGACGAGATCTTCAACTACAATTGGGAGGGCAACGCTGGCTTGGTCGCGTTCACGCCGCACTCCTATAGCATGGATTCCGCTCGCAAGCGGCTTCAGGAGCGCTTTCCCGACGGCAAGGTATTTATGGGGGCTGTCAAGTCCGTGAGCGAGACTCCGCAGGTCATTCCCCTCAAGGTCCTGCTGGTGGAGCACGGGCGCAGAGAGATCGATGTCCCCATGCAGTTGTTGATGGAAGGCATCCAGCCCATGGTGATCGACTTGGCAGATGAATTCCTGCCGCGGACGGAAGGCTCCTCTGTCACTTTCCGCTTCCGCAATCCCAGCGGAACCCTGATCGCTTGCGAGGGCTTCCACCTCGTTCCGGCGAGTCTTGGCTTTTCCTTCAGCAAAGCCATCGATAGCAAGCAAGTGATGCGCGTGCCCTACGGAACGTACCGCCTCAAGGTGCTGCGCGACCCGCTCAAGCAGAAGTTCAAGAATCAGGAAATCGTCATTGACCAGCCTGAGCAGGTTGTCGAGATCGAGCTGTTGCACGAGTTCGTGCCCGTGCAACTGCTCGTGCGGGCCCCACCGGGAACTCTCACAGGTACTGTCGGTGTCCAGTGGATCTGTGATCCGGACAACAAGGCCCGCGTGCAAACCGGAGGCATGGTGATCTCCGGCCCTTGGAATCGCTTTGAGATGCCCGCTGGGTCCGTCACCTTGCAAGTCAATGCCTATCAGTGCGAGCCATGGGAGGAACGGCTGGAGCTCCTCGCGCTGCCCCAGGACGAGACCCGCACCATCCATGTGGCTTTGAAGCGCAGCTTGTGATGGGCTATGCGCCTCTTCACAACGCCATGACTCAAGGCCTCCAGGAACGCCACGCTCTGCTGAGCCGCTGCTTCGGCTGCGGCCCCGCCAACGAACAAGGCCTGCGCATCCGCTCGATCGTCGCAGGCGACAAGGTCATCGCCGAATGGATGCCACAATCGCATCACGAGGCCTTTCCCGGCGTGCTCAACGGCGGCATCGTCGGAGCCTTGCTCGATTGCCACTCCAACTGGACCGCGGCGCACCACCTGATGCAGCAGTCCGGCGCGACAAGCGTGCCGAGCACGGTCACGAGCGAGTTTCACGTCAAGCTCAAGCGCCCGACGCCTTCGAATGCTCCGGTGCGCCTGGAAGCCGCCGTCGTGGAGTCGAGCGGCGATCGCGCCGTTGTCGAAGCGACGCTCAGCAGCGGGGGCAAGGTGACCTCGACCTGCCGCGGCGTGTTCGTCGCGGTTCCGCCCGGTCATCCGGCCTTCCATCGCTGGTAGGGGTGCGCACAAGTCGGGACAGTGCGTACGGACTGCGCTGTACGGCGCTTGTGAAGGCTGAGGTCTTCAATGGGGTCAGAAAGGACCCCCTCGATGACCACTGCACTTCCCGTCTACAAGAAGATTCTGGTTCCCGTTGATCTCTCGGCGCGCGGCTCGCGCTCGCTGCCCCATGCCTACGCCCTGCTGAAGGGCGGCGGAGTGGTGCACCTGCTGCAAGTGATCGAGCAGCCGGATGTGCCCAATCCGATGTACGCGCACTACTCGAACACCAGCCGCACGCCGGAGGAGCGCGCGAAGGCCTATGCGACCGCGGAGGATGGCATCGCGCGGCTGACGCGTGAATGTCCGGCTCCGCTGGGTGTCGATGTGCAGGTGCATGTCATCGATGCGCCGGCGGGCAAGGTGGCGGCGCGCATCTGTGAGCTCGCCAAGGAGACGGGCGCGGACATGATCGCGGTCGCATCGCACGGGCGTTCGGGTCTCAGCCGTGTGCTGCTTGGCTCGGTGGCCGAGAACGTGCTGCGCCACGCCGAAGTGCCCGTGCTCGTGGTGCGCGTACCCTCGAAGGAACTCAGCTAAAGCTGTCGCCGGGACTTCTGCTCAGGCTCAGCGTCATGCTCAGCTGTTGGGCGCGCAGACCTGTGCCGTGCCGTGCAAGGCTGGCTTGCGACTGGCGCCGAGCTCGCCCATTTCGAAGCGCACCATGCCCGCCAGCGAAGCATCGCTGCGACAGGAGGGACTCATCGCGCTGACTCGGACGCGGATCGGGAAGCGCCCCTTGCCGGGCAGGTTTTCCTCGACGCTGAGCGTCAGGCGGCTCGCCAGCACGGCTCCGCGCTTGGCATTCCAGCCCAGTTCCAGACCGATGGCGATGATCGCGGCATCGCCCAGCATGCGAATGGCAAGTGGCATGCCGATGAAGCCGCAGGGCGCATCCACTTCCACGGTGAATTCATACTGACCTTCTGCGCAGCGCCGCGTCGAGACGATCTCATAGCGGTCTTCTTCCGCTTGGCGATGCATGTATGCGCTCTGCAACGCCGCGACCTGCGCAGAGGGAATCACCATGGATGCGGCCGCACTCGGTGCCGATGGGATCGGCCGGGGTGCCGTGGCCTCGGCCGCGTAGAAGGGATCTTCGCTGCAGCGCGCCATGCGTGATACATGTCCGTCCTCGACCACGAGAGTGGCCGGCCCCAGACGACCGTTGAAGCGGCTGGCAATGGCCTCGCAATAGGCGCCGGTGTGACGAATCAGAAGCGGATCACCTGTCCTTGCCCCGGTCAGCCGTGTCTCAGGCAGCAGGATGTCACCGGCAAAGCACAAGGGGCCGGCGAGCGCATCCGGTCCGCTGCCGGGCAGGGCCCGATGCATCGCATCGACGATCTCGTGCCTCCAGCCTGCAACAGTGTGCTTCACCAGCTGATCCGTGCCGACATCGCAGATGCCCCAGATGCGGCCGCGTGCCTGCTTGAGCGACACGATGCGCGTCAGCAGTGCGAAGCTGTCTCCGACCAGGGAATTGCCCGGTTCGACTTCATAGCAGCAGTCCGGGCGCAAGTGGCTTCGGAGCGCCTCGCCCAGAGTCGCGATGGTCGGATGCTCCTGGGATCGATCGTGCGGCAGACCGAGTCCGCCGCCGAGGTTGATCGTTCGCGGGTCGTGAGCGGTCTGAGCGCGCACGCTGTCGGCCAGTGCGTGGAGGAAGGTCAGTCCGTCCACGAAGGCCGCCAGATTGTCCATCATCGTGCCCACATGGACATGCAGACCACGCACGGGCAGTTGCGTGGACTGCAGGAGGGCGACCAGATCCTCGGAAGGGATGCCGAATTGGGAGCGGGGATCGCCGTGAGCTGTGTAGCGCTGATGCTCACCCGCAGCGAGATAGCCGGGGAGCTTGCCGGGATTGATGCGCACGAAGATCTGTCCGCGCAAGGGCTCGCGTGCCATGCCGAGCTCGAGTGCGCGCAGGCCATCGATGCTGTCGGCAACCACCGTGGCCCCATGACGCAGCAGCCACAGCGCGTACTCCACGTTCGGCGCGGGCGTGTTGTAGTTGATTCTCTGCAGCGGAATCCCGGCAGCCAGCGCAGCGTGCACCTCTGCGCGCGAAGCGCAGTCCGCACCGCCTCCCATCCGGGCGATCGCCTCCAACACAAGCGGTGAGGGATTGGCCTTCACGGGATACCGCACTCCCGAAGCGCCGACGATCGCCGAATAGTCCTCGAAGGCGTCCTGCAGCGTTTGCGGATGGTGCAGGTACAGCGGCGAGCCGTATTCGGAGACGATCGCACGCAGATCGAGTGCCTCGCTCCATGCAGCCATCGGGCGGGCGCCGGGCGGGTTGTGCTTGGCGGATGTCATGGGGGCGACCTCCGTCGGGTCTCACAGGACTCTACCCTCGGTTGAAGCGCGGTGAACCGAAGAACCGAAGAACCGAAGAACCGAAGAACCAGCGGGGTTGATCGCCAAGCCGCTTACGCGAACGGAAAGGTCAGCGGCCCTTCGCGGCAGCTTTGGCTCCCGTTGCCGGGCGCGCGTCGGCTTTGCCGCCGTTGGCGACATGCGCGGTCGCTGCCGCGCGCCACTGCTCGCCGAACTGTGCCGCAAAGATGCGATCAAGCTCCGCAGCCGGGACCTCGTAGCCCGGAATGCGGCTCCAGGATCCATCCGCGCGGGTCGTACGGTTGTTGAGTTCGCGATGCACGCGCAGCGCTTCCAGGGCAGCGGACAGCTGGTTGGGATCCTTGGTCAGCAGATAGCCGGCCACTCCGAAGGCCTTGCGTGAGGCCTGTGCATTCCACGAGCCGCTCGCGCACTCCTGCAGCTCCTCGACGCTGACTGCCTGCTTGGTGCGCTTGTGGAACAGCGCTTTCGCCTCGATCCGCCATGCGCCGTGCTCCGCGCGCGGAACGAATTCGTTGCGATACGGAAAACAGTAAAGCTCTGCGTTGACACGCCACTCGGCACACCATGCGATGCCCTGGCGCAGCCAGTACGGCTGCTGTCCGAAGCGACGTTGCAGAAGCAGTTGCGTCAGACGGTTGGCGAGCTCGTGCTCCGGGCTCCACTCCTCGTTGCTATCAGCCTGCATCACGATGGCTGCGCACAAGGGCCGCGGCAGCGTGAAGCCCAGCATCTGCGTCGCGCTGCGTGCCCAGACTGAAAGATAGGTTTCTTCCTCGGCCATCTGCGACAGCAACGCGGCCTGCTCGCGCTCGTTGCGCAGGATGTGCAGCACGGCGACCTCGGCATCGGGCGTGAACGCATCGTCCTGCCAGCTGCCCGCAGGCTGCGCGGGCATCTGATTGGCGGTCTCCGGCAGGCGCTCGTCGAACCAGTCCGCCGCTTCACGGGCCTGCAGGAACAGCTTTTGCGCGGTGCGGTTGTTCTCCGGAACCAGCATCACGAAACGCATGCCCGGATCGACCATGGCCACGAGGCTCTGAGCTTCGCAGTAGGGACGCGCGCGCTGCAGCGCGCGCTGCGCGCCCTCCGAAAGATCGGCGGGCAGCTTGTCAAAGGAGCTCAGCTGCTTGCCCACCAGCACGCCGACGCCGTTCTTGGCGGCTCGGGCAGGGGTCTTGGCCTTCTGCTGCGCGTGGGCGGGCAGCCAGGAAGCCAGCAGGAGGAAAATGAACAGGCTGTGCAGGGCGGTCTTCATGGCGCGGGGCGTCTCCACTCCTCAAATGGCAAAAACGGCTCCAAACTCACGGACATTTACGGACTCCTTCGGCAAATCGCTCCGGGCCTCCCATCGGTGGGTCTTCACGCTGGAAAGCGGGTGCCGCTTCCGAACGGTGAAAGAGCATTTCCTCAGTTCTCGAAGCGGCCTTGGGAATCCGCCGATGGGCCTCGATCCGAAAGCCAGCGAGCTGCGGCGGACAGTGTCCGCTCCCCCGGGCACAAAAACTTTGAATTCGTCCCTGTGGGGTGAGTATCCTCCGCCCGCCGCAGCCGCGGCCTCGACGCATGGATCTCTCGCTCCTGACCGTGTTCCTTGGCTGCGCTGCGCTCGGCGGCCTGATTCTGCTGGTCCAGACGGTGATGCTGCTGTTTGGTCACGACGATGGCGGTGATGCGCTCGGCGAGGGTCTGCCGGAGATCGGTCACTCCGGAAGCGGCGAGGTGCACGACGGCGAGGGTTTGGGCCTGCTCTCGGTGCGCTCCGTGGCGAGCTTCTTCTGCTTCTTCGGTCTGGGCGGCTGGACTGCCTTGGCGCAGGGGGCGAGCAGCGCCATGGCGCTGGCGGTCGGAGTCGCTGCCGGCGCCGTGATGCTGGTGGCGGTCGCCTGGTTGTTCTCGATGCAGAAGAAACTGCACTCGGCCGGCAACATGGACACGAAGAACGCCGTTGGGCTCGTGGGGCGCGTCTACCTGCGCATTCCCGCCAACAACACCGGGAAAGGCAAGGTTCAAGTGCTCGTGCAGGGCCGCACGGGCGAGTTCCAGGCCTGTACCCGTGCTGCCCGGGACATCGAGTCCGGCAGCGAAGTGCGCATCGTCAAACAACTGACGCTCGACACCTTCGAGGTCGAGCCGCTCATCTGAATCCATGGATATTCAATCGCTCACTTCCGAGTTCCTCCCAATCGCGCTGATGATCCTCGTCGGCGGTCTGGTGCTGATCAGCTTCATGCTGGTGGTGGCTCGCCGCTACAAGCGATGCCCGTCCAACCGAGTTCTGGTCGTCTACGGCCGGACCAGCACCGGGCGGTCCTCGAAGTGCATCCACGGCGGCGGCGTATTCGTCTGGCCCCTGATCCAGAACTTCGAATATCTCTCGCTGGATCCGGTTCAGATCGAGATTCCGCTCCAGGGCGCGCTTTCGATCGAGAACATCCGCGTCAATGTGCCCAGTGTCTTCACCGTCGCGATCGGCACGGACGAAGAGACGATGAACAACGCGGCCGTGCGTCTTCTGGGACTGCAGACCACCGCGGTCATCAAGCAGGCCGAGGACATCATCTTCGGGCAGCTGCGCCAGGTGATCGCCTCGATGCGCATCGACGAGATCAACCGCGACCGCGACAAGTTCCTCTCCAAGATTCAGGACTCGCTGGAACCCGAGCTGAAGAAGATCGGCCTCGTGCTGATCAACGTCAATATCAAGGACATCACCGACGAATCGGGCTACATCGAAGCGATCGGCAAGAAGGCGGCTTCGGAAGCCATCCAGCAGGCCGAGATCGATGTGGCCATGCAGGTCAAGAAGGGCGCTATCGGCGTGGCTGAGGCTGACCGCGACCGCGTCATCGAGGTCTCGAACAACGAGAAGCTGCGCGACATCGGCACGAAATCGGCCGAGCGCGAGCGTGCGGTCAAGATCGCCGAGCTGGAGAAGGAGCGCGCCATCGGCGAGCAAACCGCGCAGTTCGAGCGCGATGCCAAGGTCCGTGACGCTCAGCGCGCCATGAGAATCCAGGTGGCCGCGGCCGATGCTGAGGCCGTCACCGGCGAAAACAAGTCCAAGGCCGACATGGCGGCCTCCAACGCTTCGCTCAAGGTGCGCGAGGCCGAGGCCTACCAGCTCTCGGAAACGCGACTGCGCGAAGCACAGGCGGCCGTGCTGGAGGCGCAGTATCTGGCGCAGGCGCGCGCGGCCGAGGCTCAAGCCAAGAAAATCGAAGCCGAAAAGCGCGCCGAACTCGAAGCGCTGGCTCGCGCCGTCAAGTCGCAGGTCATCATCGAAGCCGAGGCGCAGGCGGAGCGTCAGCGCATCGAAGCTCAGGCGGAGGCCGCTGCCATGTACGCCCGCCTTGAGGCGCAGGCGCGCGGCGAGTACGAGATGCTCGCGAAGAAGGGCGAGGGTCTGCGGGCGATCATCCAAGCCTGCGGCGGCGCCGAGCAGGCCTTCCAAATGCTGATGCTGGAGAAGATGGAAGAGCTCTCCAAGACGGCCGCCACGGCGATTTCGAACGTCAAGTTCGACAAGGTGGTGGTCTGGGACGGCGGGGTCGGCAAGGACGGCCGCAACGCGACCACGAATTTCCTGCACTCGCTGGCGGGCTCGCTGCCTCCCATGATGCAGATGATGAGCGAGGTCGGCGGCGTCAAGATGCCGGAGTACTTCGGCAAATTGGTGACGGAGAACCCGCCGGCCCCCTCCTCGGCAGAGGGCTCGGATGCGGCCACCACTCCTGCTGCGAAGGCCGAAGCGCCCAAGGCGTGAAGCGCTACAGCGTCCGCGCCGCGACCGGGTTCGCGCTGGCGGGCCTGGGATTGGGCGCAGCGCTGCTGTTCGCGCTGGGCATGCAGGATTTTCTCGCGTCGCTCCCCGTTTCGATTGCGACGGGCAGTGCTGCGGTGCTCTGCCTTGCACGGTGGCTGGCGGGTGTCTATTCCCCGCATCTGCAGCGCGCCGCGCTGTTTCAGGCGGCGCTGCTGGGAGTCGTGGTCGCGCTGGGCTGCGTGATCGGAGGCACGCTGACGGGGGCGCTTGTGCAGGTCGGAATCGACCTCGCGCGGGATCGGATCCTCATCTCGTCGCCGGGCGACGTGCCGGAGTTGCTGTTCGCGTCGCTGGTTTGGGTGCTGTATGTCGGCGCGGTGCCTGCCGTGCTGCTCGGCTCCGCGTTCGGCTTGCTTGTGCGACGCAAGGCGCGTCAGGCGAACGAGAGCGCCTGAGGCGGTCTCGCTAGAACAACTCGCCTTGCCGGGGCTGATGGGCAGGGCTGGGCCGCGGGGGATGGTCGGGCCGGGCCGGAAGCGTGGCCTTGTCGAAGGCCTTGGCCTCCTCGCGCGG
>Ga0209668_10000798_pt1 | contig 13150 bp, 17 predicted proteins | sample FrelakmetPLP11PL_FD_187150 | JGI IMG/M metagenome (GOLD analysis project Ga0209668, IMG submission 187150) | Freshwater lake sediment microbial communities from the University of Notre Dame, USA, for methane emissions studies - PLP11 PL (SPAdes)... | ecosystem: Environmental > Aquatic >... | reverse complement strand
CGTCTACCGGCGGGGCTATGAGCGGGTCTTTTAGCTTTGAGATACTTACGCCAGCCCTGCCTAGTGATGGGGATGACAACGTATTGAACTTCGCCATAGGTTCGCTCCTTAAGTGGACAGGCGGCGGGGTTGACCCGACAAAGTTTACTTTCAACTGGTCTGTTAGCGACTTGTTCCTTGAGATTTATGACGAGGGCACTCCGATTGTCTCAGAAGATCAAATCGGCTACGAATCTGTAAACCCCGACGCTTATACAGAGATTTACGAAACAAACGTAAGATTAGGCACCGCCATACTTGCAAACAGCGCGGGCCGGATCATGCGGTGGAATGGATCCGTATGGTTAACGGCTGCAAATTGGGGGCAAGGGGTTGACACTAGAGATGATGCTATTGGCGACCTATTGGCGCGAAATCTACTAAACGCAAGGGACAGCATACGCCGTCGCTTGAATGGTACGATATTCGGCACGGTAAACCCTAGAAAGCTGCTTTCTACCACGGACGGGAAAAAGTGGATGTTCGGAAACGTCACATGGGATTTAGAGGTAAATTCATTGCAGGGTACATGGTTTGAATTAAGCTACGGCACGGCTGGGGTGAACAGTACGCCTATCAAGATTAAAGTAATTAAGCAGGGGCCGACGTTTCCACCGACCACAGACCCGACCACACCAAGCGGCCTCACAAACAACCTGCCGGGCTTTACAGTTAACCAGGGGCCAACGGTATTGGCTCCGGTTGCTTATAATGCACTAGGCACGGCAATAGCTGAAGGGGACACGGTTACCAGCATCCCTATCAAAATCGCATCCCTCGGAAATGAATTTCTGGCAGGGGACGGGGTGACTTTGGTCAATCCATATACAGGCCAATTCCAAACCTTTGAGATAGCCAGCGCACCGGCCTTTGGTGCCACCTCGCTAAGCGTTACCAGCGAAGTTGCGACAAACGCATTCCCTGAAGATAGTTACCTCGTCGTTAAACAGAACGCTTACGCCTTTTCCCTCCCATCAGCTACGCAAGGTCAAATACTGCGCTACAATGATACAACGGACGTGTGGGAAGCCTACAGCGGGACTACAGACGGCCACGTCCTAACATGGGATAATACGAATGGGTGGCAAAGTGAGGCGGCAGCGGGTGGAGGCAGCGCAATTACTGCACTCACAGGAGACGTTACGGCAACCGGACCGGGCTCTGTTGCTGCTACCATAGCCAATAACGCGGTTACAACAGTCAAGATATTAGACGCGAACGTAACCACTGCAAAGATTGCGGACAGCGCGGTGACGGCTGCAAAAATAGCCAGCAACGCGGTTACTACCGTCAAGATACTAGATTCGAACGTAACCACGGCGAAGATAGCAGACGACGCGGTAACACTTGCCAAGCTGCAAAATGCGGTTGCGGCGAATATCGTACTCGGTAACATTGGGGCGGCGGGCGCTATTTACACGGAATTGACAGTAGCCAACTTATACACGCTTCTATCAATTCTCAACGGACTCGTAGACAGGGTGCCGTATTTCACGGCGGCCAATGCTATGACAGCAAGCGGCAATTTTAAATATTTTTCAGGGGTAAAGGAGTTGAATGTAGGTGGTGGAATATCATTAGACGGGCGGTTCGTGCATAGGGATTCTGCCAACATTGCGGGTAATAATTCAGCTTTCATTGGATCGAATAACGTGGATGGGGTATATTCTATGCTACTCCAGAATACAAGAAACGTTGCAGGGGCATCGACAAAGCTGCAGTTATTTGTAGGCGGCACCGCTGTTAGTTCTTTATCCGGCGACCCATTTATTGAGTTTGTGGTTCAGCTTGCAGGTAATACATGGACGGTAGGGGTAGACAATAGCGACGGCGACAAATTCAAGATAACGCCAAAAAGCACAGCACCTGGAAGTGTTGCCAATAGTGGCCTTTCAATAACCAGCGAAGAAATCGCAAAGGTTGGGATCAATAAGGATGCTCCGGCCTATGACTTAGACGTGTCAGGCCAATCACGCGCTAAGCAGTTTATGGTCACGAACGTGAAGCCGACGGCTGGAGCAGCTGGTAACGGGCTTGGAACGGGTGGGGCCATTGGCGTTATAACGGGAGCAGACAATGCTTTTGTGTTGCCGTTTGCCACGGGTTCTGCGGGATTAGTAGCGGGTGGGGCAATATGCACAATAACATATTCCAAAGCATGGCCAATTTTTGCGGTGCCTGTATTTTCGGCATCGAATGACATTACAGCAGAAGAAATTTCAAAGTTTACATTCGGAACTTTTGATCATAAAACTTTTTCGATAAAAGTGAGATCTGGACAAACCCTAACGGCATCGAAGGAATATCAACTAAACTTTAATGTCGGGGGACAAGGATAAAAAACAAAACTATGATAACCACATCAGTAGCAAGCTTCGTCCTTGAGGATAGCGCACAGCAACAATTTAACGGGTCCTCAATTATTTGCGAGCCGGTTTTTTTTGAACAGAACAGTTCGTTTAGTTTGGTTCTTCGCGTGATTGATTCTACCACGACCAATGAGATAGGGCGCGGCTATATGTCCTTAACCACGACTGAGGTAGACGCTGAATCTGGATCAGGGTCAGGGGAATACGCACCTTGGTTCAATGCCCTGCAAAAAGCAGTGGTCACCAAATTGTCTGCAATGACGGGCAACGGATCAACAACATTCACAATCGTATAAAATAAAAACACATGGCAACGTTTAACAAATTCAATGCATTCGTAGAGAATGTAGCAGAGGGGGTACACAACCTAGGCTCCGGCCAATTGGTAGTGGCGCTCACACACACCCTGCCAACAGCATCAAACTCGGTTCTTGCAGACATTTCACAAATCACATACACGAATCTATCCAGCCGGAACATTACCACGACAAGCAGCGCCCAAACTTCGGGAACTTATAAATTAGTGTTAGCTGATTTAGTTTTGACTGCTACCGGATCGGTTGGCCCATTTCGGTATGTTGTAATATACAATGACACGCCAACAAGCCCGGCCGATCCTCTTATTGGGTGGTACGATTACGGCGGCTCCATTTCATTGGGAAACAGTGAAACATTCACAATTGATTTTGATGCAGCAAACGGCTTGCTCACAATTGTTTAATCTGTAAAAATTCAAAAAAATAAATCATGGCAGATAATGTTGGCTATACTCCAGGCTCTGGGGAAACAATTGCCACAGACGACATAGGAGGCGTGCAGTACCAGCGGGTAAAACCAGTTTGGGGCATTGACGGCGTCGCAAATGACGTGAACGCCACAACGCCGCTACCTGTTGAAGTCATTGGTGAGTTAACAGAGGCGATTCAGGCTATGCGAACGGCTATAAATTCTCTTACGCGATCGGTCGGGCTTGCACAGGTGAACGCTTTAACCGGCCGCCTACTAGTTGACCAGTCTGCGCTTACGCAGCCAGTAAGTGGGTCCGTTACAGCCGTCCAGAGTGGAACATGGAATATCACTAACTTAACACAAATCGGGGGCGCAAACGCTAACAGTATGCCTATTTCGATAGAACGAAATACAGCTGATAATTTGCGCCGAAACATAAACGTAACCTAACAATGGCAACGACAAACGGAAACAGGAAGATATTAGATTTGAAGCGATGGGAGCAGCTTAGCCCGGCACCTTTTGCAACTTCTTCTGGGGCGTTCATATCATCGTCAAGGCATTACAGGCAGCAACAATTATACATTCCAGGCGCGACGGCATTTCTATACAATCCTAGTGAGGATGGATGGGTTGCATTGCCGTCGCATGGCCTCGCTGGAACATTTACAGCAGGCTGCGCTGGTGTTGCCGGATCATGGTCAACAGGTACGACGGTCGGGGCGGCCTCGCTCACTGCTACCGGAGGCACTACCTCTACAATCGTCACAAACCAAACTCTTGCGCGATCCATTGCGGGATATTCAATCCATATACTTTCAGGCCCAAATGCGGGGCTGACGCTTACCATTGTATCTAACACAACAGGCACCAACGCTACCATCACCGTAGCGGCTCAAGCTTCTGCGTTTACGGCTTCAACAGTGTACCGATTATGCACTCCAGTTTGGTATGTAGTTAACGCGGGCACCCAAGCTTCTGGATCGTTCAAGAAATACGACTTAGCAACAAACACATGGACAACGCTGGTCCAAACCGGATTGCCCGCATCGATTGGCACCGATAGTAAACTAGTGAGTACGCCATCTTGGCTTAATTCAGATTATCACGCCTTTGCAACGGGGACAGCAACCTCTGGCGGCGCGTCCACAATTACTAACACGGCGAAGTCATGGACCACAAACCAATGGACTAATTATCAGGTACGGATTGTTTCGGGGACAGGCGCTGGGCAAATTCGCAATATTGCGTCTAATACCGGTACGGTAATAACGACAAGTGCCGCATGGACTACGCAGCCAGACGCTACATCGGTGTATTCCATAGAGGGCAATGACGACTACCTGTATTTTAGTGGAAACAATGCCGTGACCCTATACAGATATTCAATTTCTGGCAATTCATGGAGTACGCTATCTCCTACAGCCGCAAGGGCTGGAGGCCCAGCAGCAGGTATGTCAGCGCATTGGATTTATGGGCAAGTAAATACCGATTGGATCAACGAAAATTCAATTATTAACGGTCGAAGAATCTATTCGTTCCGGGGGAATAACATAGCAACGCTAGATTACTATGACATAGCCCTCAATACATGGGTGTCTGCAGTAACCTATGCCCCTGCTACGGAGATATTTGGAGCCGGGACGAAGTACACCTATGTGAATGACAAATTCTACATTCAAAAGGACGCTACGAATCGCTGGTTTCAATTCGACCATGCGGAATCCACTATGAATGGATGGACTACAATGCCTGTAACCCAGGGTGTTGCCGTTGCGGGCGATACTTGCTTTGACGTGACTTTTTATGACGGCGCAACAGAGATTCATTACGTGTATATGCTGCTCAACACATCTACTTTAATGTTCCGCCAAATGGTAATATGATGGAAACACAAAATCTTGAAATTACAGCTCCTGAAGGCTTTGACAATTCTGAATTGCGGAATTTGTACCTCACGCGGATTACATTTCTTGAGGGAATAATCGTATCGGCGACAAGCCGGGGCGATGTTGATGAAATTGTAAGAACTCAGGCAGAAATTCAGAAAGTAAAAGATGCTATTAACGCTATTACGTAACCAAGCAAGCGGCGGCGCTTATGTTCTTAGTGCCGCCGCTGCGCTTTTTTCTATTACCTGCAATGATGCGGGCCTTGACAGGCAGCTCCAAATTCAGGCGGACACTGTAAGCTTCGCGCTCACGGGTCAAGATGCTGGGCTGACAAAGACGGCTGCAAACAGCATTCAGGCGGACACTGGAGGCTTCACGCTTACGGGTCAAGATGCTGGGTTAAAGGCAGATAGAAAGGTAGTATCTGACTCGGGATCGTTCCTGATTACTGGCAACAATGCGAATTTTCTGCACGGCCATTGGATTCAGGCGGGTTCTGGAGGGTTCACGCTTACGGGTCAAGATGCTACGCTCACTAAGGCCTCCGCAAATAGCATTCAGGCAGATTCGGGATCGTTCCTGTTGGCTGGTAACAATGCGAATTTTCTGCACGGCCATTGGATTCAGGCGGGTTCTGGAGGGTTCACGCTTACGGGCCAATCGGCGGGGATTTTAAAGGGCTATTATTTGCAAGCGGCCCAGGCGTCGTTCACATTTACGGGGCGGGATTGTGGTTTAATTTCAGGCAGGAAGGTAGTATCTGATTCGGGATCGTTCGTGTTGACGGGGCAAAGTGCAGAATTGAATGCTGGGCGGTATATTGTAGCGGGCGCAGGGGCGTTCGTTTTGGTTGGTAATTCGGTATCCATCACGACTGGCGCGGAAACTACAGACCAAGTCTTTTGGAATATTACCATCAATATGGCACACCCAATGTTAACTATTGAGTTTCCAAACAAGGATATAAGCGCCTCAAAACATACAGTAGTACAGATCGTAGGCAGAATCACATCAATAGCATCTAGCTCTAATTTGAGCGTATTGATAGCAATATAAGATTCGTTTTCTTTTAATCCGACCGTCAAACCACTCGCTTCAAATGGCAACAGCAATACTAGACCAACTTTTAAAAAGTCAATTTGGAAAGTCCTTAATCATGTGGTTTTTTCTAGCAATGGGGGCGGCTATTGCAACTCTAGGATGGTGGTGTTATTTTCAGGCTGCGGAACTTAAGCAATGTAACATGGAGCGCGTGCAGGATAACAGAATGCACGAAGGGCAAAAATTATTGATGACTAGAGAGCGAATTTCTGAACTTCAATTAATAATTAGCCGCCTTGAAGCGGTTGAAAAAAAACGCAAAAAATGATCAAAAACTACACAAAACTTGCTGCGTCTATTGCATTAATGTGGCTGCTACCTCACTGCGCAAAGAAAAGCCCGCCTGCCAAAACAATAGATTCATCTGTTGCCTTATCCGTACAGCAAGACTGCTTGATTATGGCAATAGAAAAAAGGCTATCTAAGCTGGAAGCACAAACAATACAAACAAGCCCTACACGCGCTAAAATTGTAGCAATTAGCTCAATAGAGGCCGTTCACGAATAATTAAATTTTTAAACACAATGTCAGAAGCAATCAAAAGCCCTTGGATGGGTACCAACATTTACGGGCAAATTCTGCTCCTTATCGCGTCATTATTCGGCGGGATGTCACAAGACACGTCGGGCCTCATTGTAGCAGGTGGGGCAGGTGTGGTCGGAGCGGTTCTTGCCGCTCGTAACTGGATTACAACGGCGAAGTTTAATCTGGAAAAAAGTTGGGTCAAAGACCCAAACAATATCGCCTACTTAACGGCGGTGATCGTGGCTATTTCACCAAAGGCAGGCGAATTGATACCCGGCGCGGTGGATGTATTCAATGCGCTATCGTCTGGGAATTGGGGTGCGATTATTTCGGCGGCTGTATCGCTTGCCAGTATCGCTTACTACTCGTTTTTTAAAAATAAATAATTATCAAAAGCTTTTCATGAGGCCGCGCAATGCCTCAGGCCGTTCCCAAACGAGGGAGCGGCTTTTATCTTTAAAAAAAACAAAATGAAAAATCTATTTTGCATTGCCATGTTATTTGTGGCGTTTACTTCAGCGGCGCAAATTGAAACGTCAAACCTCGTAAAAGTATCGGTAACATCGGTATTTGATGGTGACGGGTGTAACGTTATGTTTCCAGGCCGCACACATGTTGAGCGCCTTCGATTCATTGGTATTGATGCTCCGGAGCGGCGTGGATACAGCCTAAAGGCGCAGCCATATGGTAACCAAGCGGGCGACACTTTGCGGGCGCTAATTGACAATAAGCAGATCCTTATTGACACTCTAGTGCTGAAAAAAGGCAGCCGGGATTATTACGGGCGGTTGCTGGTAAACGCTTACACGATGGATACCGTGAACATCCAATTTACGATGGTTCAAAAGGGGTTGGCGTGGGCGATCAGAACGCAAGGGCTAAAGGATTCGAAGCTAAACGATGTGCTTGAATATGAGCATATCGCAGCGCAAAATGAAAAGCGCGGCCTTTGGCTTAGTTATGTGACGCCAGACGGTAAGATTGGCCGGATTTATCGCCCTTCAACGTGGCGTAAAAACTACTCCATAAAAAGAGATTGACGAAAAAACTCCAAAAAACAAAATAAAATGCCTGACTATCCAATACACGGAAGCAAACACTTTGACTTGAGAGAGTTCGTAGACGCTCGCACATGGAACGTATTAGGCGTTAAGGCCGCATGGCTCATAGACCCTAAGATCGTGGCAATTTGCGACCTCCTGCGCGAAAAGTCGGGGGCACCTGTTACGGTCAATAACTGGCACACGGCAGGAGGTTATGACTCAAGTGGATACAGGGCAATATGGGACAATACAGGCGGCAAATTAAGCCAGCACCGATGCGGGCGGGCAGCAGATGTAAAGGTAAAGGGCTTAATTCCTTTGCGCGTATTTCAGCTCATTCAGGCAAATAGAGCCGAATTTGAGGCGTCAGGATTGACCACTATGGAGGATTTGAGATTCACGCCGACTTGGACACACCTTGATTGTAGGCCTCGATTAGAAGAAAAAGCGGGCATCCTCATTGTGAAGCCCTAAAGAATTTTTGTATATCGGGTTAAGGGAACGTCACGCCGCAAGGTGTGGCGTTTTTTTTGGGCATAAAAAAACCGCCATGATTTGACCCAGTTAAAAGCCGGGTATCAAAGCGGTATTTTAAAAACCATCCATGTTTGCGCCTTTTGGCGTGGGCGGCACGTTGGGGCAAATATAGGGGGTTACCGCAAAAACTTCGCTTTCTTATATTCCAAAGCCGCCATAAGATCGCGCTTTGTCAATTTTCCATCCTTTAGGTGGGGCAAATATAACACTTTTTCGCTTTCCATGAAATACCCATCAAGTCCGGCGTTCAAATAATATTCAGGATTTGAGAATCCAGCGTAAAGCACTTCATCAATTCCGGCCCCCATTTTAGCGGGCGCAAACACCGCACAATAAAAATCGGTTGCGCTTTCTACCTTTCTTCCAGCCGCCGCCCGTCGAATGTATGCCCCGGTCAATCGCATCACCTCTACCGCGTCCTTTGCGATACAAGCTGCCTTTACATCTTCCAAGCTCCTACCAAGCCCTTTAACTCCGGCCCTTGTGAATTGTATCCAGCCCGCAGCAATTCCGTCCGTCCTGATCGTAAAAGGATTTAGGCCGCATTCACTATACGCTACTAAGTAAATATCCTGCGGTCTGCAACCAATCTCCTTTGCAAGCGCCCGCGTGCTATCCCTTACCGTCAAAAATTGTGTCTCGTTTGTGTGCCGTTTAATCACATCTTCAAAGCGGATTTCTGCAAAAAATGAGGTGTCTGCGCTTGCGTATGTCGGGTTTATGCGCTGCTCAATGTGCTGTAATCCCGTTGTAACCGTGTCACCGTTTAGGTAGATAATTGACCCAACCAATAGCACGAGTGCCGCATTGTGGATCGTAAACGGGTTGAATGATACTGCACTGAATGCCTTTGCAGCCAACACGCAAGCCTGACCCAAAAACCCCGCTATTTTCCCGGCCTGAAATAACCCCCATGCCAGTATCATTGCCATTAAAAAGCTGAAAGGGCCTAAGTCGGTTAAAAGTAGCTGGATTATGTCAATGGATTGCTTCATACTGAAATTTATCTTAAAATGTCATCATTCCAGCGCGGTTGTCTACCCTGACGGTATGTGTTCGCAGCCTCCAAAAGTGTGGCATCATTGCTCTGATTGAACAAAGCATCATCAGACAGGCTATCTAGGCTACCCCCTTGAGGCATGTCCCTGTGCGGTCTTCCATTTGCGCCCGGGAACAAGACGTTGCCATCATCACTGAAATCGGCGGCGGCGAAATTTGGGTCGTTTGATATTTTAAATAGTCCTTTCATGTAGGTTTTAAAAAAAAAGGTAAACAATGCCCGCAATTGCCGCAACCTGAAAGGCCGCAAAAAGCAGGATAAAAAGACAGAGGTCAATCGGTACGGGAAGTAAAGCCACAATTATAGCAATGTGGCTCGGTTTGTCGTATCCAAGAATGTACAGTACCATCAAGGTCACAAATGCCGTTACCGCGTTCACCGTCCAGCTCCATTCAGTTCGACCACTCCCTCGCATATTTGAAGCACTCACCCAAAATTTGCTGTTGTGGATCGCTTTTTCAAAATTGTTCGCCCAAAACATCGGCATCATGCACACCGTCCATACTTTGACTGAATGCCCCAACTCCTTTTCCATGCTTGCCTGTATTTCGCCCCGCCTTGCATCCGGCTTTGCTGAATAGCCAACCTTACCCATGTACGGGAATGAAGGGCTAAAGAGGCAGTACACCCATCCTATTTTTGGCAGGTGTTTGATATGCTGGCTTTTGCGAAGCAGGATGAAAGCGGTAAAAACTATGGCTATTATGAACATTTAGTTTAGATGGCGCTGATTGTTATTTCCAATCGGGTAGTTCCCCATCCGATTGGTCGGCCCCTGTGATCCGGGGCTATTTGGTATGATTTTCTGAAAACCATAGTACCATCCAAAGCAGATAATCGCGTACTTGAATAGCCAGACAAATGAAAAGTCCTGCGTATAGTAGTACCTAATTACATCGGCTCCAAGTACCATTACCGTCGGGACGCAAAGAATCAGGAAAAGCACCGTCTTTGTCGAAATATGCAGCCAGGTTATCGCGTTCCCAATCAGAGGGTAGCCGCTTAGGTCGTGTATTGCGTCCGTGGCGCTTGCTTTGGATAGCACCCAAAGGATGCCACCAATTCCGACAATGAGCATCATGTATTGCCAGAACCTCCACATCACATACTCCAGCGTCGGCTCCACCTTAACCCATTGCGCCCGACGTTCCATTATGCTTTGTCGCTTCATTATTGCCAACTCGCTCGAATCCGGTAGGCTCTCAAAGAATCCCTTTGTCGCTGGAAGTGTTGGCATGGTTTCAATTTTCTGATCAGGCACCGATGCTGAAGCCTGCGCAGATCCTTCCTGCCTTTTGCGCATCGGCAAAACAACCTTACCGTCTACCGTTATTCCAACCAGCTTTCCAGAATCGTCCGCATCCGTGTAATTTGGGGCGCTGACAAGAAGTTGATCGTATGTCTTTGTGCCGCCCCCCTGACGAGTGTAGACCCTGCCTGAAAATACAAAATCCACTTCGCCCGTTGGCGCGTCTGTGGTGTATCTCAAGTCTCCAAGGTATTGGCGTACCTGGATAGACTTTTGAGCCATCCCGGCGAATGACAGAACCATACACACTGCGAACATTGCAGCCCTGTTTAAAATAACACTCAGCGGGTTTACCCCTTCCTGAATTTTCGCTGTTGGCGCCCAAAGCTTATACCGCTTCGCAAACTCATGGCAGTACGCCACATAATCTGCCCACATTTCGCGCCCGAATGTTTGCTTCGCCGCCCGCGCTTCGCCGAACGTAATCACTTCGCCACCGTCATGCGGGGGGTTTGATCGGAGGAAGACATGGCCCTCGCTTGCTGTGCCGTCGCCCGATGTATGGATAGCACCGTACTCGGAGCGAAACGGCATAACCAGTACCCACATTTCGCTTTCAATTGCCCGCTTCACACGGTTGTTGTAATCCTGCTGGGTTTCATCTTCGCTTTCTGAAAATACGGCAACATCCGGGGCTATTGAAATGCCCAATGCGCCGCCCGCGCCCAATTCTTTGACCGGCTGGAATCCTGACAAGTCAATTGTCAACCCTTTTTTGAATTGGCTCAAAACGAACGCAACCAGGCACGCAAGCGCCAACAAAAAAAGCGTGGTGTTCATCATTGATGAAAACGTTTGAATCCATGCAGCGGCGAACTCGGCCCCATCGGTAACAAGCAATCCGATGTGCGTAATGACCACGGCTGCACATCCAAGCAATACCGCCGGTATCCATTTGGCGTTACGGCTCAGGAATGCAAGGAAGTTGGCAACGGGCAGCTTTTCAGGCACGGGACAACCGGCTGCGGGTATCCACATTTCAGCAACCTTAACAAAGGTTGCTCCGTTTAGGAACGTCTTGTAAAAATACCCCGCATGGAAGTACACAAAGTGTTCCGGTTTTTCGTGCAATACGTATTGAACCGTTGCACTTTGTTCGAAATTAGTAGCGGTTTGCATAGTTGACTATCAGTGTTTTATGAGTGCAATAGGTGCAATGCACCTTTGAACCCCTATTTTTTGAGCTTGGATAGGGCGGCCATGTCTTTCTTGATTTGGCGCTCACCAAATCCACGGCGACCTCGTAGCTTCTGTATGATTTGGGATTGTGTTTTGCCTTGCCCCATCAATTTTTTAACCTCTCCAACCCGATCCGTATTTACATTCCGGCTTCCATGCTTCTTTTGCAGCGCCTTTAGTTCAACGGGTGAAATGCTGGAATCCGGTGTTTGTCCAGGGCTTTCAATATTCCATGAAACTGAAGTCCCCGACCATGTGCCTTGCACGTTCATCAAGGCAGTTGATGTGCTTTGTTGATCCGTGGGCTCCTTTGTTTTTTGGCTTGTTGTCCCGTATCTCATTTTATACGGTTTCTAATAGCCCAAAAGGCCGTTAACTGGGTGGCAGCAATAAGCGCAGCCAAAGCGCCGCTAATAGCCAGCGCGGTCGGGCGGTGGTCGCTATTGGTCAGATTCACCACGCTTTGAAGAAAATCCGATGAAACGCCACGTTTGCCGTCCAATATATACTCCATTTTCCCCAAAAGGGAAAGATAGATCGCTGAAAGATTGCAAAAGCCCTCAAAGATCACAACGCCAAACGCCACAAATGCCCCTACCCAATTCATCCTGGCAACAATAAAAAGCGCAGGCGTGAGCATTACCATTACCATGATGAACATGGCAACCCGCCAATCCTTTGCCACTTGGTGCGATACGTCGTAAGTATTAAACGCACTCGCAAGGGTCGGTATAAGGAATGCTACTGCAAGCGCTGACAATTCTACAACACTGGATTTCAGCATTTGCGGGTCCGTCTCATTTGAGATTCCCGCCTCCAGGCTAATAGGATTTTCAGCGGCTTCAGGTGCCGCCACTTCGGTTTGTTTAATTTCTGGCTCAGGATCAACCAAGTCCAATACCGTAAAATCTTCGCCACGAAGTGTGGCAACCTGGACTGGGTTTAGCTCTGCAAAGCGGTTGAACCTTCCAACGAAATGTGGATGTTTCCCGTCCCTGAACGCGCGAAAAAGTTGGCCCACGCGTTCGGGGCTAACCTGCATTTCTGCTGCCAGATCCATTGGTGTTATCCTGTTGTGCATTTCGCCCATTTCCTTGTTCATTTCGTGTTAGTAAATTGCGTTTCGTGCGTTTCGCTTGCTGCAAAGGTGGGAAGCGTTTTTCATATTGCAAAGAGTATTTTAAAATAATTTTAAAATAAAATAAATCCAATACATTTGCCCCATGATATTTATAAAATCAACAGCCGCCGAGGCGGTATTACATTTTGCTGAGCATCACTTTACTGAGACGTTCAAAGGCGATACAAAGGCCGGAAGTAAATCTTACTTCAGGGCATACCACATCATCCAAGCGGCAAAGGCTGGG
>Ga0209668_10000797_pt1 | contig 13160 bp, 14 predicted proteins | sample FrelakmetPLP11PL_FD_187150 | JGI IMG/M metagenome (GOLD analysis project Ga0209668, IMG submission 187150) | Freshwater lake sediment microbial communities from the University of Notre Dame, USA, for methane emissions studies - PLP11 PL (SPAdes)... | ecosystem: Environmental > Aquatic >... | reverse complement strand
AACGATATTAAGGCTAACAAAAAAACAATTAAAACTTTTCTAGGAATAAAATTCATCTCGATATAATAATAATATAACTATGATTATACCATATTATTGCGGGTAGGCTTAATACAACAAGTTCAGAATCCAGATCCACAACGGAAGTGTTAAAAGGAATAATAAAGATGATAAGAATAGTGTATTGGTTATTTGATTTTTATCATACTTATAAAAGTCGCTTACAATAATCGAGTAGACGGCGGTCGGCATAGTTGCAAGTATAACGCTGATCTCTACAGCCTCCTTACTTAGTGGGAAGATATAGTATGTAAAGATAAGTACCCATAAAGGTAATATCAATAATTTAATAATTGATGTTACCAGACTTACTTTTATTGAATTTATCTTAAAATTCGAGCTCATAAAAACTCCTAGAGAAAATAGTGCAAGTGTTGAACCTAGAGCACCAATACGCGTAAGCACTGTCAACAATATCCCCCCGATCTGGTCTGCTGCATTTAAAATTCCAGCCGGAATGTTTCTCGGAAAAACTTGCACTATACCAAAGGCTAGAAAACCAATAAAAGTTGAAATAACAAATGGGTTCCGCACAAAATCTTTTAACGTTTTCCTTAAACTAAACCTCTGACCAGACTTAGCAGTTAGTAATAGTGCATTTAAAGTTGTTAAAACCTGTAAAACTGTAGCTACCCATACAACTGCATAAGCAAATTGTACAGGGCCGAATAGCCCCATGATTATTGGGAAACCAAAATAGACGACATTGTATTCCATAACTCCATTGTATACAGCACCAAACATCTCATAACTAAGCTTGGCCCTGGAGAGAATAAAGAATAGTATAAGGGCAAAAGAAATACACGCTATGATGTTTATTAATAAAAATTCTGGGAATTTTGCAATCTCATCCTTATTTATTGTTATAAGTGAACTCATTGTAAGTGCAGGCATAGCAATAAATATCACCACCTTATTGATATATATGTATGCATCTTTTTGCACTAACTTTAGCCTAACACTCGCTAGACCCGTTAATATAATCAATACTAGAGGTAAGAGGAGAATAATTTCCTGCATCAATTACACTAATAATTTCTTTATACCTGTATGTATATCAAATTCTCGTTTAAAAACCAACTTCTGAGCTAAAATTACTAAAATATAAATGATTGGGACCGTTAGGAGCACACCCAAAAGCTGGGGTTTTAAAAATGGTAAAGCATTTATATAACTTGTTACTAAGCCCACCAAATCTTTTGAATACATATTCGTTGTTATTACCACACCGGCATTCGTCCAAAAATAAAACATCAGTACAGATAAAATCCCCGTCCCTTCTAACGCCATGATCTTTTTTAATCGATTATTTGTTTTAAATCTTTTCAACACTCCGCCTATAAACGGCATTAACAAATATGCCGACCAAGTGAATAAAAATATGTTTGTGTTGCCAATTATCGAATCTGATACGAACATAATGGTGAACGGTACCGCCATAGCTATCTTTTTACTCGTGAACATATACCCAGCAATTAATGAAATAGCTGTAACAAATTCAAAATTTGGTCCTATATGAAAAACTGTGCGTGTAAGGATCCCAAGTGTTATAAGTATAATGGCAGTGAAAATTTGACTCATAGGTTTGTGCATTAATAAATAATTTCGGTTACGACAAAATCAAAGATATCATTTTTTAAAACCAAGTAACTCCCCACACCCACCGCCGCCGAGCTCCCATTAACCTTGAATTCCCAGAATTCCTTGGTGGAATCAGGTGTGTATCCATTCATAGATGTAATAAAAACGCCGTAATCACTATTGGAATATTCAAAACTAAAATCAGTATATTTTTCTTCTATTCTCTTTAAGAGGTCAAATGCTGTTTCCCCTTCTTGATAACTGATCCTGTAATTACTTTGCTTGGTCTTGACATCCACCAGCACATTAATTTTATCAGTGGCTTCTACAGTATTTTCGCCCTTGACCTCGCTATTGTCCGTTGATGCTCTGTTATAGTTATTTGTAAAATAGATCACTATAAAAACAAAAACACTGATTACTGCAACGACCCCTATTATCTTTACAACTTTTTGTGCATTCATCTATAAGAAAATATTATATAAATATATTCCTTTGCCTTGATCAAACTTGGGTATTGATCTCTGCTCGGAGAACTAGATCTCATTGGCAATAGGACTTTAACCTTTGCGGCACAGTGAGGGAATTTCACCCTGAATTTTTCTTCCCCAATGAAATTTGTTGGACTGAATATATACTGGGGGGATGTGAAAACACAAGAAGTAAATGCCGAATAAAAACCCGAATAATTGATCAAGAATTATTTGAATATGAGTACACAAAACGACGTTTCCCTAAATGCCTTACTTGGCAACATCTTTATTGTTCTAATGTTTTGATCGACTGGTTTCCCGCAACATGTTCTAAACATGCGGCGGGGAATAATTCACGACCCCTTCTATGGTAGAACGGATGTTCAGAAGAATCAATTGCATAAGGTATTGCCACATTCGTATGCATCATGGAACACGTTAAACTTGCCAAAATACATTGAAGACAATGCCCCGTCAAAAAGGCTATCGCTTTTAGTGGATCTGGCTTTTTAGTAAACGCGAGGCGATCCCCTTCTAATTGTAGTTCGATTTCGCCACTCATAAAGGACAACTGGTTTTAGAACAAATTCCACCTGTATATATGTCTGCCGTTTTAGTCGCGTTCTTTATAAATTTAGAAACGTATGGCTTTAAGGTATCTCTTTCACCAAGCGCGAACTGCCACATTTTTTCGGTTGTTATACCTGCACTTGTTAAGCCTTTAACTAGTAAGTTGGAATCCCTCCAAGTTTTATCGAGTCCTTTAAACTTGAACTGGGCGCCCATACAAGTAGGCTCATTTGCAAATAGCTTATCTTCCAAAAGCGATGCTTGTAACTCACTGGTTGCGGTTGAAGTCCCCCCAAGCAGAGTTAGAATACTCAGCCTGTATTGATGCATTATCTCATGGAAAATTAATTTGGTTGTTACAAAATTCTTTCGGGGACATGTTATTACACTGCCTGCAACAGTACACGCATTACCTGTTCCACTAATTATACATGATACCTTCTTATTCGGCTTATCCCTAATAATCTGCGGATATTTAGCCTTTAAACTTGCTATAGCCGCATTGCATTGACTGGTGGTTTTTAAAATATTACATCCTACTGGCCCAATAGTTGGCGTCGGCGTCGAAGTCGGTGTTGGAGTAGGAGTAGAACATATTGGTGTAGTCGGCACACTCCCTGGCACACATTTACCAGGTTGATCCATCATAGTTGCAAGACCCGCATTTTTTACCTGTTCACAATCACTTCCTGTAATACCATAGCTACCAATAAGGCCCATACATGCATTAATATAATTATTGTAAACATCGATCAATGTTGTAGCACCTGTCATATATTCGTAGAGTTTAAATGATATCTGTTCGGCTTTCTCCCATCCAATTCCCTGTATTGTACAGCCACTTTGAGTCCCTCCAGATGTAAACAGCTGGGCCATGTATGCCATTAGGCCACCCCCAGAATGTGGTTCATCACATTTAAGATTCTCATCATATTTTGTCTTCGGGGCCCACCAGAGATAATTCCATGATTTTGCTCTATATAATGGAATGGTGTATGAAAATCCTTCATTATATTCGGCATTTAATATATTCTGAATTTTTGTATTTGTAACTGCATGCGTCATCTCATGAGCCATAGTCATTGCATCAACTCCATCAGGGTAACAAAAAATTATAGAAACTCTATTATAGTATGCTACATAGCCGCCCCCATTGCTGTAATCACAAACAGGATCGGGGTTGCCAATGTAATCGATGGATATTGGAGCATAACCAGGTGGGAAAAAATGATTAACATCTAATCCACCGGTACCATTCCCTCCATACCAATTAAATTTACTTACAAGATAATCTGAGTAATTCTTATATTCATCATATGCGTTGTCAACCTCAGTAATATTCGTGGGTGGATCTCCCTCCTGTCGCTTTAACGAAAATCCAAGCCCATCATAAACACGCTTATAAATTGCTCTATCCATAACAGGTAAAGCACAAACGAATGGGGTCGTGAACGATTTGACCTCAGAATAAAGATTTGTTCCTACCTGTAAAACACGCACATAGTAAACGGTATTAAACGATAAATCCCCCATATTCCCCACACCCGCCGCCTTTACAAAGTCCGTGGGAATAATTGCCCTTCCTTCAGTAACAGCTATACCAAAGAACTTGTGATAATATAAGGATGCATTCCAAGATAAATCCTTGGAAACATCAACATAAAAATTATCTAAAGCACCATTTCCGGAAAACGTTACAAGATTCCTTAATTTACCTTCTGGAGTACAATATGCTGTACCAAAATACAATACGGGAGGTACAAATGGTGGTGTTGGGGTTGGAGTAGGCGTTGAAGTCGGTGTTGGCGTGTTACATATTGGCATTGTGACCGAAACAGTCTCAGAATATAAACCAGTGCTTTCTTGTAATACTCTAGCATGGTAAACGGCCTGGGAACGCAATGCTCCCATTGGACTGCCATCAGATATTTTATGAAAATCATCAGGCGCTAACGATGTGTAATAAGTAACATTCAGTAGACTTACATGATATGTGGAAGAGTCTCCAAAATTTATATCTTCAGATAAATGGGTCTCGTAATTACCAAGCATAGTACCGGCAGTAAACCATACATCCACAGTTAACTTACCGCTCACATCACACTGTGGCGTACCAAAAGCTACTGATATATCAGGAGTTGTTGCGTTCGTGACTGTAGTTTTACTTACATGGCTGTTGGATACAATTATCGCACCGGTATTTGCGTCAATAAAATAATTTAATGGATAAACACTATCAGACATATCCACGTTGTATATTAATGCCCTTTGTGATGAGTTGGTATTTACCATACCTGCATCATATACCCAAAGCTTCGGCTCTATTACGTTCTGAGGAGCGCGCCCATACGATTTCTTAAAATAACTTAATGCGAGTTCTTTAGCCTCAGCTGCTGTAATGATCGCTTTTGGATTGATGTAGTCTATTGCCGATGTCGTAGAGGTTATTGTCTTAGGCTCATTATTTTGTACAAACACTATTACCTCTCCTCCGTAAACTGGTACATCCGAAACATATTGCTGGAACCTTACATACGTCCCTTGATCGTCTTTCCTTGTATCGTATTTCTTAAATGTTATATATCCACTCGTAGAAGCTAAATACTTCTTATAGTCATTTATCGTTTTAATGGCTATGTCGTCGGGAGTGCTTGTTTTAAAAGTAGCCTGATCAGACACACTAAATAGTGAGGTCCTTGTCGTTATGTTGGAAACCGTACCCCTCTGGGCACTTACTTCGACATCAATTCCTGTTATTCCCTTCTCACTGGATATTAGCTTGGCTACAGTTTGTTTATTTAATACTAGCGTGCCAGTTTCCGGAAGCATATTAAAACTATTACTCCCAAAGAACACAACGGCAAGGGATACTCCAAGAAAAGCTACTGCAGAGACCTTATACTTAAAGCCTATTTTTTTTCCATATTTATTCCATGATACAGCAGCTATCAAAACAAATACTAAAAGTCCGACCCCGACTATCAACGTTGGATTTGCTGGGGACACTCCTATCTGTTTAGTTGACTCATAAACTTTTTCACTCCCATCATCTACTACATAGGTTAGTTTGATTTTAATAGATCCCGTTAGATCGTGCTTGGTCTGCAATGTGATCGTCGCAATTTCTAAATTATCAGTAATCCCCTGTTGAAAAACCATGTCGGCACAAACATTTTCTTTGGTGAACCATTTATTATCTGGGGCACATCGTCCGAGTGTGAATGCCGTATTCGGTTTAAAATCCAAAATATCGAGGTTTTCTGCGATGATATCAACTTTAATACTCTTCCCTCCGTCAGGTAATTCATATGCAATGATAGGAATGACACGGATTGAGTTTGTGTTATTATACTGTGCATTTACCCTAATCTGGAAAATACTAACAATAGAAAGAATTAGCGTGAATGTCACTAAAACTAAAACCCTTTTATTCATAAATTTCGAGAAAATAATTACTTTAGCCTCATTATATTGTATGCGGCTACCTAAAACAATGGACACTTATCCATTGATTTTTCATTTTTTTGCCTTTGATTTAGCTTTGACCTTTTTTCCTTTTATTTCGTTTTTTAGATCCGCGATATCTTCTTTGGTGGCAACGCCCAAATCCTTCATCACCTTAACAATAACTTTTTGTAAATCCTGACCCCTTTTGTAGCTGTACTCATTTGCCTTATCTACGGTTTCTTTAACTAAAGTTCGTCCCTCATCTACTGTTATGTTCTTGTCTTTAACGAGCTGATTAATAAATTCCTCGATCTTATCTTTTGTCATTGATGCCGCACCAACGCCAAACAGAATAGCGTTTCTTATTGTGTTCATTGTATGGCTATATAAAAGATTAATATTTTATTATAACTGATTTTCTAATTTTCCGTGCGACATCGCACTTTCTCGATTATAAAGTTCATACTAGGGCTCCGTGATTTGCGCTAATGCATGCCCCAACAACCAATCTGACATGGGCTCAATTTTAAAAGGCAGTATCCCTGGATCTTTAAATGGGTACCGTGCCAACACACAACCACCAGCCAAAGGTATCTGAAAACCCGTCTGATCAAAATTTATATCCATGTAATTACCTAGTTCTATCTGCCTTTGGAAAATCTGCCTTCCTGCAAGAGTGCATCTATCTACATGATAAACACAACTTCCCTCCTTACTTGTAAATCTTTTGTCTGCTAACAATCTGACGGCAAAATCTTCAATCGTTCCAAATATTGCCAAACATGCCAACCAACCTGGTTTTATACCGTTTGGCAATCTTTCCTTTGAATTTTCCATCTTAATGTATGCCATTACTGAAGGATTTGGGGGATTAGCAAAATACCTGCATTCACTTTGGGCCCTCAACGCCATTCGGACAAATCCCCTTCCAAATCCTTCCTCTCGGTCATCCCATCAATATTCTCCGTACTCTCCTCCACCTATTTTATGGTCTGTTAAACTATTGAAACTAGTCTTCGTATGTCGATGTGGAAGAGTAATAATCTGCCGAGGTAAATCAATTTCAGAAAAACACGTTTTCAAAACAGGTAGAGGTTGTTTTACCAGAAACGGTTCGATTGAAAATAGATCATTTTGAATGTAATTACCCATACTGAGTATTATAGCATTTTACCCGCACCACATAGAGTCGCGGGGTATTCTCGTTAGGAACAATTACATCAAAACCGATAAATAGTAAAAATATTATTATTTTGCTAGACTGAGTTTGTATTAACACGAGTCTGGGAACATTAGAAAACATATGGGTACAAAGTTTGTTAAACATTTCTTCTTTGCGGCGCTATCAACTATTCTTTTCGTGAGTAGCTCATTCGCAATGAGATTGGTCCAGGTGGCCAATACAGATAACGTCGATAGATACGATATACTTGCAGAAACTACAGATAACTCAGAGCTCGCTGTACAAATCCGCTTTACAATAATTGGTGGAGATTTCACCAATTACCTTCAAGAAAAATACTTGGTATTGCCTGGGTGCGAAAGCGGAGATTTTTTTACTCAAAAATATTTATGCGTTGACCTTAGTAAAGGTTCCAGTCTTAGTGATGGGGAATCTCTAGGAACTATCGATATAAAATGGGATAAAAACGCATCAACTAAAAAAGTCATTTACGGAACCGATGCGGCCTATGTTACAAGATCCGAAAAACATTTTTTAGAAGGCACCTTAATTGATTTAAGCCTGTCGGAATCCAATTATATCGGTTACGCTCTAGCCGGTTTTTTCTTGATCAGCATAATATTCGCTTCATATTTCTCCTATAAATATTTTATTAAAAAATCGACAAAGCCGAAAAAAATCTACCCGACAATTTTAGCAGGTTTAGTTTTGCTGTTAAGTCTATTATTCCTGTATTACAAGTATTCAAACTTAAGCATACTCCCACTTACAGGTGACCTAAACATTCAACAAAATGCCTCGACTATACATACAATAAGCAATATCATGGTACTTGGCGACTCGATCAGTAATATAGGACAAACGTCACCCAAACAGTACTCACAGATAGTAAAGTCGGCAATAGAAAAGGATCAGGGAACTACGATCGTATACACAAATAAGGCAAAAAATGGGAGCACAACAGAAGACCTGTCAAGACAGTTTGGCCTAATTTATGGAAATGCAGCGACTACCCCTAAAAAAAAGACATTGATTCTTATTACTTCTGGAACTAATGATGTTTATAAACCAATGATGCGTTATTACGATATACCCGACTCAGTCCTCATTGAACTATCCACGAACATTAGTCAATTTGTCGGTGGAATTATGCAAAACAAAACCTCATTCTTTAAGAATGGCGTCTCAATTTATCTTATGAATGTATACGATATCACTGATGGGACAGGTATTGGTGGTGCATATTTTAAAAATAGACCCATTAATGCAACTGCAAACTTTATAAAAATTGATAAAGTATATTATGATCTAGCTAAAAAGTATCCAAATATTTTGTACGTTATCGATGCACACACACCATTTTTAGGACATGGTTATTATTATTACGATAAGACGAACCCAAATTATCACCCAGATGACCCCGCCAAATGGCTTGTTGACTCTATACATCAAAACGATCTTGGTAACGCATTTATGGGAAAAGAATTTCTAAAGGAAATATACATTCATGAAAACAATGAGCCTCCGGTCACTCCTACAATTAAACCATCCATTGCACCTAGTCCAACACCTAGTCAGAATCCTACCACAACACCAACCTTAACGCCTACCGCAACCATAACCCCCACCCCACCAGACAATTCTGTTATCTGTGGGCCGCTCGATGAGGATGGTGACAATAAATTAACGTTGTTTGATTTTGTGAATTTCGCACAGGTATACAACAAGACATGTAGCGACCAATACCCAAGAATTGGCTGTGGTGCAAAAGATACTGACGGCAATCAAAAAGTTGATGTCTTGGACTTTATATACCTCAGTGAGCATTATGGCAATGTTATGCCCGACTGTAGGATATAATTATTAATGAACGGCCGATTAATTTAAATAGACTTATTCCCAACCTAAAAAGATTGTGTTATTTTATTGCTAATTATTATTTACTTTATATGCCAGAAACCAACCCTTTTATAACCCTTCTAAAATCTGAACATACCGCCATATTAAAGATATTTCTAGAAATTGATAAAATCAAAAGCCTTGAAGCCATTAAAGCAAAGGTCCACGAACTGGTCTCTATAACAGTAAACCATCTAAAAAAAGAGGATGAAATATTATACCCAGCATTATCTGGCAGTAAAAATGAAGAAATTAAAAAAATTGGCGATTTGTTTTCTGGTACAATCAAACCATACACCAAGCAGTTTATTTTGGTAACTCAAGAAATACAATCCAGTCAGGTACTTAATGATCAATTATTAGAAAAGTATCACGATTTGAGAGATAAGATTAAGTCTAGAATTACTATAGAAGAAAACGTCTTATATTCTGCATATTGCACAATCAAGACGGTATGATTTGTTTCTACACCTCCGAAATTCCACTCATGTCATCCAAATGAAATATGGGTTTCGCGTGATCCATAAAGGCGGCAGTCATCGCAACCCGAGGAGAAACCAGAACTCCAACACTAAATGTGGGTTTCAGTCTATTTCCGAACATCATAAATATAGGAGCTAAGTGATCTACCGCATCTATCCTCTGTTCTATAGTTACATCTGGCAAATCCGATAAGCCTAGAGTACACATTAGTTTAGCATCGGTTTGTGTTGGTCTGGTTATCATTACTACAGGCGGAGTCCTATTTACCGATATAACACGAACATGCTTAGGATTGTGATATCCGGCTTCTATCAAATCCTCAACACTTTCAAATGTTAAACCTATTTGTAATATATCGGGGAAATCTTCAATTCTCCATCCTGCACTTAATTCATACCTTAAACCTGTCGTTGTGTTATATATAGCAGGAACTTTTTTCATAAATCCATATGCGTAACCTGCTGCTAGCGTCAACATTTCTAGGGTCTTATCTATCTCCTCTCCAGTCACATCTGTCCTTGTGGAAAGCCCTCTCACTCCATTTTCTAATCCTTCCATCCCAAGCATCCTTAATTCCGGATTTGGTTGAAATCTAAGGCCATCAGTAGAATTTCTCCTTTCACTTAAAATCATTCCTTCCCCATTAGCTGTCATAATCATTTCGAATATATAATTAATGCGGATACCAGAACGCCGTCAACTCGTTTAAGTTTTTGGGTAAAGAGATCCGCGCAAATATTATCGCCGCAAATATAGCTAATGCACACATCAACGATGCGATCGATGGCCCAAACCATGGATTAAAGTATGCTAAGATAATCGCTAAGCCATCAAAAGACATATACGCTATAAACATCCACTTTAATTTTTCTTTAACATCTTTTTTGGAAATCAGCAAAAAGCCTATTAGCATTGCCAACATTGTAAAGACAAGCGTGCCCTGATAGTAATAGATCCAAAACTGCGCAAGTATTGGGTTATATTCAAATATTCTTACACAATACTGCCCGAGTTCAAACTGTAATACAACCTGTGGTGTCCAGATAATAAAGCCAACAAAGATCAATGCAATCGACTGAAATAATAAATATCCTATACGTTTATTAATTATTTTACTTACCAAGAGAACTCCCAACGGTGGAAGCATTGTGGTGGAGACATATGCGACTTTAAATGCAAACTGCTCACCATTGGTCAAAAATACTAACACCTCCCCGAGTTGATAGCTGGCAAGGAAAAACAACACTAAGGCAATAATATTCTTATGAGTCTTACCATATTTAAACACGAGATATGCAAGAATATATTCTAATCCAGCAGTTAATAGAGGGCGTATCATAAATTGTATTTAATAGAACTAGCTGATTATACACAAAAATCAGCGATTTGTTTATGGTATAATCCATGCTACATAAATAAACACGCAATGGCGCCAGTCGCAGGTAATTACGAGTCAGCCATCCAAAGCAATGCCCAATTTGGATTTAAAGAATTATACACTAGCTTAGCCTCAAGTTTTGAAAGAGATAGGGGTGCTATCCCCCTAGAATTAAATCTCGCCGACACAGGTCCATTAAATGAACACTTATTGCAAAGAATTAGATTAGCAAGAGAAAATCCCTTAACAGCTGATAGGGTTCGCATACATTTATCCGAAAGTGGCGGAACTTTTAACATAACAATACGGAAAACCCTTGAGGGCCGATCAATACAAATGACTTATGAAGTGATTGTTTCAGAAGTTCAAGCCGCGACGCAAATATGCAATATTCAAGTTTTGGTTGATGGTTTTGCTGCAACCCAAATGTGTCTGGAAGACGGGAGGTATTGGGGAAACGCGACTGGTGAAATTACATCTGCTGCTGACGTTCTCACCACAATGGATATACTTCTAGCAGTACCAGAAGACGAAAGAAGTGGGGTTGCATTGGCTACTCGTATATCACCAGAAGACGAAGTAATCGCTCTTGTCCAAGAAGAAGCTCCGGTCGTACAGATTTCTATGATATTAAATGCTGCTTTAATAAATGCCGGGCTTGATTCAGGGTTGGAGTTGGGCAAATTGCTATTAGATATGCCTGATCCTCGTGTTGTTGAATTTTTGGAGGAAATCGGATTCCATGTTTATATAGATTGGAGGTCTCAAATACAAGAAGCTTTTGCAGGAAACCAAGTATTTCGTGCGTTTATAGGCTTTGGAAGATTTGCACATCATAGATTATATGATTTTATGGAGGAGTTTAATCCAGAAATTGCCCTACAACTCGCTAGAATTAAACCAAACCCCAACGACAAGCTCCTATATAGGTTGGAAGATCCAGATGGCGAGACCATGCTACTAACAAGCGAACAAGTTCTAATGATCGGCAAGATACATGCTGTATATACATTAATCCAAGATTTCCTTGCTCAACCAAGGATTTTACTCCCAGCTCAAGGTATTAAGGACACTCCACTTCTTCCTTAGCCTTATAAAAATTTTATACTGGTTGAACTTTTTATAAAAAATGTTTTTATTTTAGACCAATCCCACTCGATAAGCATATTTGGATCAGGATCTTTATCTGCATCTGCAAAGTAAGTTAAAGCCTTTATGAACTGATATTTATTAAAAATCTTGCTAAACTTTTTATCAAAATTATCCAATAATTCCTGCAAGGGATACTTTTTACATATCATGTATAAATCCACAAAATCTTTTTTACTTCCCCGATTTGCTATCGCCACAATTTTCATTAATGCTATATCGATCAACTCTGCTAACTCAATTCCGTCATATGCTAAAGGTGGGACAACCAACTGATAAGGATATTCAAAAAAGCTTATCCGTGCTCCTTCAAGAAAAAATTTTACCGTTCCGGCACTTTTTTCTAACTCACTAATTTTAATTCCCGATAGAAATAATAAATTCGAAAAACTTTCCGTATCGAAACTTTTTCCTGTAAAAAAATCTAAATCTACAGAAATCCTATGTCCGAGTTGTAAAGATGCGCCAGTTCCACCAGCAAGATAGAAATCGTTTGCTAAATTAAACTTTGTAATTATTTCCAAAGCCCGTTTTGCTGGGCTGGCGATTGTGTTTGTAAACATTTAATTGGCTCGTGAATATTTAATTTATGCATCCAAAATGTTGCCGTTTTAGGGCTAATGTTTCTTGATGTTTTAATGGCCTCTTTAATGAGATCATCTCCGTACTGCATAAGCAAATCCCGCACCGATTCTACCGATCCGCTTTCTAATACCCGTTCAATAACATATTGATAATCTTTTGATAAATCAAGATTTTCTACTTTAACATCCCAAAACAATTGAGGATATTTTTGCGTGATTTTCATATCAAATTTTATCATATCGAGTTATACAACAAAAGCTTTTAAATTCTGCCCTTACCAAGAGACCATTGCTAATGTTAAGTTGTTATTATTCATCAGGCTCGGGACAAGCTATAAGCACATTCCCAGCTA
>Ga0209668_10000796_pt1 | contig 13162 bp, 10 predicted proteins | sample FrelakmetPLP11PL_FD_187150 | JGI IMG/M metagenome (GOLD analysis project Ga0209668, IMG submission 187150) | Freshwater lake sediment microbial communities from the University of Notre Dame, USA, for methane emissions studies - PLP11 PL (SPAdes)... | ecosystem: Environmental > Aquatic >... | reverse complement strand
AGCGCCATCGGATATTGCTGCAGCAGCGCCAGATAGGCGCCACGGCGGCTGATGGTTTCGATGAAGTTCAGGCCGCGCGCCAGCGTAGTGTCAGGGTTGCCGGTGGCGCCAGCGGCCTCGATCAGGCGCGGGCCGATGGCATCGAGGCGCAAGCGGTTGGTGGTCGGCAGTTGCAGATAGCGGTTCGACGAACGCAACTCGGCAAGACGGGTGATGGCTTCCCGTGGCTGCCGGTAACCGAATTCGCCGAACGCTTCAACGGCTGCGTCGTCGTCGAGCTGGCCCATCCACAGGCCGGTCAGCGGATGCTCGCCGGCCTCCGGGTCGGAAAAGATCTGCTCGAAATGGCGGCTGACTTTCTCGCGATGCGCGTTGAGTGCGCAGAGCATGGCCGGCCAGTCGGCAAACCCCATGCTGCGGGCGGTGCTCGCCTGGTCGGCCGGGCTTGCCGGCAGCATGTGCGTCTGCTTGTCCTCGATGTATTGCAGGCGGTGTTCGAGACGGCGCAGGAAAATGTAGGCCTCGCGCAATTCGTCTTCGGTTTCGCCCTGGATCAGCCGGCGCTCGGCCAGCAACTTGAGGACCGAAAGCGTCGGGCGAATCTGCAGCGCCGGGTCGCGTCCACCACGAATGAGCTGGAAAACCTGGGCGATGAACTCGATTTCGCGGATACCGCCGGGGCCGAGCTTGACATGGTCTGCCATGTCCTTGCGCGCTACTTCGCGGCGAATCTGCGCGTGCAGGTCGCGCATCGCGTTGATGGCGCCGAAGTCGAGATACTTGCGGAAGACGAAGGGGCGGGCGATCTTCTGCATTGCCGTCACCCACTCCGGCTGCAGGTTGGCTCCCTCGTTCATGGTGCGCCCCTTGATCCACGCGTAGCGCTCCCATTCGCGGCCCTGGGTAATGAAATAGTTTTCGAGTGCGTCGAGCGAACAGACCAGCGGACCCGAGTCACCGTTCGGGCGCAGGCGCATGTCGACGCGGAAAACCTGGCCGTCGGCGGTCAGGTCGCCGAGTGCCGAAATCACGCGCTTGCCGAGGCGGGTGAAAAAATCGTAGTTTTCGATGCTCTTCGGCCCGGCAGTATCGCCTTCCTCGGGGTAGACGAAGATGTAATCGACGTCGGACGAGACATTCAGCTCGCGTCCACCGAGCTTGCCCATGCCAATGATCAGCAGGCGCTGCGGGCGGCCGGCCTTGTCGAGCGGTTCGCCGTAGGTGGCGGCGAGCTGGCGGTGGTGATGATCGAGCGCGAAATTGGTGGTGAAGTCGGCCAGCATGGTCATGCTTTCGACAACTTCGGCGAGTGGCGCCAGGCCGCACAGGTCGCGCAGCGTGATGTGCGCCATGGCTTGCTGGCGCAGGCGGCGCAACTGTGTCTTGAGGGTGTCGTCGTCGGCGGCCGCAGGTTCCATGGCCGCGCGCAGCTGTTCGGAGGAAAGCGGTGCCGACCACGCAGCCGCCAGACCGGGGATCAGCGCCGGGCGCGAGGCCAGCAGGTTGGCCAGGAAGCGGCTGTGCCGAAGGGCGTCCTGCCAGTGCGGATCGGGGGAGTTGTCCATGATTGCTCGGTCGGCGGTCAGGCCGAAAAGTATAGAATGCAGTTTTTCGACGAATCGTTAATTGTAGTGATCTATCCCTCTCCCTGGCAAAGCGCTTCGCTCCGTGTCTGATACGGAAACCCGCCGCACGCTGCGCCGGACGCTCTACCATCGCCTCCACTGGTTGTGGCCGGTGGTCTATTCATCCCCGCTGCACATTGCGCTGGTTGTGGCCTGGCGGCTGGCGCTCGCCGCCTGGCTGCTTTTTGCGCTGCTGGTCCTCGGCTTGCGTTTTTTTGTTCTGCCCAATGTCGGCGTCTATCACGGACAGATCGAGCAGGCGGTCAGTCAGGCCATTGGTCAGCCGGTGACGATCGGCAACGTCGAGGCGCGCTGGCAGGGCATCAATCCGGATCTGGTGTTCGACACCGTGGTAATCGCCGATCGTCAGGGCGCCCCCGCCTTTTCGCTGGAACAGGTGGAAGCCGTCCTTTCCTGGAGCAGCCTGTGGCGCGGAAAGATCACGCTCGCCTTGCTCGCCTTCGAGCGCCCGATCCTCCATGCCCGCCGCGAAACCAACGGCCGCATCACGGTGGCGGGCGTCGACACCGAAGGCGAGAGCGATCCCGGATTCGCCCAATGGGTGCTCGACCAGAAACGCATCCGCATCCGAAATGCGACCGTTCTCTGGGAAGACCGCCTGCGCGGCGCGCCGCCTTTGGTACTCGAGGATCTGCAGTTCGGGCTCGACAACGCGGGACGTCACCATCGCTTTGGCCTCTCCGCGGCGCCCCCGTCCGAACTGGCGGCGCGCATCGACGTCCGTGGCGAAATCATCGGCGATCTTGGCGAAGCGCTCGAACACTTGTCGGGACGGATTTTCGTCGAGCTGGCCTATGCCGATCTCGCCGGCTGGGGAGCCTGGGTCGACTACCCGATCTATCTGCCGCGCGGGCATGGCGCCGTGCGCCTGTGGGGCGACCTGGCCGAGGGTCAGGGCCGGGTGACCGCCGATCTGGCGCTCGAGGATCTGCGCGTCCGCCTTGGGCGCAAGGTCCCGGAGCTCGACCTGAACAGCTTGCGCGGTCGTCTGGAAGGGCGCTACAAGGAAAGCGACTGGGCGCTGTCGGGGAGCAAGGTGGAGCTTCTGGTAGCGGATGGTACCCAAGTCGCGCCGACCGATTTTCAGGCGGCATGGAAGCAGGATGACCGGAGCGGCCGGATCAACGGTTCCGCCGGGGCCAGCTTTCTCGATTTCTCCATACTCCGCAAACTGGCCGCCTATTTGCCGCTCGATCCGCGCAGCCGCGAACTGCTCGAGCAGTACCGGCCCGAGGGCAAGGTATCCGAATTGCGAGCCAGCTGGAGCAGGCTGGGCGATGTTCTCGAGCGCTACGCGCTCAAGGCCAACTTCAGCGATCTCGGCTTGCTCGCCGGCGGCTATTTTCCGGGGGCGAAAGGCCTTTCAGGGATGCTCGAGTTCAGCGAAAAGGGCGGTTCGCTCTCGCTCGATGCCGCACACTCGGGCATTTCTTTGCCGGCGGTGTTCCCGGAGCCGGATATTGCGTTCGATCATTTGCGTGCGCGGGCCAGCTGGAAGGTGAGCGGTGCGGCCGTGGATGTCAAGCTGGAGCGCCTGCAGTTCGAGGGCGCCGATGCGGCCGGGGCAGCAAGCGGCAGTTATCGTTACACGGGCGAGGGGCCGGGCGTGATCGACCTTGCGGCAAGTATTTCGCGGGCCGATGGACGCGCCGTTTGGCGCTACCTGCCGCACGCCGTGAGTGCCGATGCGCGCGATTGGGTACGTAACGGCATCGTTGCCGGCCACGCCCATGACGGCAAGCTGGTGCTCAAGGGAAATCTCGCGGATTTTCCGTTCCGCGATGCGGGCAAGGGAAAGTTCCTGGTTACGGCCAAGGCGACCGGCGCCAAGGTCGACTACGTGCCAGGCTGGCCGGTCATCGAGCAGATCGATGGTGACATGAGCTTTGGCGCCGGCATGCGCATCGTCTCGGACAAGGCGAGCATCCTGGGTGCCAGGCTTTCGGGTGTCGTCGTCGAGATTCCCGACTTTGAAGCAAAGGAGGAAATGCTGCTCGTGCGCGGCGTGGCCAGCGGGCCGACCGGGGAGTTTCTGCGGTTCATCGAACAGACACCGATCAGCGAAAAAATCGACGGCTTCACGAAAGGCATGACCGCCTCCGGCAACGGCAAGCTCGACCTGGCGCTCGACATCCCGCTGCAACGCCCGCTGGAAACCAGCTTGCGTGGCGACTATCACATTCAGAACAACCAGATTCAGCTATTTGCCGGCATGCCGGCGATGACGCAGGTGAACGGCAAGCTGGCGCTGACCGAGGCCAGCATTTTGGCGCCGGAGATCAGAGGCCGGGCGTTTGGCGGGCCGTTCAAGGTCAACATCAAGAGTCTCGACGACCGTGTCACCGTCCGCGCCGGCGGAACGGCGAATGTGGTTGAACTGGCCCAGCAGTTCGGCGTGCCAGCCAGCGACCGTCTGGCCGGCAGCGCGGCGTGGACGTCGGGCATCAATATCTACCGGCGCAAAACTGATTTCGTTATCGAATCGGATCTGGTCGGTGTCAGTTCGCGCCTGCCCGAGCCGCTGGCCAAGAATGCCACCGCCCCGATGGCGCTGCGCATCGAGCGCACTTTCGGCGAGGCCGGCCGTCAGCAGTTCGCGGCAACGCTGGCGAATGTCGCGCAGGGCATCTTCATCAAGCACGAAGAAAAGCTCGAGCGTGCCGTGCTGGCCATCGGCGAAGGTGACGCACGTTTGCCGGACAAGGGCGTCGCCGTGCGCATCGCATTGCCGCATCTCGATGCCGATGCGTGGCGCGAGACGCTGGAGGGAAATGGCGCCGGCGACCGGAATGGCGCGAGGGTGCCGGTGGTCGATCTGCTGTCGGTCAAGACGCCTTCGCTGCGTTTTCTCGGCCGTGACTTCACGCAGGTGGAGGCGGAGTTGCGCCCGCGCGATGCGGGCTGGCAGATTGCCATCAACATGCGGGAAGCGGCCGGTGACCTGTTCTGGCGGCAGACCGGCGAAGGCTCGCTGGAGGGGCGCCTGCGGCGCTTGGTATTGCACCCGGCTGCCGAAACCGCCGGGGCCAATCCGACGTTGATTAACAGCCTGCCCGCGCTGAACATCACGGTGGACGATTTCCGCCTCGGCGAGCGCGCGCTCGGTCGGCTTGAACTCAGGGCGCGCAACGAAAATGGCGCCTGGCAACTGGAAACCCTGGGTATCACGAATCCGGATGGCTCCTTGGATGGCAAGGCGCTGTGGGTCAATACGGCGGGGCGCAATCATACCCGCCTGGATTTCGAGCTCAAGGCCAGCGATGTCGGCAAGTTGCTCACGCGACTGGGCTATGTCGATGCCGTCCGGCGCGGTACCGCAACCTTGGCGGGTGACATGCGCTGGGATGGTCCGCTGACCGCCATTCACTACCCGTCGCTCACCGGGCAGATGACGGTGAATGCCGAAAACGGCCAGTTCAACCGGCTGGAACCGGGTGTCGGCAGGCTGCTGGGACTGATCTCGCTGCAATCGCTGCCGCGCCGGCTGACCCTCGATTTTCGCGACTTTTTCAGTGAAGGCATGGCTTTCGACAGGATCTCCGGCAAGACGATCGTGACCTCGGGAGTCATGCGAACGGTGGAGCCGCTGCGCATCAACAGCCCGGCGGCGCAGATCGAGATTCAGGGCGAGGCCGACCTGAAGAACGAAACGCAGAATCTGCTGGTGCTGGTGCGCCCACAGGTCAGCTCGGTTGCCGCGATCGGCGCCGCGACACTGATCAATCCGATCGCCGGCGCGGCGGCGTTGGTGGCCAGTACGGTCCTGCAGAATCCGCTCGGCCGGCTGTTCAGCTATCGCTATCATATCTCCGGCAGTTGGGCCGACCCCCAAGTCGAAAAGGTCGGCCAGTCGCTTGAAGAACCAGCGCCGCGACCCAGCGAAGGACTCAGACCATGACCAAACAGAATTGCCGCATGGCCGCCATCCAGATGGTGTCCGGGCCGCGTGTCGCCGACAACCTGCAGGTTGCCGGTCGCCTGATCGAGGATGCCGTGGTGCAGGGCGCAGAACTGCTTGCCCTGCCCGAGTATTTTCCCGTCATCGGCGCCACCGACGCCGACCGCGTGCGGGCGCGCGAGGATTTCGGCCACGGGCCGATCCAGGACTGGCTGGCTGCCACCGCGCAACGCCATGGCATCTGGCTTTTTGCCGGTTCCATCCCGTTGACCGCAACAAGCTCCGACAAGATGCGCAATTCGACGCTGGTTTTCAATCCGGCGGGCGATTGTGTCGAACGTTACGACAAGGTGCACCTGTTCGGTTTCCGGAAAGGCGAAGAGTCCTACGATGAGGCTAGTTTCATCGAGCCCGGCAGCCAGCTTGTGTCCGTGGAAACCCCCTTCGGTACGGTCGCGCTGTCGATCTGTTACGACCTGCGGTTCCCCGAGTTGTACCGGGCGCTCGGCACCGTGGACCTGATCCTGGTGCCGGCTGCCTTCACCGACACCACCGGCCGGGCGCATTGGGAAATCCTGCTGCGTGCCCGCGCCATCGAGAACCAATGCTATCTGCTCGCGGTCGGACAGGGCGGACGGCATGAGAACGGCCGGCTGACGCACGGCAACAGCATGATCGTAGACCCCTGGGGCGAAATCCTCGACCGCAAGATGAAAGGGCCGGGGGTCGTCATCGCCAACCTCGACCACGCCCGCATCGCCGAAATCCGCGAGAGCCTGCCGGCCCTCGCCCATCGCATTCTCTGACGGAGTTTCAATGAATCCAGATAGCGCCCTGGCGCAAGCCGAATCCCTGCTGCTGTCACCCTTCTCGCTGAGCGAGGGCGACCTGTCGCGCACCTTCGGCCAGATCCTGACGCATCAGGTCGACTATGCCGACCTGTATTTCCAGTATTCCCGTTCCGAGGCTTGGAGTCTCGACGAGGGTATCGTCAAGTCCGGCAGCTTCAACATCGACCAGGGCGTCGGCGTGCGCGCCCTGTCCGGCGAGAAGACGGCCTTCGCCTATTCCGACGACATCAGTCCGCGGGCGCTCGGCGATGCCGCCAATGCCGTGCGGGCGATTGCCGCTGCCGGGCAGAGCGGCATTTTGCCCGCTTTTTCGGCGTCGACCGCAACCAGGTCGCTGTATGTCCCGCATGATCCCATCGCGTCGCTGCCGGCCGCGGCTAAGGTCAAATTGCTCGAACGTCTCGAGGCTTTCGCGCGCGCCATCGATCCGCGCGTGATCCAGGTCATGGCCTCGCTGGCCGGCGAATACGAGGTGATCCTGGTGGCCGGTTCGGATGGCCGGCTGGCCGCCGACATCCGGCCGCTGGTCCGCTGCTCGATTTCCGTCATCGTCGAGGAAGACGGCAAGCGGGAACAGGGTGCTGCGGGTGGTGGCGGACGCTTCGATTTCGCCTATTTCGATGACGAAGTGCTGCAGCGCTACGCGCAGGAGGCGGTCCATCAGGCGCTCACCAACCTGCACGCCGACCCGGCGCCAGCCGGGCAGATGACCGTCGTCCTCGGTTCCGGCTGGCCGGGCATCCTGCTGCATGAAGCGGTCGGCCACGGCCTCGAAGGTGACTTCAACCGCAAGGGCAGTTCCACCTTCAGCGGTCGCATCGGCCAACAGGTGGCCGCCAGAGGGGTCACCGTCATCGACGACGGCACCATCGTGGACCGCCGCGGCTCGCTGAACATCGACGACGAGGGCAACCCGACGCAGCGCACCGTGCTGATCGAGGACGGCATCCTCAAGGGCTACATGCAGGACAGCCTCAACGCACGCCTGATGGGCGTCGCGCCGACCGGCAACGGGCGCCGCGAGTCCTTCGCCCACCTGCCGCTGCCGCGCATGACCAACACCATGATGCTGGCTGGCGAACATGACCCGCAGGAGATCATCGCTTCGGTGAAAAAGGGTATCTACGCCGCCAATTTCGGCGGCGGCCAGGTCGACATTACCAGCGGCAAGTTCGTCTTCTCGATGAGCGAGGCTTACATGATCGAGGACGGCAAGGTGACGCGGCCGATCAAGGGGGCGACGCTGATCGGCAACGGGCCGGATGCCATGACCCGCGTCTCGATGATCGGCAACGATCTCCGGCTCGATCCCGGTGTCGGCACCTGTGGCAAGGACGGCCAGAGCGTGCCGGTCGGCGTCGGCCAGCCGACCCTGCGCATCGATGGACTAACGGTAGGGGGTACGGCATAATACCCAGTCATTTGGGTGGGGGTGTTTATGCGTGCTTGGATTCTTGCGTGTGGGTTGATGACGGCTTGTGGAATGGCTTTGGCACAGGTCCCGGCAGCGGACAGGCTGAAGGCCATCCAGGCTGACCCCGCGGCGTTGAAATCAGCGATCGAGGCGGGAAAGAAGGCAAGCTTCTTTTGCGTTAACTGCCATGGCGACGACGGGATCAGCAAGATTCCGGAAGTGCCCAACCTGGCTGGCCAGAACCCCGACTACCTGCTCGAGCAGATTCGCAAGTTCGGCAGTGGCGAGCGCAAGGATCAGTTCATGCAGGGGCTGATCAAGGTGCTCAAGGAGGAAGAGCGGGTGCAGATCGCGCTCTTCTATGGCAGCGGAGCGGTCAAGCCGTCGAAAGCCGATCCCGCCGAAGCGGCACGCGGCAAGGATCTGTTTACCAGGCTCTGTGTTCGCTGCCATGGCGAGGCGGCGCGCGGCGATGCGACGATCCCGCGCCTGGCAGGCCAGCAGATTCCCTATCTGCAGACCTCGCTCACCCGCTACCGCGACAAGACCGGCGTCCGCAACAACCAGCTGATGTCGATCGCCACCTCGTCGCTAAAGAACGATGACATCAAGGCCATCGCCAATTACCTGACCCAGTTGCCCTGATGCCTCGATAGGATTTTTCACGCATCGGTCGGCAAAACTGACCGATGTCATGGTTTCCTCGGAGCCCTCCCGGTCAGCTTCCGGTCTGGGGTAAATACGGGAGAAACCATGAAAGCATTTTCGGATTGCTGCTCGCACTCGTCTTGAGCGTTCCGCGCGGTGACGCGCTGGCGCAGATTGCCGATCTCAATTCGGCGATCAACAAGGCGGGTCGTCAGCGCATGGCCAAGTTCTACCAGGCGATTGCCTGGGGGGGTCGGTAACGACAAGAGCCCCGGTGAACTTGAAAAGGCGCGCAAGGAATTCTCCGTGGCCCACCAGGAACTGGCGGCGGCACCTTCCAATACGCAGCAGATCAAGGAAAGCCTCGACCTGGTCAGGCAGCAGTGGCTGTTCTTCGAGAATGCACTGAACCAGAAGGCAGGTCCCGACAAGCGCCCGCAAATTGCTGTGGCGACGACCAGCGAACGCATTCTTGAAGAGATGGAAACCGTCGTCGGGCTTTACGAAAAGCTCAAGTAATCAGAAGAGACTCAGTTGCCGTTCATCCGCCGGTGCAGCCGGCGGCCTGAAGCCCGAGGTATCGAGTACCGGCAGTTCACGGCTCAGGCCGTGGCGGCGGCAGGCGAGATCGAAACGCTGGCGGATGAGGTCGGCGAAGTGTCCCAGTCCCTTCATGCGACTGCCAAAACGGGCATCGTTGGCGCGCCCGCCGCGCAAGTCATAAAGCACCGACATGATGCGCGCCGCCTTCTCCGGTGCGTGCCATTCCAGCCACTCGCGAAACAGTCCGGCCACCTCGTGCGGCAGACGCAGCAGCGTGTAACACGCGCTTTCCGCGCCGTGCACACGCGCTGCCGCCAGCAGATTCTCCAGTTCGTGGTCGTTGAGGCCGGGTATTACCGGCGAGACGAATACCGAAACCGGAATGCCGGCTTCGCCCAGTTTTTGCATCGCGTCGAGCCGTGCATGTGGCGCGCTGGCCCGTGGTTCGAGTTGACGGGCGAGTTGCCCGTCGAGCGTCGTCAGTGAAATGCCGATGTGCGCCAGCTTGCGGCGGGCGAGTTCGGCCCACAGATCGATGTCGCGGACGACCAGCGACGATTTGGTGACTACCGACAGCGGGTGGCCGGTTTCCAGCGCGACCTCGAGCAGCGTGCGGGTCAGTCGCGCCTTGCGCTCGAAAGGCTGGTAGGCATCGGTGGCGGTGCCGAGAACGATGGTCGAGCAGAGGTAGTCCGGGTGGCCCAGTTCCTCGCGCAGCAGGCGCCCGGCATCCGGTTTGTGGAAGATCTGCGTTTCGAAATCGAGGCCCGGCGAGAGCCCGAGGTAGGCGTGGGTCGGCCGGGCATAGCAGTAGATGCAGCCGTGCTCACAGCCGCGGTAGGGGTTGAGCGACTGCCCGAAACCGATATCCGGCGAGTCGTTGCGGCTGATGATGGACTTTGCGCTATCGACCAGCAGGCGGGTTTGCGGCAGCGACGGTTCTGCCTGCTCCCAGCCGTCGTCCTCGGCCTGGCGGGTCTCGTGGCTGAAGCGATGGGCGACATTGCCCGCCGCGCCCCGCCCCTTGACAGGCCGGTGGGGAATCTCCGGAGAAGGTTGCAGGTCGAAATCTTCCATGTGCATCCGGTAGAATGCACGGTTTTCAGCAATTTTTGAATGGGGCCGGCCATGATGCCGCAAAACAAACCGAATACCGACGACCTGCGCATCAAGGAAATCAAGGAACTGGTGCCGCCGGCGCATGTATTCCGCGAATATCCGGTATCCAGTCGCGCGGCGCAGACCACCTACAGTGCCCGCCAGACTATCCACCGCATCCTGCATGGCGCCGACGATCGCCTGCTCGTCATCATCGGCCCCTGTTCGATCCATGACTACGATGCTGCCATGGAATACGCCAGGAAGCTTGCCCGGGAAGCCGGGCGGCATGCCGACGATCTCGTCGTCCTGATGCGCGTCTATTTCGAGAAGCCGCGCACCACGGTGGGCTGGAAGGGACTGATCAACGATCCGCGCATGGACAACACCTTCCGCATCAACGAAGGCGTCCGTCTCGCCCGCAAGATCCTGCTCGAGATCAACGAGCTGGGTTTGCCCTGCGCCACCGAGTTCCTCGACACCATCACGCCGCAATATACGGCTGACCTGATCGCCTGGGGCGCCATCGGCGCGCGCACCACCGAGTCGCAAGTACACCGCGAACTGGCTTCGGGCCTGTCGTGCCCGGTCGGGTTCAAGAACGGTACCGATGGCAACATGCGCATCGCGGTCGACGCCATCCGCTCGGCCAATTCGCCGCATCACTTCCTGTCGGTGACCAAGTCCGGCCACACCGCCATCGTGTCTACGATGGGCAACGAGGATTGCCACGTCATCCTGCGTGGCGGCAAGTCCCCCAACTTCGACGCCGCCAGTGTCGAAGCGGCCTGCGAGGAAATCGCCAAGGCCGGTCTCGCCGCCCGGCTGATGGTCGATTTTTCGCATGGCAACAGCCGCAAGCAGTACAAGTTGCAGATGGAAGTCTGCGACAGCGTCGCCGCACAAATGGCAGCCGGCGAGGAGCGCATCGTCGGCGTCATGGTCGAGTCCCACCTCGTCGAAGGCCGCCAGGATTTGTCGCCCGACAAGCCGTTGACTTACGGCCAGAGCGTCACCGACGCCTGTCTCGGCTGGGAAGACAGTGTGGCCGTGCTGGAAAAGCTGGCCGCCGCGGTGCGGGCGCGACGGGTAGCGGAAGCGGTGGAGTAGGCCGCGAACGCTTTTTGCGGACAGCGGCCGGATTAGAATGCCGCCGATGTCCCCACCGGAAAATTTCCGCATCCAGTGGTCGCTCCGCCTGGCGCTGCTGCTGTCGCTGATTGTGCACGGTGTGATCCTGTCGTTTCCGACGCAGTCGCCCCGGGTCGAGGAGCGGGCGGCGACGCGTCTCGAGGCCAGCCTCGTACAACAGCCGCGGACGCCGCCCAAGCCCGCGACGCCGGCCGTCGTTCCGGCGCCGGCAACGGTCAGGCAAGCCACGCCGCAAGCGCAAAGAAAAATTCTGGCGATGGACAAGGCGTCGGGCAGGGCAGCAACACCGGCGGTTCCCCGGTGGTCGGTGGCGCAGAAAGAGGAAATGAACAGCTTCCTGCGCGAACTCGACGGTCAGGCGCGCCAGGCGCCGGATCTGGCGCAACGCTCCCTGGCCATGGCCAGGGATATCGGCCGCCAGCAGGCAGCCACGGAGAAGGAGGGCAGCGAGGTGCTCGAGCGCCTGCCCAACAGCCCGCCGGTCGATCCGTTCAGTCTCGAAATGTATCTTGATTCACTGGTGAGAAAGCTTAACCGGAGCGCCGGATTCGTCAGGAACGACCCGCGCGGCAGGGGACTCAAGGTGGCAGCGGTGGAGATCCGTCTCAACCCCAACGGCTCGCTGAAGAGTTTCAAAGTGCTCAACGCGGCCGATCAGCAGGACGAAATCGCCTTCGTCAGATCCGTGGTCGAGCAATCCGTGCCCTTTTCGCCCTTCCCGGCCGACATCGGCAGGTCTGCGAAGTCGCTGGCAATGGTAATCTGCATCATGCCTGCGACTGCGAGCGGGGGCGGCTTCGGGTTCACCCGCAACCCGGGCGCGCGTGGCTGTTGAGCGGGGTTCCTTTTTCAGGCAAGGAGGATACGCAAAATGTCAGAGCTGATTCGTGAGGTGCACGTATGTTGATCAATGCCGACCACTCGCTGCTGTTGCTGATCGATCTGCAGGAGCGGCTGGCGCCCGCCATCCAGGATATCGATACGGTATTGCGCCACAATCTGTGGCTGGTCGCGGTCGCGCAACGCCTGTCCGTGCCGGTGGGGGCGACCGTCCAGTACCCGGCGGGGCTGGGACCGATGGTTCCGGAGCTGGGTACGTCCGTTCCGCCCGATCGCGTCGTCGAAAAGATCCATTTTTCCGCGGTTGCCGACGGTTGCCTGGAGCGGCTGCCCGACTTTTCGCGGCGTCAGATCGTGTTGACCGGAACCGAGGCGCACGTATGCGTCCTGCAGACGGCGCTCGGCCTGCGCGCGCTGGGCAAGGAGGTCTTCGTCGTGGCCGAGGCGGTCGGCTCGCGACGGGCGAGCGACAAGGATCTGGCGCTGGCGCGACTGCGCCAGGAGGGATGCCGCATCGTGTCACGCGAGATGGTGGCTTTCGAGTGGCTGCACAAGGCTGGTACGGATGTGTTCAAGCAGATCAGTCGCGAATTCCTGCGCTGACAGTTCGCCGGTCGCAATGCAACTGGTATCGTTCAGGCCTCGTGAAGGTTCACTGAATACAAGGAGACAAGACATGCCTCTGGCCAGCCACCCGATGACCTCATCGCTACGCGCCTCCGACACCGGCAAGATCGTCACGGCCCGCGAGGCGGTACGCCTGATCAAGGATGGCGATACGGTCGCGACCGGCGGCTTCGTCGGCATCGGCTTCGCCGAGAACATCGCCGTCGCCCTCGAGGAGTTGTTTCTCGAGAGCCAGGAGGCCGACGTGCATGGCCTCGGCAGCCCGCGCGACCTGACCCTCGTCTATGCCGCCGGTCAGGGCGACGGCAAGGAACGCGGCCTCAATCATCTCGGCCATGACGGCCTCGTTGGCCGCGTCATCGGCGGGCACTGGGGCCTGGTGCCCAAGCTGCAGCAACTGGCCGTCGCCAGCCGGATCGAGGCCTACAACTTGCCGCAGGGCGTC
>Ga0209668_10000795_pt1 | contig 13163 bp, 2 predicted proteins | sample FrelakmetPLP11PL_FD_187150 | JGI IMG/M metagenome (GOLD analysis project Ga0209668, IMG submission 187150) | Freshwater lake sediment microbial communities from the University of Notre Dame, USA, for methane emissions studies - PLP11 PL (SPAdes)... | ecosystem: Environmental > Aquatic >... | reverse complement strand
TAATGAATCCTTCACCTTAGTTTTAAGTTGACTCCAGGTTTCATCAGTTAGTAATTGTCTTCTTCCTTCTTCAATAAGCATATCCTCAATCTTACCAAACATTTCTGTTCCAGTAATTCTTTCAGGATTAAACAAAAGACTCTTATCTCCTTCTCTAAATAATATACCAGCAGCTCTTGCTGTCATATCTTGTACAAAGTTATTAGCTTGTGTAGCAGTTAAGTCAGCCACCTTACTATATTCAGCAAATGGATTGATTGATTCTGGTGCTAATACTTTTTCTTTATATTTACCTATATCAATTGCATCAAATAATTCTTCTTTTAATGAAGGACTACTAACAAATGATTTAAAGAAATTAATTATTCTACTAAACAAATTAGAAATCTTTTCTCCTAATGATCTACCAGGAAGTTTACCTTTTCTAAAATCTGAGAAGTCATCAGCTATTCTTTCTTTAGCTTGAAGATCTGTAGCATCTGCATAGTTTATCTTCTTACCAGATTGTCTATCTGTAAATGTACCAGACTTAGCTTTGAACTCATCTAATAAAGCTTGTTGTTCTTCTGAAGATAACATACCTTTATATATAGCTTCAAATATCTCATGATATTCTGTAGCTCTTAATCCACCTCTAACAAACTTAGCAACACCATTTTCAAATACACCCCATGCTTTTTCATTATCATGTGTAGTGATTATGTTTTCTAACACTTCATAAGGAATGTTAGGAACATTGGCTGCATGCCATTCTTTGAATAGTTCTAGTTCAGCATCAGACATTCTTTCTGTTCCATCAACTCCTATTCTTCTGAAATCACCAGTTGGTCTTTTCTTAACAGGAACTACTGGTTTTTCTTTAGGACCTTCTAAAGCAGCTAGTTCTGCATCAACAAATTCTCTAAACTCATCTTTAAATTTACCAGTAGTACTCCAATCATTTCCTAAATTATTACCTTCAGTATCTGTATTTACTTTTACTTTTTCTACAGATCCATCAGTTCTAGGAACACTTTTAAATCCTTCTTTAACTAAACCTTTTTCTTTAAGATTAGCTACAAAACGTTTTGCAAGATCTTCACCTATTTTATTTACTTCATCTCTTCTATCCCCTTCATATTTACGTCTTGTTATATAAATAAATGCACTTTCTATATCAGCTTTCTTAGCTTCTATATCTTGTTGAGCTACAACTTCTGGTGGAGCAATTGGTTGCACTACTTCTTCAGCTTTAGGAGCTTCTTTTGCTTTCTCAGTTTTTAATTCTGCAGCAATTCTAAGAGCTAAGTAATCTGTAACATATCTTTCCTCTTCTTCTAAAGGAATAGAAGCATCAAACTTGTTAGCTTTTTTTAATGCTTCTTTGATGCTATCAAATGTTTTTTTATCTTCAAGAAGTTTCTTAGTTGTTTCATTACTCTCTACTTCTACATTGAAATTACCATCAGCATCTTCTATTGCTGTAAATTGTACAGGACCAGCATCAATAATATATGGGTTTGATGTTGTACCATCAACTACATATTCTCCTAACGTAGCAACTTCTTCTCCAACAGGAGCTTCAGCTTTAGCTTTTTCTACAGGTGTAATTACTTGTACATTGAAGCTATCTGGTTGTGCTATTGTAGAATATCTTTGTTTGAAAGAATAAGGAACTGCATCTGTAGGTCTAGCTATAGATGTAGACAATGGTGTATCACCAATAGGTCTAGCTTTACCACTAGGATATTTATTAGATAATAAGAATGTTTGGTAGTTTGTCCATTTACTTGAAACAAACTGACCATCTGTATTTACATACCATTCTTCAAATGGAGCTTGTGCAAGATCAGTTAATGTTTTATTATTGATACTAAGAAATGCTTCATTAATTAAATGTTCTTTAATCTCTGATTCATAGTTAGCTATTTCTGATAATGGAAAACTTTTGTTACCAAGTCTTAGGCTCATTGATTCAATATCAATACCTATTTGATTTGGTGTTGATGTATCAGCTTTTGACTTCCAATATAGTATATTCTGTAAGAACTTAGAATATTGTCTATTAAAGCTTATCTTTTGCCCTGTAGTAGATTGTTCCAATGTATCAGTAGCAAGTCTTTTAATCACCTCATATATACCACTAGCTTCTCTATTGTTGAATTTTCTATTATTCAAAAATTGAAGAGTGTCACCATATTGTAATACAGGAACACCATTAGGAGTTTTTTGTATTTCTCCTTTGCTATTAATAATAGTTCCTGTTGTAGGAATAGTTATTAAGTTTGCCTGATTAGAAATAAGAGACTCATCAATTAGAATACCACCAACATGATTTCTTTCTTTAACACCATCTGCTGATATTATTTCAATAGGAATACCTCTTGATACAGAAAATTCAAATGTAGGAAACTCTGTAGCTCCAGCATTAAACAATGATGTTCTATATTCTTTCCATGCTCTAGCGTATGCTTCAGCTTCAGGTTGTTGATCTTTTCTATATCTAGGAATAGGATTTCCCTGAGCATCTTTTCTTAAATAATTAAGACTTGTTGTACGCATTGTTTGGAATATAATCTTACTAAGATCAGTTCCTACTTCACCCACTTTACCAATTCTATTTCCTTGTTTATCTACAAAGAATGAACCATCTATATCTTGTTCTACAAATACTTGTGCAACCCACCCTAAGTCATTATCATTTACATCTGCAATAGAACTAACATCTGATGTAACATCTTTACCATAAGACATCTGAACTATCCCATCAAGTTGTAATCCAGCTGCTTGTTTAGATGTAATCAATATAGATCTAAGTTTAGATCTGTTAGGCATAGATGCAGCATTGTTTAAAAACTCTCTTGAGTTCTTAACATGTGGAAGAACCTCATCCCCATCCTCATCTTCTGTTGCTGAGGTACTAGAAGTAAATAATATCTCAGCATCTAAAAGACGTGATTCCTTAATAGTTTCTATTACTTCTGAATTAACTGTAGCAACAGTTCCAGAATTGTGTTCAAGATCTGTTTGTTCTCTAGCTATATCTTCTTTATTCTTTTGTAACTTCTCTTGATTGGTTTCAAGTCTTTTGTATCCTCTAAGTCTTTTTGGATCAATGTTTAATATATCTCCATTAACATCTTCCACCTTCACTGTACCATCATCATTCAATCCTAACACTTTCACCTTAGATAAGTTAGTGTTCTCATCAGTTAAGTCTTTAGATTCCTCTACAGCTTCTTTTCTTGTCTTATGAAAAGACACAGTTCCATCAGGACCTGTTACTTGATATCTATCATCAGCAATCTTTTTAATAGAAGCTTTCTTTGTAGCTCTCACTTCATACTCTCTACCAACTTCTAATCTTTCTTTTTCTTTATCTTCATTAACAAATGAAGGTTGAGCTATTCCTTTGTTTAAATCTTCTAATGCAACTTCTTCATTAACTTGTTCTGCTTGTTTAAAATATTTATCAAACCCTTCTTCTGTAGAAAGATTATCAAATATATCTGATGCATTTTTCTTATGTGCATTTAAGTTATTAATATCAGCACCATATACATATAATTGTGAAGCATTCTCAAGTCCTACAACATCATCTTTTGTACCATCTTGATTATTTAATTCAAAGTTTAATAATGAATTAAATGTTTTTAAATCAAGTTGTCCATTGTTTATAGCAAGATTAATCTTTTCAGAATTTGTACGTAAAGCTTTAACTTGTTCTCTAATTAATTTCTTATCAGCAGGTGTAGTGTAATCAGTAATTGTATTTAATAATTGATTAGCTTGTTCTTCATATGATCTAGATAATTCTTTTAATGATTCTTTATCAGTAAGATTAGATAATGCATCATTAGTTACGAGAGGATTTACTTGTGTAACTTTTTCTTGTATATCATTAAGCCTATCATTTACATCATTTTTAATTGTACTGTAATAAGTAAGATCAGTTTTCCAACTTTCAAATGTATCATGATTAAAATTCTCTTTCTCTTGTTCAGGAGTAGGATCTGTATAATTACTAAAAGGATTTTGGAATGTGCTATTGACAGCTTCTGATGTTTTTTGAATACCATTAGCTTTTTCAACTAATGAATCTACATAACTATTCACAGTCTTTTGGTTAGATGAATTGAAATCCATTCCAAAAGTTTTTTCAAAATCTTCTTTAGTAAGATCCTTTAACATATTTAATTGTTCAATTGTAACATCATGCATTCCTGATGGAATACGTGATTGTACAAAGTTGAAGAACATATCATGTTTAAGATTTTTATATTTAAATATGTTTCCACCATTGGCAGCTTCCTCCATCTCTTTTGCTATACCAACAGAGTTTAATGTATTATCATATTTATTAGAAAGGATACCTGTTAGTCCATATCTGTTAAGCATATTAACAGAAGAACTTAAACGAGCATCTTCACCCTGTCCTTTTTTATTATCATAGATACGTTGTCCTGATCCAATTAATGCAGCAGTAAGTCCACCAACAATCATATTGCTAATACCTTCTGTACTATTAAATTGTTCAGCTAATCCATTAACAGTAGACTCAGTAATTTCTTTTAAACTATTCCAATTGTCTTCATTTTGTTTTCTACTAGGATCTTTATACTTTCTTGTATAGTAATCATATGTTCCTTTCTCAGCAGCAAACTGTCCACCTTCTTCATATACACCTTCAGAAAGTATGTTAGGTAGAACAGGTTTAACAGTATCCCAAAGTCTATTTCCAAGACCTGTAGCAGCTTTCTTCTCAAATGTATCAAGACTTCCTTCTGCAAGACCTATTTTACCAGCTTCACCTATTCCTCTTGTAAGACTTCCTGTAGTTCCTTTTTGTGCTGTAACAAAAGATTTAAATAAGTTATCAAACTGTATAGCATTAGATACAGTTAGTAATGCCATGTTAATACCAAATCTAGTATTCATTGCATTAGTAGAATAGTCTTCTATTTCTTGAAGATCTCCTGCTATAGGTTCCTCCCCAAAATGAGTATCTTTATAGTTTTGGATTAATGTATTTTTAACTTGTCTGTATCCATCTCTTGCTTCAACACCTGCTTCTGTTTGTGAAGCTCCCCAAGTAATAATACCATAACGTGCACCATTTAAAACTTTTTGTGATTGAGCTAATTCTCCTAGTTGTTGTATCTTTAAAAGTTGCTTTTCACTTTTACCTAATGTTTTAGCTAAACTTAAAACCTCTTCAACTTTATTAGTTCCTCCTGCAAGTTTATTTATCCACAAAGCAGCTTTACCAATTTGTGAACCTAACAATGGAATTTCACCAACACCTTCTGTTACAAAACCTATTGCAGCATCTTGTGCAGCAGCACCAGCAATAGCACCACCCATAAATCCAAGATTCTTAATAACAGAATCACCCCAGAAGTTTGCAGATCCTGAATGAAAAGGAATCATAGATAAATAAGGATGTTCTTTCTCTTGTCTAGTCATATAGTTTGGAAGATAATCCTCTATATTCTTCATCCAATTATCTATACTTCCTTCATATCCATTTGGATCACCAGAAAGTTTAGACATATCAGTATTTCTAATAGCTGATATTGTATTAGGAATATCTGTCATAGATTGTGCAAACGTACCTATACCTATTAATCCTGCTTTAGCAAGACCACTACCTAATGATGAATACCATGATTGTTGTAATCCATATATGTTTTCAAGATCTACATCTCGTTCAAACATATCATAACGTTGATTATCTAATAATGTTTTTCTACTAACAGAACTAAATGGGGCATCAAATGATGTTGCATCTGGAGCTTGAACTTTAGCAAGTTCATCCATACTCAATCCCATATTAGATTTATCACCAAGGCTCCAATCACCACCCATATCAGTATTTATTCCTCTTGTAGTAGGAGATCCTAAAGGTACTTGTGGTAATCTAATTTCATCATTAGATCTATCAGAAACATTATTTATAAGTTCGTTATCAAAAATTGGCATATTAATATTTTTTTATTTGTGGATTTTTAAAAAATCAGAAACAGTCCCAGGACCAATTTGTTTCATTTGTTCTTGTACACTAGCAATAGATGTAAATCTATTCCCTACATATCCAGGTACCCAAACACTATTGTTATTTACATACATTTTTAAAATGAATGAATCATTATCACCTCCATCATTGTCAGCAGCTCCTTCAACATCAAACCTAACTAGTGGAGCTAACGCTGTACTTGATAAATGTGGAGCTTGATATCCACTAAATTTAGCATTCACTGCAAGAGAACTATCATCACCAACTCCTGATACATTAGTTGTATGAGAAGGAGAAGACATCACTTGATTTTTAACATCACTCCAAGGATTACCTTGAGATATTCTTGGAAAGAATTTAGAAAGTTCACCAGATGTCATAGGAATAATTTGTTTATCTTTTCCATCTGTTACAACTAAGTTAGCAGATCCATCATATCTTTTTTCTATTGTATATAAAACATTTTTCTTTTCTCTAAGAGTAGATAGACTACTAGGAGAAAAATCTCCCCATTTTTTAACATCCACTTGTCCAAGTTTATCAAACTCATTTATTTTGTTTCCAATTAAACTTATGATACTTTTTTGATCAGCTTTGTTATTATCATAATCAAGTGTTCCAACTTGTGATTGTCTTTCAGGCATTTTTGCTGCTAAATAATCAGATTCAAATTTTTGTTTAGCTTGATGTATTTGAGATATTTGTGGATTAAATTTCATTTTAATTTTTTGTGCCTGATCAACCAACACTCTTTCTGTAGGATTTAATGCTTGACCATTATAATTTTTTATGTAAGCTTTCACCAATGGTTCTTCTTTCCTACCTTTGTAAGCTTTTAATAATGCATCACTATCTAATACCATATTTGTTCCAAACTTCTCACCACCTATTACAATACTTCCACCTTTATCACCAGTCCAATATGTTTCAGCATCTTTTGAAAAGTTGTACAATTCATTTGATGAATATAATTCTCTACCGTTTAAGTTTACTCCTACTTGATTTTTAAGTATATCTTTTTGTTGTTGATCAAACACACTTGATTTAGCTTTTGTATCATTATACAAAGCTAGTTTTTGAGCTGCTGTAATTTCAAGTGCTCTTCTTTTTTCTAAGTATTGAGCTAAGTTAGGATTACCTAAAGCATTAACTACTTTCTCTGGATTTTTAAAATACTCTCTTGATAAGTAATCTAAATAACTAGCTTTTTGTTGAGGAGTTTTTAAAGAAGATTTAGTAACCTTATCTATATATTCATTTGTAAGAAGATCTATTTGACCAGGTATTTTAATTCCTCCACCTTCTGTTCTATCTCCAATTATACCTAATATCTCTGCATTTAATTTTCCTGCACTAGGAGTATCAACATCTGTAGGCAATGCTTGATTTGTAACTGGAGGAAGAGATCCATCTTTTAAAGCTTTTGCAGCTTCAACTTTTTGTGCTTGTTCAGTAGTCCATGTGTATTGACCCCACTTAAACTTTCTATCTTCGTTTCTTTGCTCTCTAGAAGCATTATCATATTTAAACTGAAGATCTCTTCTTTGCATATCCATCTGAGCATAAGGGTTAGTTTTATACTCTTGTTTGTATGATTGATATGATATATCTTTAGCTAAATTAGTTAAAGTTTTTTGTGTATATAATTTATACTTGTAATCTTCAATATCTTTATTAGAATCTATTTGTGCAAACTCTGCATCTAATTGTTTACCCAGAGAACCATCTGATAATGTTGTACTAGCATCATTTATATCTGCTTGTATTTTATTTCTTTCAGCAGTTGTTAAATTAGGGCTAGTACTTAGTTCTACATTCTTTTGAATAATTTTATCATTCAACATTTGTTTTGAATCTTCATAATTCTTAACAGCATCTTCTTTAAAGTTATCTGCTGTCTTTCCTCTATAATGATACCAAGCATCTATACCTAATTGTTGTTTATCATTTTCATCTAATGAATCATAGAAGTTAGCTAAGATCTTTTCTGCTGGTTTACCTTTAGTTGTAATAGAAAGAATAGCATCATCTACAATTGGATTACCATTTCTATCCATTAAATGTTTACCTGTAGCAGTATCTCTTTTAAAAGGATCTTCAACAGTGTTATCTACTTCATGTACTTTTTCAGCAACATCTCTAAGTTTCTTTTCCATATCTGTATAATGGACATACTTACCATTATAAGATTCTTTTAAATGTGTCTTATTTATATATTGACCTGCACCTTCTTCAAACTTAGCTCTATTCTGAACAGATGATTTCCCAGCTTTTTCATCAGCCTCTAAAACCTTTTGTTGTTTTCTTAAATTGGCTGTAGAAGATACAGCATTTATTACATTAGGATCTTTAACTATTTGCTTAGTCATTCCATTAACAGAATTAACTAATTGGAAATTAGAAAAGTCACCACCAGCAACAAAGTTTAAATTATTACCTAAGCCATCTAATTTAGATTGTAAGTATTTTTTATCTAACTCAGAAGCTACATCAAGTCCTGCAACATTATCAATGCTAGTTTGTATTCTTTGTACACCCTCTTCGTACTTTTGTTGTTTGTACATACCTACCTTCAACATAGCCTCTACAGGTTGTTGTGCGACGTAAGGATTGAAGGTGGGGATTTTATCTGTATATGAAGCCATAGCGTATTAGTTAAGCAAATATAATATGAATTATTAGATTATACAATAGGTATAATAAGTTTTGTTAATTCTTTATAATTAAATTAGTTATAAATTTTTGTATGCTCTTACTACAGAGCTATTTTTTTGGTTCTTTTTAATTCCACCACCATTTTTCTTACTGGATAAATTATCAACCATTCCTTTTACATTTTGAAGATCAGTATCTGTTTGATCTGTATCATCTTTCTCTGTAATTTTTTGTAATCTTATTGGACTTCCATTTGCATCATAAGCTGTAGCTTTATATCCTTCAGGAATTTCTTGATCTTTTCTATCTGTAGCTCCAGCTATATCTGTATCAAAGAATTGTAATCCATTCCAGTTTTGAGCTTTACCACTCTTACCAAATCTATAGTTGTACATGTTTTCATATACACCTAATGTTCTATTCTCAAGTTTATGCTTAGCATATTTATCAGCTATAGAATTAAGTGCTGCTTGTGTTGTAGCTTTAGTATTAGATTTAGCTAATGCTTGTTTACCCCATTGATCTGCAGCTATTCCTAAGTTTGTCATTTGAGCTTGATTCATTGTAGCTCTGTTACCAGAATAAACTTTATCTTTCTCAGCTTGATTCATTTGGAACTCTCTTGCATTGATATCATTAATTGCATTGTATCCAAGAGGAGCAGCATTTGATTGAGCAGAAGGATTATATCCAAGTTGTTTTTGAAGAGCTCTATCTCTAGCTACAACAGCATTACGTTCATTCTGTAAAGATATATCATAAGGAACATTTAGATCTGGTTGATAGAATTGTACAGGAACAGGATCCAATTGATTAGATGCCATAGCATTCCACTCTGGATATAATTGTTGATAATCCAACTCTTCTTGATCTGAGGGTCTAAGATAATTTAAAAGTGCATTAGCAGGTATCTGCCAAGGAAATTTAGGTTTACTTTTACCAATAACATCTGGTACATCTTCTTCTGCTACTAGTTCTTCTTCAGGAGCTACTTCTGATTTTTTAGTATCTTCTATATTAGCACTTACAAATTGTTTTCCAACCCATTTTGTTTTACCATTTTCTTTTGGTAGTTTTGTTTTAGGATCAATTTCATCTGATAACATTCGAGCTTTTGATCCTCTTTTTTCAGATTCAATATTAAATGCTTGTCTATATTTATCTACATCTTCTTGCTTCTTTGGATCAAAACCTTTCCAATCATACCATTTATTTTTTTCTTTATATGCTTGAAACTGTTCTGGTGTTACACCTCCATATAGTCCAGTAGCTTTATCTGCTGATTGTTTAGGAATATAATCCATAGCACTAGCAGATTTAGTTTCTGTATCAGGTTTTTTAACACCCACATGTTTTTTATAATACTTACCATCCGCACGTAATGTATATCCTTCAGCCTTAAGTAGTTCTTTTGATTTCTTAGGAACAACTGTAGTTTCTTTTGTTGTTGTAATACCATCTTTAGCTTTACTAACAGTGGCACCCCACTTAGCATCTTTAGTTACAGGATCTTTATCTAACTTAACATATCCTTTAGCTAAATGTTCAGCACTAATATTTTTACCAACACCTTCTGATATTTCATCTTTAGCATCATTGATTGCATTTTGGTAGTTAGCTAATGTAATTTTAGTATTAGCTATATTTTTAAGACCTGTATCAGCTCCTTCAAGATTAGCTTTCAATGCAGAAAGTGTTAACTTATCAAAAGGAGTGTTCACCTTCAATGCTTCTAATGCATCTGTATTCTTAATGATAGCTTTATTGTGTTTAGCTTCTTGCTTAGCAAGTTCTATTCCAATGTTCTTAAATTTCTTACCATTATACTTATTTGCTATTTCCATAAGTTCTGGATCTTTAAATTGTGATGCAATGTTTTTGTTTACTTGCATGTTACCAAATACTACACCAGTATTTTCTGATTCACCAGTCATAGGATTTACTTCTCCACCACTTGCCATTTCAAACATAGGTTCTCCTCTTTCTACTTCTACAGGATTATCACCATATGTAATACCAATACCTGTATTCCCTTGTCCATCAGATTCATTATGTGACTGTCCTCTAAATAAAACTGTTTCACCAGATCCTGGCATATAAGGATTATGAGAAACTGTTTCAGCTCCTCCACCCCAATGAGTTTGTAATTGTCCACCCATAGCATATGTTTCCATAGCTCCTTCACTAGGAGGAGTGTATTCTTTTAAATGTCCACCAGCTCTAAATTTATGTGCATAGTCAGCAAAGTCTTTAGCATTATGATCTCCAAACATTGTAATCACTTGAGGATTGTATTCAGGATTCATATATCCACCATCTTCATAGTTAGGAATATCACCACCATTTCTTACATATCTATTATTTTGACCTTGTAAAGCTTGCATACTAGAATTAAGAGCCATGGCTTCTGTATTAATCTTAGTTTGATCATTTGCTTTATTTATCTTTTTAACATTAGTATCTAATAATTGTCCACCGATACCACCAACAACTGTTCCAATAGCTCCACCAAGAGGTCCCCAAATACTACCAATAGCGTGACCAACAGTTCCTCCAATGTTTCCACCAGCATTTTGTCCTCCCATTGCTGTTTGTCCTGCCCCTGTAGCAGTATCTGCAATTTTTTGATAAGGAACTCCACCACCACCTGCTGCACCACCACCAGCACTTGCAGCTCCAGAGAAACCACTTCCTCCACCACTCATTGAATTTGTCCAATTAGAAAATCCACCACCACTTTGTAGAACATGAAGATAACCACCATGTCTAAAATCTTTTTGTTGGAAAGGATTGTTTAATGGTTCATAACCACCATCTGTATAGATATCATTTCCACCATCATATGTATTTTGTATCTCTGTAGGATTACCACCTATTCTTCCACCACTTTGAAAAGTATCATATTTTGAATCACCTATACCGTTTTCTTTATTATAAAGTAACTGATCTATTGCTTCTTGTCTTTTTTTTCCTTCCCACATGTCACGTCCAGCACTATAACTTCCTGCTCCAGCACCATAAAACATATCCTCAAAATTATTATTAATTTGAGATTGTTGGTCAGCTGTACGTGGTGTATCTCTTTGCTCATTTGTTATAGGAGTATATCCACCATTTTGAAAACGTCCACCATTTCTAGATAGTACATTTGTACCTACACCATATATAGGAAAGAACTCTTCACCTGTATTTTGTATATCTTCTGGTCTAACATATTTTCTTTTAGATTCTTCTTCTCTAGTTGCAGAAGCTTGACGAGTAACATTACTTACAGCTCTATTTTGTTCAGCTTGTTTTCTAGCTCTTCTCTCACCTCTTAATTGATCATAACCTTCCATTAATTTACCAGTTATTCCAAGTGGATCTAAACCTTTTGCTGTTTTAGTTGCTGCACTAGGTCCACCTTGCACTTGTTGTGCTGAAGGTATTGGATTAAGTTGAGATAAAGTTTGACCAGATGGACTATTTCCAGCTGGTGTTAAATTAGTTCCAACAGGTTGAACTGGTTCTCGTGGAGGACCATTAGGTCCAGCATATGTTGGTTGAGGTTGTCCATAATTTGTTGAACCTCCAGGAGAATTGTTATCCCACCAACTTCCACCATCTTGTGCTCTTGGTACATTGGTTCCATTTCTACCACCACCCATGCTACCCATGCTACTCATCATATCACCCATTCCACCACCAGACTCTCCTCCACCTTCACTACCACCAAACATTTTCATCATGCTACCCATATCCATACCACCACTTTCTCCACCTCCACCACCACCACCTTTGGCAGCAGAAGCTTCTATCATAGCTTGATCATAAGCAGCTTTTGCTCTTTCTCCTTCAGTAGATCCAGTATTAGCTCTATCGCCTTTATCATAAATTTCTTGAAAGTCAATTAACTCTGATTGTTTAGGAATAAATTGTTTAGGAGATGCTCCACCAATAAGATCACCCATAGCAGCTTTCTTAAAAGCTTTACCATGTTGTTTCATGAATGCTTCCTCTGAAGGATATTTCTTGTAGAACTCCTTTTCAGATTTAACACCAGCGATTTTTAAAATTTGTGCTTTCATATTAATTATATTTTTCCAACCATGAACCTGGTTGTGGTTTATTGTAATTTGTAAAGTTAGTTAGATTATCTAGATTTTGCAAACCTTTTTGTTCTTGTCTTATTCCATTCTGAGCTTTTTTACCTTTAGGATATTCAGTAACATAATTAGCTCCTTCAAAATTATAGTCTTCACCTGGATACATCATTTGTTGTTCTCCAGTATCTGCTATTCCTAATAAAGGTTCAGTTAAAGCTTTACCTGTTCTAGGATCTTTCTTCATTGTTATATTACCACCTGGAACTCTTGTTATTTCTCCTGGATAATCCCATTGTCCTCTTGAACTTTCAATAACTTCTCCACCATCTTCATATTTAGATAACCAAGATCCATTCTTACTAATACTCTTAGGTTTGAAATCTAATCCATTCTGATAGTAACTCATCTCTTTACCATTCTGTGCACTA
>Ga0209668_10000794_pt1 | contig 13169 bp, 13 predicted proteins | sample FrelakmetPLP11PL_FD_187150 | JGI IMG/M metagenome (GOLD analysis project Ga0209668, IMG submission 187150) | Freshwater lake sediment microbial communities from the University of Notre Dame, USA, for methane emissions studies - PLP11 PL (SPAdes)... | ecosystem: Environmental > Aquatic >... | reverse complement strand
TCAGAAAATTAGCTTGCCATACCGGGGATATATTCATAGAATGTCTAGGCATTCAAACGCACATGGGTCATTAGCTCAGTTGGTAGAGCGGCTCCCTTTTAAGGAGATGGTCGCAGGTTCAAATCCCGCATGGCCCACCAGTTGCAAGCCGCAAGGCGAGCAACTTACCTCCGTTTAAGCACAACGCCATGAACTTCTTCGGCGCCAAACACGCATCCGTCTTTTTGAAGTTCATGCGGATCACGATTCCATTCCCACTTTTGTGAATCTACGACTTCAAAATCAGGCATGTGTTTTTCGGCTATTTTGGCTATGTCTCCGTCCATGTATTTAAAACGTGGGATCAGAAGCTCTTCAACAATATAATCTCCGCCAAAATCACGAAGTCGCTCTTCCTTTGGCAATTCTCCCTTTTCTTCCATATCTTTAAGTAGTGGCAAATGAGCCCTATTAAGTTTTCCTCTGTAAAGAAGAGTGTTGTCCGAAGCCACAAAAACCGCCCCACTTGGCTTAGTCATGTGCGATAGAACATCAAAATGATCTTTTGTTATAACTCCATGAACATTATTTTCCACATCTTCCCACAAATCTTTAGATACATCTTGCCTTTCCAATAAATCATCACGAAGTCTCTCAATTTGAATTTCAAAAGCAGCAAGAATTTGGCTTAATATACAATCGGAAACTATGACATCATACTGTTTTTCCGGAATTTTACGGTCATCCAAAGCAGAGCAGATTGCGTTAAGGATGGCATCAATAAGTTTTTGTTCTCTTCCGGGACCGACCGGAGCAAAATCGCTCGTGAAATCCACCCTTATTCTATTGAACTTTTTAAGCACGCTTCTCATTATAAAAGTTACATCGGCAACAACCGGATTAAAATTCACAAAATTTATTGCCTCGGGCATTATGCTGTTAATTCTCGATTTAACGTAATCTATAGCTACTTCAAGACCGTTTGCGTCAAGATCATAAAGATCTATATTTTTAACGCTTCCTCTTTGCATCACCTCGAGCAAACGAATGTCGCTACACTTTCCGGCACCAAAAATCGCAACATCCTGAGGATTATACACGTTGCTTAAAGCTTCCTGCGTACCCCATGTCATTTTGGCCTTATGTTCAATCCAATATTTCTCGCTATCTTCTTGAGAAATATCCGGCGAGCCAACAACTTCTATTTGCCTTAAAAACGAATCAGAATATTCAGGATTTTGTATCATTTAAAATATTAGTCCAATATTACAGAAGAGCATTATCTGTATTTTAAGAGACCGTGTCAAGCGCTAATTTGAGCTACCAGGTAATTTATAAAAAAAGCCACTCGGAATCCGAGAGGCTTTTTTGGTAGTTTTACTAACCTATTTAACTAGGCTAACTTTTACGGCGTTTGGACCTTTAGGACCGTTAGCGACTTCGAAAGTCAGCTTGTCCCCTTCTCTAAGGTCTTCGTATCTTACGCCTACAAGTTCGTTCGAATGGAAGAAAAGATCTTTTTCTTCTCCCTCGCGAGAGATGAATCCAAATCCCTTATCCGTAAGACGAGCTATAGTTCCTTCTTGCATTTTTCAATGTGTAAGAAAAATAATTAGAATATCAAACTTTGAATGTCTAAAATGAAACTCGACTATGCTCCCCTTGGACAACAAAACGATTTGACGCAAGGAGTGTATCACTAGTTTAAGTATTTAGTCAAGGAACTCTGGCATTCATAAATTTTTGCATCCCAGTAGTCCATTTTTCGCGCATCCCAGGACTAACGCATCATACTACCTCTATCTTGCAAACCTCTTGCTTTAACACTTTTAGATTGAGCGTGTAACTTTTCCATATTATCAATACCGAACTTATACATTTCTTTACCCACATCGTTAAGCGTTTTTAAATCAGCATTTTCTTTGTAAAATTTAGCCATTTTGTTATTTTCGAAAATTTCACCAAGATTATTTGGATTGTCTTTAATAGCCGCTTCCATGTTTTTCTTAAACTCATTATCAGCCGGCAAATGTTTAATTGTACTCAAGAAAAGCAAATGCATTGCAAATTGATACGAAGGATTAACAGGTTTGTTTTCACTAACATAGCCAAGCATAATTGTTGGATCTGTTGCAGTTTGAAGTTCGGCTCCAATTGCACATAATTCATGGACTGAGTCATATCTCATTGCTCCTCCAACACTAATCGAAACCCCCTCTGCAAGTTGATAAACCTGTTTAATATCAAATGTATTCGATACCATCTCGGGAAATCTTCTAAACAAATGTATATGTATCGACTCATGGAACCTTGTACCTCGATCAAGCTCTCCGCGAATCTTTTGCTTACGCTTAGAGTCGATAACATTTAATTTACTAATAAAATTATCTTGTTTTTTAGCGATAATATCTGGCCAGATAATAACCGAAGATCCGTTCTCTCCCATAACCTGACTAATCACATCGCTTGAATTTTCATCCTTAACCATGGCATCTCCGACCGAATGAATACGCCCCTCGTTAATATCATTTATAAAAATATCTTTGCTTTCACGCACTTTATAAAGATTCGCCTTTGGATAAGGGTTGCCCCCTCCCAAATAAAGCAATCTACCTTCCGGAATTAAAAATTTATTTACATAATCAATCAAACAATCAGCTTGTCCTCTGCACGTTCTTTGAAGCTCAGACAAATAATTTTGGAATTCCGGAGCAAGAGCTTGAATAATATCCAAGAGTTTCATAAAAAGACCATTATAAGCTTCTTTAGCCCCATCTTCTTTCTCCTTGTAAGCGGAAAAGTGTTTTTCAAGTTCCGACACAAACTTTTTTCTTAATACAGGAAGGTTCTTTTTATCGAATCCAGTGGGCAGCTGGGGTTCATCAAATGAAGTTGAAGATTTAAATTCAACTTTAGGAAGCGCGTATTTATCGTACTCAACCTTCTCGGGAGAAGAATCTTTCGCTTTAGGATCCTTACCGTTTTTTGAACCTGTTTTTTCCTTGTCGCAACCAACAGCAAGCGTAGCTACCAAAAGCGCCGCCTGTTTCAAGAAAGTTCGTCGCGAAAGATCAACAATTCCGACATTTTCACCGGAAATTCCTTGTAAATTTTCTTGTGAGGCTCTTTGCGAGGATCCGAACTCCAAATTATCATTCATTTTTAATGATTAACTAAAAAGATACCATCCTAACACCTAGGGCGGATTTGTCAAGACATGGTGTATCCGGCGGGATTTGAACCCACGACCTCAGCCTTCGCAGGGCTGCGCTCTATCCAGCTGAGCTACGGATACATTGGAGGCGACGGTGGGGATCGAACCCACGAATAACGGTTTTGCAAACCGCTGCCTTAGCCACTTGGCTACGTCGCCATATAAATAGTGCTTCTTATTATTATCATTTATTGCATTTTCTTGCAAAAAAAATTTTGCACCTTTAGAATACGCAAGAAGATTCAACCAGCGCTAACCGAAAAATAATGTCAGTCCCTTTCATTTTTAAAGATTTATTCTTTAAAGAAGTAGCCCAAAAAGGCATCGGGATGGTTAATTGTCATGCACATATTGACCGCGCTTTTACAATAACCGAGGAAATGTGGGCTCAGGCAATGGATCTTATGGAAAACAAATGGATACTTATGCGGGACTTAAAAAAGACTGAAGGATATTTTGAAAGTATGGAAAAAAGATTTGATATGTATATTCAAAATATGAAGGCCCAAGGAATAGTAGCGTGCAGAACGCACGTTGACGCAGACAGTATTGTGGGACTTCGAGTAGTCGAACTTGCGGCAAAAATAAGAGACAAATACAAAGCGGACGAATCATTTATTTTACAACTTGTTCCTCAACCTTTGGAAGGTTTTTTAAATGAAGACGCTACAGATTTTGATAAGTCGAAAATTGAAGTCTACGAAAAAGCGTGTGCAATATGCGACGTTGTGGGTGGACTTCCTTCCCGCGACAGAAAATTAAAGGGAGCACAGGGAGACACAAAACATGCGGACGTACTTTTTTCAATCGCAAAAAATCTAGGAAAAGATCTTGATATACACATAGATCAGGAAAATAATCCGGACGAAAAAGATACGGAAATGATTTTAAACAAAGTCGTCGAACATAATTATCCGGGACATTTAACAATCCTTCATGGAATTTCTTTAGCATGCCAACCGGAAGATTATAGAAAAAAAATGTATGAACTTTACAAAGAAACCGGGACAAACTGTACGGTTAGTCCACGCGCTGCAATTGGCATGACACAGCTAAAAAATAAGGTTGCGCCTGTACACAACTCAATTGCTCCGGCAGTAGAAATGATGGAAGCCGGCGTTAACGTTGGAATAGGAACTGACAACATAAGTGATATATTTATTCCAAATTCAAATGGCGACTTGTGGGATGAAATAAACCTATTCGCCGACGCCGTACGTATTTACGACGTTAAAAAACTTGCAACAATCGCGTGCGAAAACGGACATCGCACAATGAAGATATCTTAAAACTACACCCTATGACAAAAGAACCAATAAAAAGAAAAATATGGTTTAAAAAGAATACTGTAGAAATTGATCCTCAAGTGGAAAACTATAATTCCGGAGAAGATATCCTCTATGATCAGGTAATGATTCCAAATGACGTTTTCGGTTCAAGGATATACGCGCGGCTTTTGCAAAAACATGGAATAATAACGAAAAAAGAGCTTGAGCAACTGGAAAATGGACTTGATGAAATTTTAAAACTTTATGCGGATGGAAAGTTCCAGCTAAAAGTTGAAGACGAAGATTGTCATACAAAAATTGAAGATTATCTTATTAAAAAACTTGGTTCGACAGGCAAGAAAATTCATACCGCCCGCTCACGAAACGATCAAGTGCTTGTAATGATGAGGCTTTACTTAAAAGATCAGTCAATAGAGTTAAGCAAACTTGCTTTAAAGCTTGCAAAAGACCTTCTTGTCACGGCTAAAAAATACGAATTTATTCCAATGCCGGGATACACACATATGCAAAAAGCTATGCCTACGACTGTAGTGACATGGCTTGCAGCTTTTGTTGAAAGTTTACTTGATGATATAAGAATTCTAAAAGCAGTTACGGAAGAGTTGGTTGATCAAAATCCGCTGGGTTCAGGAGCAGGATACGGATCACCTTTTGGCTTTGACAGAGACTGGTTATCTAAACAACTTGGTTTTAAAAGAACACAAAATAATGTAATTTACTGCCAAAATTCGCGCGGTAAAATTGAGGGAATGGTTCTTGAATCATGCGTCCAAATGATGCTCACACTAAACAAATTGGCATCTGATCTACTGTTTTTCACAACACAAGAATTTCACTTTTTTGATATTAACGATTCAATCGCAACCGGATCTTCAATCATGCCGCAAAAGAAAAATCTTGATGTAGCAGAGCTTATTCGCGGAAGAACAGCAACTGTTGTTGCCTGCAAAAATGAGCTTTTAATGAATATCATGCATAAGATTTCCGGTTATCACCGTGACGGACAGGAAATAAAAAGGCCTCTTTTTCTTGGCTTAAAATACACAAAATCATCTTTGGAAGTTATGTCGGTAATTATAAAAAACATTACACCGCGTGTGGATGTTTTGTATGACGCAATGACTCCTGAACTTTTTGCAGCTCATAAGGCATTTGAACAGGTTAAAAAAGGTATTCCTTTTAGAGACGCCTACATAGAAGTTGGAGCAAATCTGGACAAGATTAAAGTAACAAGAAAAGATATCGACAGAATGCTAAGAGAATCAACACACCAGGGAGGAACCGGAAATCTTGGCTTAAACAGGCTGGAAAAAGAAATCGCAAATCTTTCAAAAAAATAACCATTTAAACAATATGAAATTTTACATTGATACGGCAAACATTGAGGACATAAAAAAATATAACGCTCTTGGGGTAGTTGACGGCGTTACCACAAACCCATCTTTAATTGCAAAAGAAGGAGTTTCTCTCGAAAAAAGAATTAAAGAAATCGTAGAAGTTGTTGACGGACCAATAAGCACGGAAGTTATTGCGACCGACACCGAAGGCATGCTTGAAGAAGCCAGAAAATACGCTTCATGGCACAAAAATATAGTAGTAAAAATACCAATGACGGTAGAAGGAATGAAGGCTTTAAAAGTGCTTTCGAAAGAAGGAATAAAGGTAAATGTAACTTTGATTTTCTCTGCCGGACAGGCTTTGATAGCGGCAAAAAACGGAGCAGCTTACGTGAGTCCTTTTGTTGGAAGACTTGATGATATCTCGGAAGACGGAATGGCACTTGTTCATGAAATGACTACAATTTACGGAAATTATGATTTTGACACAAAGATAATAGTGGCCAGCATAAGACATCCAAGACATGTTATAGAAGCCGCAATGATGGGAGCGGATATAGCTACAATCCCTTCCGACATCATGGATAAATTATTCAAGCATCCTTTAACAGACAAAGGGGTTGCGGCGTTTTTAGCTGACTGGGAAAAAGTTAAAAATCTTCAATAAATGATTAAACTCGACATTTCAAACAGCACTATAACCGAGCTTAAGAGTGAGCACATAGCCCAATATCTTGATAATATCTATCAGAGAGGTCAGGGATTTTATAATGTGATCGACGATAAAAAAATGGTTGATGATGTTTTAAAATTCGCAAAAAAGATGGAAGGGAAATTCAAAGACATTGTTGTTCTTGGAATAGGAGGCTCGGCGCTTGGAACAATCTGCCTTCAACAAAGCCTAAAACACCTATACGAAAACGAACTGGAAAAACGAAAGTGGCCTCGCCTCCACGTACTGGACAACATAGATCCACTTTTTATAAAACAGCTTGAAGACATTATAAGTCCGGACAAAACTCTTTTTATAACTATATCCAAGTCCGGAGACACGCCGGAAACCTTGGCGCAATATTTTTATTTCAAATCGGTTGTTGAAAAAAAAGGTCTAAACGCAAAAGATCATTTTGTTTTCATAACAGACGCAGAGAAAGGTTTTCTTAGAGAAGTAAGCCAAGATGAAGATATTCCTTCTTTTGAAATACCTGAAAACATAGGTGGAAGATTTTCCGTTTTAACTGCAGTTGGACTGCTTCCGGCGGCACTTACCGGTATAGAAATAAAAAAACTTTTAAGCGGAGCAAAAGAGATGAGAGAGCTTTTTTATAGTGATTCCGTAAAGCATAATCTACCTTTCCAAATTGCGACTATTCAATATTTATTGAGCCTTGAAGGAAAAATTATGACAGTTTTAATGCCTTATTCACAAAAACTTATACGTTTTGCCGACTGGTATAGACAACTTCTTGCTGAGAGTATAGGAAAGGCAAAAGATAATCATGGGAATACGGTTAACATTGGACTAACGCCAATAAATGCACTTGGGGTAACCGACCAACATTCGCAAAATCAACTTTATAACGAAGGACCAAATGACAAATTTTTCATTTTAATAAGAGTAAATAATTTTGGCTGCGATATGGAAATCCCCGTGACTCATCCTGAAAACAAATCAGTGAACTATCTTAAAGGTGTTTCATTTGAAAAATTGATGCACACGGAGCAGGAGGGAACTCTGCAGGCACTAACACAAAATGAAAGGCCTAATATTACGCTTGAAATTGACCGTGTCGACGAAAAAACAATCGGAGGCATGTTCATGCTATTTGAATGCGCAACGGCCTTTCTAGGAGAGTTTTTCAACATTAACGCTTTTGATCAGCCGGGAGTTGAGCTTTCAAAAAAAATCACCAAAAAACTTTTAACTTAAATTATGATCGAAAGAAATCAGACTTATAAGTGTAACGTTTGCGGAAACATAGTTGGCGTGCTTCACGCAGGAGGAGGAGAACTTGTTTGTTGCGGACAACCTATGCAGCTTCTTGATCCAAAAAAACAAGATCAGGGACTTGAAAAACATGTGCCAGTTATAGAAAAAACCGGGAACGGCGTTCTTGTTAAAGTTGGCGAAATCCCACATCCAATGGAAGAAAGCCACTTTGTTCAATGGGTTGAACTTTATACAAAGGATGAAAAAGTATATCGCGCATTCCTAAAACCGGGACAAAAACCCGAAGCATTATTCAACGTGGATTACGAAAACGTGCTTATGGCAAAGGAATATTGCAATTTACACGGGCTTTGGAAATCAAATTAAATCTCAAAATATCATGATATTATCAGACAAAACTCTGCGCGCAATGCTCGCGGAAGGATCGCTTACCGTTGACCCGATTTCCGACGAATCGATACAACCGGCTTCAATAGATTGCAGGCTTGGAGACCACTATCTGCTTATTGAAGACATGAATATGGATATTATTACTCTTGATAGCGAGATTAAATACAGGGAAATAGTAGGCGACAGTATAACAATTCCGCCACACACTTTTTTACTTGCAACAACAAAGGAGTACATAAAACTACCAAACAACCTTACGGCATTTGTTGAAGGAAGAAGTTCAATAGGCCGAATAGGACTTTTTATTCAAAACGCAGGCTGGGTTGATCCCGGATTTGAAGGGAAAATTACGCTTGAATTATACAACGCAAACTCACTCCCGATAAAACTTCAAAAGGACAGACGAATATGCCAACTTGTTTTCTGTAAGATGGATCAGACCGCAGACAAACCTTATAACGGCAAATACCAGGGTCAACAAAAATCAGTCGGAAGCCGTGTTTTTATGGACAAGACTTAGATTGTTTTTTCTGAGCGCAAATAATCCCGCCGTGATAAAGTTCCAATTCCTCGGATATGCCGGCCTTTTTTAATTGATCAACAATCCGCTTTTCTTTTACTTTATCCAACGAAAAGAATGTAAGGAAAATTCTGCCACCAGGCTTTAGAACTCTTTTAATTTCGTCCAAATATTGTTCAATCTGATCGGAAAGCATATGCGTAAAAACCGATGTGGCAAACACAAAATCAAACATTTCATTTTTATAAGGAAAAACAAATTTATTGTGAATATCCACGTGCTTGAAATTAAAATGCGGATATTTTATTGATATATTATTTTTACACCAGTTAACACCTCTTTTATCTATATCAAAGCCATAATATTCCCCTTTATTGGTATCCAAATATCTAGCCAATGGAAGAGCCATCATTCCTACCCCACTGCCTATATCCAGAACTACATTTGAAGACTTTAAACCACCTATTTTTTTAAAATGTTTTAAAAATTCTTCCCCTGTTTTTATAAATTCACCACTACCAACAAAATTCAACCTTTTAGGCGGACATCCTTTGACTCTTTTTCGGGTAATAAAAGCAATAAAATCCTGCAAAGAATAAAACCCGCATTTCATTGCCTTCTTAACACCCGTTGGAATTATATGCTTAAAGTTCCTTTTCATCTTAGTTGCAAATGCCATATTTAAAACTTAAATGGTCGGGGCAGCAGGATTCGAACCTGCGACCTCTCGGTCCCAAACCGAGCGCGCTGGCCAGACTACGCTATGCCCCGACGAGTAGCCTAAACACTATATGAAATTTTACTTTTTAAGTCAAAGAGATTTTTGCTAATGTAAAGCTATGGAAAAAACATATTCTCAAATCATCGGAACACCAATTGTAGTAGAAGACCTTGGAAGGGTCGGAAGAATAACGGATATTGCAATAGACACCGAAACCGGCAAAGTTGCTTGCTTCTTTGTTAATACCGGCAACATGAAAATTATAACGCCAAACGATATAATCTTTTTTGACCAAGCAATCGTTATTGGTGATCATGAAGATATTGTCGACGCGGAAGATATAATAAGAGTCAAGAATGTTTTAGAAAGAGATATTGGTATTTTAAAATCCAGAGTAGAAACACAAAAAGGTGAATTACTTGGGAATGTACACAATTTTATTATCGACGTTGACTTTGCCGTATTAACAAAAATAGTAGTTTATAAATCGTTTTTCAGCTTATTCAAAACAAAAGATCTTTTAATCCCGGCTAAAGACATAATTAAAATAGAAAAAGGACTTGTTACGGTAAAAAACAAATACGCAAAAACCCCAATTACGGCCAAGGATATGAAAAAATATCCAAACCTGTACCCGGCAGATTTAACTTCTTAAATAGAACAAAAGCCTTGAACCATTTAGCCCAAGGCTTTTTATTTGTTGAATAAGTTTTCTCTTATTTATGCAACTTCCGTTCCTTGTCCGGCACCACGGATAACAGTATTTACAAGTGCAAATGAGATTAGCACGATGATAATACCAACGATCGCATACATAATGATTTTCTTTGCCTGATCTACCTTCTCTTGGTTTCCTGCAGAACTTACGTAAGTAATACCTCCGTAAATAATCATAATTACCGCAAGAAGTCCTAGGAATAGGAGAATGAAATCTACGATTCGTAGAATAAGAGCACGAATCGATCCTTCACCGCCTGTCGCAGCAGCTATGTTTGAAGGGACATCTCCAGGATTGATAAGCTGTGCTCCGGCTGTTCCCCCAAGTGCTGTAAATACCAAAAGCAGTAGTGAACTCAAACCAAGCACGATGAATGCCTGCTTGAGACCTTTTTTCAAAGTGGTTTTTGTCATTTTTTTTGGGTTAAATAAGATTTTTTGAAACTTTTAATTTAAGTTTTCATCTAATTCTAGCAAATATTTGACATAAAATCAATACTCTTGCAAAAGAATACAACTATATGTCAACCTTGTTACCGCGCTCATCTATCACGATATTCTCCGGCTCAAGCTCTATTTTAAACTGACTATATACATCTTTCTTTATTTTTCTGGCAAGATCTACGACGTTTTTTTGCGTACCATTCCCTGTATTCATAAGCCAATTTCCATGAAGCAAAGAAATTTCTATACCACCTTCTTTCATCCCTTTAAGCCCAGCCTTATCAATCAAGAATCCGGCCGACTCCTTAGTTACCGGGTTTTTAAAAAACGATCCGGCAACATTACCCTTTGGCTGTTTTGCAGCTCTAAATTTTACAACCTCCAAGGCAGCATCATTTTGATCAAGAGGAGGCAAAAGCAAAGTAACCGATAAAACAATTTCATGTGTTTTTTTCAAAATACTTGATCTATATGCGAACTGGAAATACTCACGACCTTCCTCTTTTACTCCGGATTCTTTATCAAAGAGCTTAGCACTTTCGACAAAATCGCCAATTTCAACACCATGTGCGCCCGCATTTCCATAAACAGCCCCACCAATCGTTCCCGGAAGACCAACCATGTTTATTATCCCTCCAAGCTCCTGTTCACGGGCATTCGCTATTACACTTCCAAGAATAGCCCCGGACTCAGCAACAACCTTATTTCCATGTATTTCAATTTTATTTGCCTTATTGTGTATTATAAGCCCCTCGAATCCAACATCTGAGAAAACAATATTGCATCCACCGCCCAAAATATAATAAGGGATTTCCAAATCCAGAGCTTTTTCAACAAATTCCGGAATATCATAGGAATCCTTTGCTTCCACGTACAAATCGGCCGGCCCACCTATTTTATAGGCTGTAAATTGTGACAGCTCAACATTTTCCCGAACCTGAGGGAACTTTTCTTTAAATAGATTATATTTTTTGATGTTTTCTTCCATACAAAAACAGTTTACCCGAAATACGCTAACAGTTGAATAAAAAATTGACAGGTAATTTTTTTTACAATATCATCATCAATGCGTTTTGATATTTTGCTTGTCATTAGGCCACCTTAGCTCAGTTGGCTAGAGCGGCTGTCTTGTAAACAGCAGGTCGTCGGTTCAATTCCGACAGGTGGCTCCACGTTAAAAAAGGGCAGGTGGCGGAGTGGTCAATCGCATCAGACTGTAAATCTGACGACTTTATGTCTACGAAGGTTCAAATCCTTCCCTGCCCACCATTGAGTTCAATTAAACTTCAACTACAATCGGCACAATCAATGGCCTTCTTTGAAGTTTCCTATGTGTGTATTTATCTATAACCGAGGTAATATAATCCTGTATATTTTGAACACCCGGCTTTGGATGTTTTTTCATCAAGACTGCGTATTTTTCCTTTATTTGAGCCCTAACTTCTTTGAGAATTTCTTCAGACTCAGTCAGGTAAATAAATCCGCGTGTTTCAATTCTTGGAGCATCAATTATCTGTCTGGTTTTTTTATGGATTTTAAGCGTTACTATAATAACGCCATTTTCAGCTAAAGCCTGCCTTTCAAGAAGAACTCTTGAGCCTATACTACCCATACCCAAGCCATCAACAAGTATATAATTTGTTTCAACTTTATCTTTAGAAAGAACAATTCTTCCGCCGCTTAATTCCAAAATGTTTCCGTTCTCCATCATTATTGCATCTTCTTCCTTAACTCCTGTTTCCTGCGCAATTTCCTTATGAGCGAATCTCATGTAGTACTGCCCATGAACAGGAACAAAATATTTTGGCTTAACCATATCAATCATCATTCTAAGGTCTTCTTTTGAACCATGACCTGACGTATGAACATCCATAATTTTATTATGGATAATACGCGCACCAAGTTTTGTAAGATTATCAATAACGGTGTAAATAGCCCTTTCATTACCAACTATCGGAGTGGCTGAAATTACAACAGTGTCTCCTTTTCTGATTCTTACATTTTTATGATCTCCAAGTGAAATTCGTGTTAAAGCAGACATTCCTTCCCCCTGACTTCCGGTTGTAAGAACAAGTGATTTTTTTCCGGGTGATTTTTCAGCCTTTCTTATATCGTGAATAAGCCCTTTTGGAACCTTTATATAACCAAGACGTTCGGCTATATCTATATTATCCACAAGACTTCTTCCGCTTATATATACTTGCCTTTCCCAGCGATGAGCCGAGTCCAGTATTTGCTGAAGACGCCCTATAAGACTTGCGAAAGAAGCTATTATAATGCGTCCCGGAGTGTCCCGTATAAGTGTATCCAGAGTTTCTCCGATTGCTTTTTCAGAAATCGTATGACCTTCTTTATTTGCATTTGTACTGTCCGAGAAAAGCACACTGACTTTCTTTTCTCTTCCAAGCGCAGCCAATTTTTGGTAATCCGCCTGAATTTGATCGGCAGGTGTATAGTCAAATTTAAAATCTCCGGTATGAACAATTTTCCCTTCAGGTGTGTCGATTATAACGCCAACACCATCCGGAATACTGTGATTTACTCTAAAAAAGTTACAAGTAAACGGCCCGAGCCTTAAAGTTTCATCAGGATTAATTACGTTCATTA
>Ga0209668_10000793_pt1 | contig 13172 bp, 12 predicted proteins | sample FrelakmetPLP11PL_FD_187150 | JGI IMG/M metagenome (GOLD analysis project Ga0209668, IMG submission 187150) | Freshwater lake sediment microbial communities from the University of Notre Dame, USA, for methane emissions studies - PLP11 PL (SPAdes)... | ecosystem: Environmental > Aquatic >... | reverse complement strand
AGTCAACAAAAATCTTAAAGCCAAACATAAATCAAGAATCTGGTGAAAAAATTAGCATGAATGATTTAAAAAAAGCTCAGTATCAAAACTTGAGTAACAATACTGCTAAATTAACCAAAACCCACACAAACTTCTTAGCAGCTAGACAGGGTTTCAGTCAGCAAATGAGCGAAATTATTCAATTGCAACTAGCTTGCGCTCAAAACTTACTCAAGGAAGAGAAATAATTCACTTAGTGTTAAGTGTAAAACTCTTTTTTAACTAACCACAGAGGCACAGAGGACACAGAGGGAAGAAAAAATGCTGAACTGAACTGTATTCAGAAATAGCCTGAAAATTACACTAAGACGTAAAAAGATTAACGCTCTTTCTCTGTACCTCTGCGCCTCTGCGCCTCTGCATGAGCTAAATTCTTCATTTCACATCCTTTGCTTATAAATTGAGGAATAATTACCTTGACAACAATCGAGACGGTACTAAATAAACACGATAATGGACTGGGATTTTTCACCTGTAATCATCATCAAAACCAAATTTGGAAAGGTTCATTAGATTGTGTGAGCTTTGAAAAAAGTGCCATCAAAGATAAACTATTAACATCAGATAAACCTTGTTATATTATTAAAATAGCAGGAAGAATTGGTGCTACTAATGATGGTTATTTAGCACCTGCTGATAATGGTTCATCTGGACAAGCAGAACTTTTAATCTCACTTCCACCCCTACGTTTACAACAACTTGGCGACCCTAGTTTTCTCGCCGCTTATGGTGTAAAATATGCCTATATGACAGGAGCAATGGCTGGGGGTATTGCTTCTGAAGAAATGGTAATTGCCCTTGGAAAAGAGAAAATTTTAAGTTCCTTTGGTGCAGGTGGTTTACTTCCAGAACGGTTAGAAACTGCGATTAATACTATTCAAGAAGCGTTACCTAATGGTCCTTATGCTTTCAATTTAATTCACAGTCCTAACGAACCAGCTATTGAACGCCGCGCTGTAGATTTATATCTGAAATATGGTGTCAGAACTGTAGAAGCATCAGCATTTTTAGACTTAACTCCTAACATCGTTTATTATCGAGTTGCTGGGTTAAGATTAAATGCCGCTAATCAAATTGATATCAGAAATAAAGTCATTGCTAAAATTTCTCGTCGGGAAGTTGCCACTAAATTTTTGCAACCCGCACCAGAAAGAATCCTCAAAGAATTACTTCAGCAAGGACTAATCACGGAACTGCAAGCTAATTTGGCTAGACAAGTGCCAATGGCTGATGATATTACTGTTGAAGCTGATTCTGGTGGTCATACAGATAATCGTCCTTTAGTATGTTTATTACCTTCAATTATTGCCCTCCGAGATGAAATTCAAGGGCAATATAATTATTCAGTTCCGATTAGAGTTGGCGTGGCCGGAGGTATTGGTACACCAGAAGCAGCATTAGCTGGTTTTATCATGGGTGCTGCTTATATTGTGACTGGTTCAATTAATCAATCTTGTGTGGAATCTGGTGCTTGTGAACATACTAAAAAGTTGTTAGCACAAGCAGAAATGGCAGATATGACAATGGCTCCCGCCGCCGATATGTTTGAAATGGGAGTCAAATTACAAGTTCTCAAACGGGGGACGATGTTTCCCATGCGATCGCAGAAACTATATGAATTGTATCGCACTTACGACTCTATTGAACAGATTCCCGCAGCAGAAAAAGAGAAGCTAGAAAAACAAATTTTCCGTAAAAGTCTTGCGGAAGTTTGGGAAGGTGCAGCGGCTTATTTATCCCAAAAGAATCCTGAAAAATTGGGTAAAGCTGTTAATAACCCTAAATTGAAAATGGCTGTCATCTTTCGTTGGTATTTAGGATTATCTTCCCGATGGTCTAGCACTGGTGAAAAAGGTCGGGAAGTTGATTATCAAATTTGGTGCGGGCCAGCTATGGGTGGCTTCAATGACTGGGTGCGTGGTTCATATTTGTCAGAACCTAATCAGCGTCATGTGGTTGATGTTGCTGACCAAATTATGAAGGGGACAGCATTTTTATATCGTAGCCATAGTTTAAAAATGCAGGGTTTGCAAATGCCTACTTATTACAGTCAATATCAGCCAATTCCTTCTACATTGGAGAAGTAAAAATGAGTTTAAAACAGTCTTATACTGCTGAAAGTATTCAAACATTTCTAGTTTCTCATCTCGCGGAAGTTGTGGGAGTTGAAATTTCAGAAATTGATGTTAATGAAAACTTGGAAAATTATGGTTTGGATTCTGCTCAAGCCATGATGATTATTAGTAAATTAGAAGAATTACTAGGTTTTAAACCTTCTCCTATTTTACTTTGGCATTATCCCAATATTGCGGCACTTTCCCAACGCTTGTCAGAAGAATCTGGTGATGGTTCTCAGCTACAAGATGTAGGTTCAAGCACAAATTCCCCTGTTGGTTTTGCTCCTCCTCTTCTAGATTTGGCTGCGGAAGCTGTTCTAGACCCCACTATTCAACCCATAGGCACTGCTGTTTCTGTTACTAACCCTAAAAACATCTTTTTAACCGGGGGAACAGGTTATTTAGGGGCTTTTATTATCAAGGAATTACTAGAAGTATCGGCAGCAACTCTTTATTGTTTGGTGCGTGCCAGTAATGTGGAAGAAGGTAAGAGCAAATTAGAAAATAATTTGCAACAATATGGCATTTGGCAAGATGAATATAGTGCCAGAATTATCCCCATTATTGGGGATTTAGCACAGCCACATTTAGGAATTAATGGAGAACAATTTCAAAATCTAGCGGCTGATATTGATGTCATTTATCATAGTGCAGCTTTACTGAATTATGTTTATCCTTACTCAGCATTAAAAACAGCAAATGTTTTGGGTACACAAGAAGTTTTGCGTTTGGCTTGTCAAACTAAAGTTAAGCCATTGCATTATGTTTCTAGTGTGGCTGTTTTTGAATCCAGTGCTTATGCTGGTAAGCTAGTTAAAGAAGATGATGATTTTCATGATTGGGAAGGTATTTTTCTCGGTTATTCCCAAACTAAATGGGTGGCAGAAAAATTAGTAAAAATTGCTGGTAGTCGAGGATTACCTATTACTATTCACAGACCTCCTTTAATTTCTGGAGATAGCCAAACTGGAATTTGTAATACCCATGATTTCATTAATTTGATGATTAAAGGTTGTCTACAAATGGGGTCTTTTCCTGATGTAGATTATATGTTGGATATGTCTCCTGTTGATTATGTGAGCAAATCTGTTGTTTATCTTTCTCGACAAGAAACATCTCTAGGTAAAGCTTTCCATTTACAACATCCTCAACCTGCTTCTTTAAAATCTTTAGTTGATTGGGTGCGTTCTTTTGGATTTTCACTGAAGATGATTCCTTATGAAGAGTGGCAAGCAGAGTTAATTAATAATGTCACATCTCAAGACAATCCTTTATATACTTTACGTCCATTTTTACTAGAACGTTGGTCTGATGAACAAATCACAATTCCTGATTTGTATTTACAAGCAAGAAGACCAATTATCAGTTGTGAAGCAACTCTATCAGCATTAAAAGGTAGTTCCATTGTTTGTCCGACCATTGATTCTCAATTGTTAATGACTTACACATCTTACTTAGTACAAACTGGTTTCCTAAGTCTTGCTTAATATCAATTTTAGGTGAAGCTGCACATAATTATTAAATCCAGAGTTTATCCGCGTTCATCTGCGGTCAATTATTCTGGAAATATTAATTATATGCAGCTTGATTTGAATTTGTTATAATATGGGGATATTGGCAGAATTCGTCAGTGCCAATTTCAGCTAACTCAACTTTCTTAAAATGAACATAAAATGTCAGGGAACAGTTTTGATTACGGGTGCAGCTAATGGTATCGGTTATCAATTAGCTCGTATTTTTGCTCATAATAATTATGATCTAGTCTTGGTAGATAGACTAGAAGAAAAAATCACAAAAATAGCTGTTGATTTTGCAGAAGAGTTTAGAATTTCTGTTAAACCTATTATTAAAGATTTATCTATATCTACATCTCCTGAAGAAATTTTCACAGAATTACAAGAATCTGGTATTAAAGTTGATATTCTGGTAAATAATGCCGGGTTTGGTACTTATGGGTTATTTAATGAAACTAACCTCAAGACTGAATTGGAAATGTTGCAGGTAAATTTAGTTTGTCTGACCCATTTAACTAAGTTGTTTCTCAAAGAAATGGTTAAACAAGGTCATGGCAAGATATTAAATGTTGCTTCTGCGGCTGCATTTCAACCAGGTCCGTTAATGGCAGTGTATTTTGCCACTAAGGCTTATATTCTATCATTTTCAGAAGCGATCGCTAATGAATTAGAAGGTACAGGTGTAACAGTTACAGTCCTTTGTCCAGGTTCAACGGCATCTGCTTTTCATGAAAGAACCGGCATGGCAGATTCTAAAATGCTGAAGGGGAAAAATATGATGGATGCGGAAACTGTGGCTCAGATGGGCTATGATGCGTTAATGAGAGGAAAGACAATTGTTATTCCTGGGTTTATGAATAAAATGATGTCAAAATGTGTGAGGTTTATTCCGAGAAAACTTGTCACAAAAATTGTCAGAAGTATGCAGGAAGAGAAGTAGGGGTTTAGGACTGCTGAACCGTCACAAAATTAGATCATGATAGAATCTTATGAATATCACAATTATTAACTCTGTGTTGATATTATGCAAACACAAACACGATACTACACACCAGAAGAATACTTAGAACTCGAAGAACAAGCAGAGTATAAAAGCGAATATCGAGATGGAGAAATTATAGCTATGACTGGAGGAACAACAAATCATAATAAAATAGCTCTTAATTTCGCAGCTTCCTTAAAATACGGATTAAGAAAGAAAAACTATGACGTTTATATTGGTGATGTCCGCTTGTGGATACCGCGTTATCGTCAACATACATACCCTGATGTGATGATAATTCAAGGAGAACCTATTTATGCTACTGAAAATACTACCACTGTGATGAATCCTTTATTAATTGCTGAAGTTTCATCTAAATCAACTAGTAATTATGACCAAAGTGATAAATTCATGTATTATCGTTCTATACCTGAATTTAAAGAATATATTTTAATCAATCAATATCAATATCATGTCATGCAATATGTGAAAACAAATGATGGTAAATGGATATTCACAGAGTTAGAATCGGAATCAGACATTTTAACACTACAAACTATAGATTTTCAGATTGCTTTAAGTGAAATATATGAACAGGTAAATTTTACCCAAAGCAATGAAAATCAAGAATAATCATAATGTATCTTTGATATCCTGTATTTGCTGTTATACTGATTTGCCGTGAGACTAAAATTCATACCCTTAATCAGCAACGCCGAATTTTGGGCTTTGGTGGGTGAAGGTATGATTTTTTCTCACGCAGAGGCGCAGAGTCGCAGAGAGTAAGAGTTTGAGAAATAGAATGTTTGATTTTTATACCTCAGTTCAGCAATGTCCATATTTAATGATTAGTTGTTCTTCTAGTTATCATTGACTAATATTTACTCATAAGATATAAAAAACACGGGTTTCATGTCGAAATATTAAGGAATATTGTATTTATATCAAAACCTGGAGCTACAAAGGAAATTCAGCCAAAAGTCCGTGATAGGATACTTTGGGAAAATATTCATAATTAGGAGAAAACCTTTGACACTACGGGTTGCTGTTGTGGGTTCGGGACCTGCGGGTTCATGCGCTGCCGAAACCCTAGCTAAAGCTGGGATTGAAACCTATTTGTTTGAGCGCAAGTTAGATAACGCCAAACCTTGTGGGGGCGCTATTCCCCTGTGCATGGTGAGTGAGTTTGACTTACCTCCGGCAATTATTGACCGTCGGGTACGGAAGATGAAAATGATTTCTCCTTCTAATCGTGAAGTTGATATCAATCTGATAAATGAAGAAGAATATATAGGAATGTGCCGCCGAGAAGTGCTGGATGGTTTCTTGCGAGATCGGGCGGCAAAATTAGGGGCAAATTTAATTAACGCCACTGTTCATAAAGTTGATATTCCTGGGAACAATACCGACCCCTATACCATTCACTATGTTGACCATACAGGAGACGGGGCGCAAGGCGTTACCAAAACCCTGAAGGTGGATTTAATCGTGGGCGCTGACGGGGCAAATTCCCGCATTGCCAAGGATATGGGTGCTGGAGATTACAATTATGCGATCGCCTTCCAAGAACGCATTCGTCTTCCCCAAGACAAAATGGACTATTACAACGACCTCGCCGAAATGTACGTTGGCGATGATGTTTCCACCGACTTCTACGCTTGGGTATTCCCCAAATATGATCACGTAGCGGTAGGTACTGGCACAATGCACATTAACAAAGCCAAAATCAAACAATTCCAAGCTGGTATTCGCGCCCGTGCTTCAGAAAAACTCGCCGGCGGTGAAATCATCAAAATCGAGGCACACCCCATCCCTGAACATCCCCGCCCCCGTCGCGTTGTCGGTCGCATAGCCTTGGTAGGAGATGCGGCTGGTTATGTTACCAAGTCCTCCGGGGAAGGTATCTACTTCGCTGCTAAATCTGGCAGAATGTGCGCTGAAGCCATTGTGGAAGCCGCTAACGGTGGGGCGCGGATTCCCACGGAACGAGACCTCAAAGTGTACATCAAGCGTTGGGATCAGAAATACGGACTCACCTACAAAGTATTAGACATTCTTCAAAACGTCTTCTATCGTTCCGATGCTACCCGTGAAGCATTTGTAGAAATGTGTGATGACATGGATGTACAAAAGCTAACTTTTGATAGTTATCTCTATAAAACTGTAGTTCCCGCTAACCCCTTTACCCAGTTAAAAATTACTGCCAAAACCCTTGGTAGTTTAATTCGTGGTAGCGCCCTTGCACCCTAAATATAGGAAATCAGAAGCCAGAAATTCGTTTCTGGACTTCTTTTTTTTGGGTGAATTACATATTATTTTTGTTTCACCCCCAAACGCAAAGGCGCAGAGAAAGTCTAATAACCTCAGAGAAATGATTGATATAGCAGATAGAGTTTATCTTAGTATTGCTAGTCTCTGGGAAATTGCTATTAAGTTGAATCTTGGTAAGTTATCACTACAACGAAGCTACGAAACTATTGGCGTTCGACTGGAATCTTCAGATATTCTTTTATTACCTATTTCATTTATTGATACCCAAAAAATTCGTGATCTACCCCTACATCATCGTGATCCATTTGACAGAATTTTAATTTCGCACTATTCGCAGCGGGGAAAACTAATCAAGAAATTGCCCTTGCACTTTATATTACACCGTGAACGGTTATGGTACACGTCTATGCTATCTTACAAAAGTTAGAAGTGAGCGATCGCTCTCAAGCTGTTGTTGTGGCTTTGCAAAAACGGTTGATTAAAAATGATTTAATTTAATTCCTCTTGTAACCAATCTTCCAATTGCAATTCTTTTATTCTTAATAAATCAGAATCATGGGAAACTACAATTAAATTGTGAATAATAGCCGTAGCTGCTATAAATATATCTGCATCTTGAATTGGTAAACCTCTTTGTTTTAAATCAGCATAGATTTCTGACGCTTTCTGAAAAATTGCCATATCGTCCAAGAGTAAAACTTGGTATTTCTTCAAAAATTTTTCAAAGTCTGATAATTTCTTTACCGCTTTAACTGCTAAGAGTCCTCGCTCAATTTCATAGTAAGTAATCCCACTAATGAAAACTTCCTCGTTTTGACGATTTAAACTTTCTAGCTGATTGGTTACTTTTGGATTTTCCTTGAGAATTGCTGTAACCATATTAGTATCTAGTAGATATCCCATTGACTTATTTCCGTTTCACTGATTCATCAAATATTGCCATTTCTTCTGGTGTAAAATCATTTAACAAACCACTGATTGCTTCTACAGCTAACATTTTACTAATTCTTTCTGTTAAGTCATCTTCAGCAATTGTATCTATATCATCACCAGAATTTGGTTTAGTAAAAAGTTCGTACATTTTCTGAATCATTTTATCTTGTTCCAATCTTTCTTGATACACACTGTCATTAGCGATCAAATATTTTACGATTGCTGAAATGCGGTTAAAGGCAGTTTTTTCTTTTAGAGATGTGTTGTTCATATTTTTGTGAGATATTTTTGACAGTATACGTTATTATAGCATAGCCTCTTAACTCAACCGAGAAAATAAATAATCGCACTTAAAGGGATGTTTTTAATTTTAAACAGATGAATGGTGCGTTACATTTCATTAACTTCCCCTAAAATATCAGCGAAATGTAATAATTTCGTCATCAAATGGACCAATACAACAAGTTATTAGAGATAATGAGTAGTTTTATTTAATTTTTTCTCATAATCTTGGGTTTTGTTATCTAAGGGACTTCCAAGAAATCAAATCCCCAAAAATTTCTTGTGGTGCGGGACGAAAAGCCCGCTAATCATCAAGGACGGGCAGGATGCCCATCCCACAAAATTGGGTAATTTATTTTTTGGTGTTCCCTAAGATTAACCGATAATATCGCACTATTTAAGTTTTTTAATTGATGTAAATGATATAATAGTACGATAGTAACTTATGCGAAAGCATCGGGAGTATTTTAGATAAAATCAGCCAGAAAAAAACCATGAATATTGACATAGAAATCTTGCAAACAGTTGTGACAATGCCAGAATCTCTCAAACAAGAACTTCTACACTATGCTAAGTATTTAATGGAACACCACTCGCCAGATATTCCCAAGGAGCAGCATTTTGTCAAAAAACGTCGTTCAGGCATCTTAAAAGGGACGTTTGTTCTCCCATTAGCCGATGATTTTGATGAACCATTGGCAGATTTTCAGGAATATATGGAATGAGTAATTTTTTGTTAGATACTCATACATTCATCTGGTTATCTGAAAATGATTCTAATTTGTCTAATAACCTCAGAGAGATGATTGATATAGCGGATAGGGTTTATCTTAGTATTGCTAGTCTCTGGGAAATTGCTATTAAGTTGAATCTTGGTAAGTTATCACTACAACGAAGCTACGAAACTATTGGCACTCGACTGGAATCTTCAGATATTCTTTTATTGCCTATTTCATTTATTGATACCCTAAAAATTCGTGATCTACCCCTACATCATCGTGATCCATTTGACAGAATGTTAATTGCTCAAGCTATGAATCACTCTCTTATTTTGATTAGCAAAGATGTCAAGTTTGATGCTTATCCTATTCAGAGGTTATGGGATTAAAATTCCCACAAGGTGATTTAACTTAGTGATAACATCATCTAAACATTGAGATTGAGAATTACTTTGACTGTTATTCTTTCCAGATATATTTAACTCACTCTTTAGGCGTAATAGTTCAATTTCAATTTCAGGATCTCGATAAGTCATAATTGATATTGATTGGGTGTTAATACAGGTGATTAACTTTAAATTATACTGTAAAACCTTGTATAACTGTCAACCATCTTGCCCAAAAACTTCCCGCACCTCCACCCCATGACAATCATTTAACTTTGATAAATCAAAGATTATAGATATTGAGTACAACATTAATATTGATATATCTAGAAGATTTACCATTTGCTATAATCAAAATATTGGCTAAAAGTCAGAATAATTCATGAGTAATAATTGATAATTAATAAAACTGTAGAAAATATCACAAATTAACTTCCTGACTTTAGCTGTTTTCAATGCTTATCTTTTTGGTTTCTCTGCATAGATTAGTAAGGTGCGTCAGACGTTAAATCATACTTAAATTCGACTATTTATCAATCTGACGCACCCTACGGAAAAATTGAAACAAACAGAAAAGAGACACACAGAAGGAAAATCATGTCCAAATCTTATGCCACAATTGATGGTAACGAAGCTGTTGCCCGTGTAGCTTACAAATTGAATGAAGTAATTGCTATTTATCCTATCACTCCATCTTCAAATATGGGTGAATGGGCTGATGCTTGGATGTCGGAAAATAAACCAAATCTTTGGGGAACTGTTCCCAGTGTCACCCAAATGCAAAGCGAAGGAGGGGCTGCTGCTGCTGTCCATGGGGCATTACAAACGGGGGCATTAAGTACAACTTTCACCGCTTCTCAGGGATTATTATTAATGATTCCTAACTTGTACAAAATTGCGGGGGAATTAACCAGTTTTGTCATTCATGTTTCTGCCCGTTCTTTAGCTACTCATGCTTTATCTATTTTCGGTGATCATAGTGATGTTATGGCTGCAAGGGCGACTGGCTTCGCTTTTTTGTGTTCAGCTTCTGTGCAGGAAAGTCATGATTTTGCTTTAATTTCTCATGCGGCAACTTTAGCAGCAAGAGTGTCATTTATGCACTTTTTTGATGGGTTTAGAACTTCCCATGAAGTGCAGAAAGTTGAGTTGTTATCTGATGAGGATTTACAAGCTTTCATTCCCCAATCTTTAGTATTTGCACATCGTCAACGCTGCTTAACTCCAGATAAACCAGTATTACGAGGAACAGCACAAAATCCTGATGTTTATTTTCAATCTCGTGAAGGTGCAAACCCTTATTATGATGGTTGTGCTGATATTGTTCAAACAATAATGGATAAATTTGGAGAACGCACAGGCAGATATTACAAACTCTATGAATATCATGGCGCACCCAAGGCAGAAAGAGTAATTGTGATTATGGGTTCTGGTTGTGAAACTGTCCATGAAACTGTAGATTATCTCAACAATCAAGGGGAAAAAGTTGGAGTTATCAAAGTGCGGCTTTTCCGTCCTTTTGATGTAGCCAGATTTATAGAAGCATTACCAAATAGTGTTAAATCTATTGCTGTCCTTGATAGAACTAAAGAAGCTGGAAGTGCAGGAGAACCTTTATATTTAGATGTGGTGACAGCTATTTATGAAGGGTGGAAAAAAACTACATTCCCGAAAATTGTTGGGGGCAGATATGGACTGTCTTCTAAGGAATTTACTCCGGCAATGGTGAAGAGTATTTTTGATAATCTGACTCAACTTAAACCCAAAAATCATTTCACAATTGGGATTAATGATGATGTCACTTTCACTTCTTTGAATTTTGATGCCAATTTCTCTACAGAACCAGATCATGTGGTTCGGGCAATGTTCTATGGTTTGGGTTCAGATGGTACAGTAGGGGCAAATAAAAACTCGATCAAAATCATCGGGGAAGGTACAGAAAATAACGCCCAAGGTTACTTTGTTTATGATTCTAAAAAGTCCGGTTCTATGACAGTTTCTCATTTACGGTTCGGAACTGGAACAATTCGCTCAACTTACCTGATAGATAAGGCTAATTTTATCGGTTGTCACCATTGGGGATTTGTGGAAACTATTGATATTTTAAAAGCTGCTGCACCGGGAGCGACTTTGTTGTTAAATAGTCCTTATGATGCTGATAATGTTTGGGAAAATCTACCTTCAAAAGTTCAACAGCAAATTATTGACAAGAACCTGAAAGTTTATACTATTAATGCTAGTCAAGTGGCAAAAGATAGTGGTATGGGACACAGAATTAACACTATCATGCAGGTGTGTTTCTTTGCTTTAGCGGGGGTATTGCCAGAAAGAGAAGCGATCGCTAAAATCAAACAAGCCATAGAAAAGACTTATGGTAAAAAAGGCGCGGAAGTTGTCAAGATGAATTTAAAAGCCGTAGACAACACCCTAGAAAATCTCCATGAAGTCGGTAATAGGTCATTGGTAAGAGGTAATAGGGAAGAAACGCAATTAGCAATCACCAAACCCAAATTTGTCGAGAATGTTCTTCGCAAAATCATGGTCTGGGAAGGTGATGATTTGCCGGTGAGTGCTTTACCTGCTGACGGAACTTTCCCCAGTGGTACTGCAAAATGGGAAAAACGTAACGTTGCGGAAGAAATCCCCGTTTGGGATGGTGATGTCTGCGTTCAATGTGGTAAATGTGTGATGGTTTGTCCTCATGCTGCTATTCGCGCTAAAACTTATCAATCCAGTGAGTTAGTCAACGCACCCATAACTTTTAAGTCCACTAACGCCAAAGATAAGAGCTTTGCTAACCAGAAATTTACCATTCAGGTAGCCCCAGAAGACTGTACAGGCTGTGAAATTTGCGTGAGTGTCTGTCCTGCCAAAAACAAGACAGAACCCACCCTCAAGGCGATTAATATGAGTCCCCAGTTACCGTTGCGGGAACAGGAACGGGAAAACTGGAATTTCTTTTTGAGTTTACCAAATCCAGACCGGAAAACTTTGAAAGTAAGCCAAATTCGTCAGCAGCAATTACAAGAACCGTTGTTTGAATTTTCCGGGGCTTGTGCTGGTTGTGGAGAAACGCCCTACCTTAAATTATTAACACAATTGTTTGGCGATCGCTCACTCGTTGCCAACGCCACCGGTTGTTCTTCCATTTACGGTGGAAACCTTCCCACAACTCCTTGGAGTCAAAACGCTGACGGAAGAGGTCCAGCATGGTCTAATAGTTTATTTGAAGATAACGCCGAATTTGGTTTTGGTTATCGTTTATCTATAGACAAACAAGCGGAATTTGCAGCCGAATTATTGTCACAATTAAGTGGTGAAATTGGCGATAATTTAGTTAATGCAATTCTCAAAGCTGAACAAAAAACTGAAGCGGATATTTGGGATCAACGGGAAAGAATCGTCATTCTTCAACACAAATTAGATGAGATTGCGGAAACCATAAAAGACGCAAATCTCAAATCCAAAATCCAAAATCTCAAATCCCTCGCTGATTATTTAGTTAAGAAAAGTGTGTGGATAGTTGGGGGTGATGGTTGGGCGTATGATATAGATTTTGGTGGTATTGATCATGTGATTTCTACAGGCCGCAATGTCAATATTTTGGTGATGGATACAGAAGTTTATTCTAATACCGGAGGACAATCTTCTAAAGCCACTCCCAAAGCCGCAGTTGCCAAATATGCCACTGGTGGAAAACCTGCACCAAAGAAAGATTTGGGTTTAATGGCTATGACTTATGGTAATGTTTATGTGGCGAGTGTGGCATTAGGTGCGAAAGATGAACATACACTCAAAGCATTTTTAGAAGCGGAAGCTTTTGATGGTCCATCAATCATAATTGCCTACAGTCATTGTATTGCTCACGGTATTGATATGACCACAGGTTTACATCAGCAAAAGGCTCTAGTAGACTCAGGAAGATGGTT
>Ga0209668_10000792_pt1 | contig 13178 bp, 11 predicted proteins | sample FrelakmetPLP11PL_FD_187150 | JGI IMG/M metagenome (GOLD analysis project Ga0209668, IMG submission 187150) | Freshwater lake sediment microbial communities from the University of Notre Dame, USA, for methane emissions studies - PLP11 PL (SPAdes)... | ecosystem: Environmental > Aquatic >... | reverse complement strand
CGGGGACCTAGTGAATGAAGTCCCACAGTTTTACCACTATCAAACAGCTCGAGTGCGATGGTTGAGACGGTCCTTGCATGGTACTCGTTGATCCCAAACGCCCGTCCCGTGAGGAGCACGCTTTTCTCCCTGACAGACAGGTGGCCCAGGAGAGGGAAACCCTCCATTTTCGATCGGTAATCAGCAAGAAGACCGTCCTGGAGCCCTCTCTGGGTAACTTCAAGCGCCTTGATATTCAGTTCCTGCATTAGCGTGTCAATAATAGCAGTCCCGGCAATAATGATATCCGCCCTTTCAGGATTGATCCCGGGTATTTTACGGCGCTCAGCGAGCGATGACGAACAAATAATTGGTACCGTTTTTTTAAGGTCCGATATGGAAAGGACCGTCCTTTTCGGGTCTCCGGGATGAAATAACCTTGCTGCAATATCGCAAAGATTGATGATGGTCCCGGAACTGCCTACTACAAGGTTAACCGTATGACGTCCTGCCTGCCGTACTACCGACCGGATCTCATTCCGAATATAGTCCCTGATCTCTTCATACCGGGATTCAGTGACGGGTCCCACCACCCCGTCCGGGAAGAACATGTTCGTCAGCCTGATGGAACCGAGGCGCATGCTTGCCAGGTAACTGCTTGCACCTCCCCCGCCTATCGCCATTTCGGTGCTGCCGCCCCCGATATCAATGACCATGATCTGCTCATCCTTCAGGTGCATGGCAGTAGTGACCCCCATAAAAATCAACCGTGCTTCCTCCCGGCCTGAAATTACCTGCACGTCCAGGTGTGACTCTTTCCTGAGCCTGGACAGGAATTCGTACCTGTTCTGTGCTTCCCTTGTTGCAGAAGTGGCCACCGCTACAAATTCTTCGGCACAAAATGAGTGGGCAAGCTCGACAAACCTCCCGGCAACCATGACCGCCCTGTCCATGGCCTCCCCGGTGATAAGCCCGGTTTCAAACTCCCCCTCCCCAAGACGTACCGCCTCCTTCTGGCTGGTCAGGACTACATAGGAGCAGTCCAGGTTTAGCTTTACCACAAACAACCGGATGGAATTGGTACCGATGTCAATAAACGCAACAATCCGTGATGCCTGTGGGATAGTAATTTCTGTCAAAGCCTATACCCCTGTCCCTTAAACTGGCGGGCCTGTATTCGTGCAGTCGTACCCGATGTTGCAAAACTTCCTGAAAATTCCCTGGAAAATTACCCTGCTATAGTTTATCGCGTGCCATTTAGATTCCAACTCATGGCTTTTGATTTTCCGGATTTCCCAGGGTTGATTGTATGAAGAATTATTTCACTAGTCCGTCAGATACCTCAATGTTGAAATAATTAGTCTCATTGGATAATAATATGCGGCTCAGGGGACTTTGAATGTTTTTTTGGAGTACCATGGTTCAAATCATGAAAGCTGGCATTTTTTCTCTACCCTGCACTGCATGCAGAACCCAATCGTACCGGCGACAACCAGACATAAGGATGAAGTAATGAGAAAAGCTGTTAAAAATCCAAGTAATTCTGCAATAAAAGTGATAAAAAACGGAATAATTGTCATCCCAAGATAACTTGACATAGTAAACAGTCCCATGAAGGTCCCCTGTTCTTTTCCTGCATCAGCGAGGAAGGCGAGCTGGGCGATCATGATGATACCTGCAAACGCTCCGATGACAATAAATGCCCATGAAGTGGCGTAACTGGCTATCACCGCTGCTGCAGAGAAAATAGCGGCAATGCGGATTGTCGGGATCGGGGCAAATTTCATGCGTGACATAAGGAGGATCGCAACCGCGGTAGCACCGTTCATCGCGGCAATCTGGAGACCGATAGTTTCCGGGCTGTTGCCACTGAACTGCGGGTAAACCGCTGTCACGGCACCGGTAATCCCGATCAGGACAAGTGAAGAAAACCACATCCAGAAGTACTTTTTCAGGTTATACACCAGGTTTTGTAAGACAGGGACTCCTGGGGAAGAGGGGGAAATTGTCCTCTTGCCGTCAAAAGGTACGACAATGCAGAGTATAAAGGGAATTATCGACAACAGCAAAAAGATCATTACACCGGCAGACCGGTAACCGAGAGCCCTGATGGCAAGACCTGATACAATAAGACCTGCAATAAGCCCGATATTTAACAAGGCCATAAATAGTCCGCCTGACCGGGTGTGATCAGCACGTGAATTAACATGCGACATCGCGGAGGCAATAAAAAGGCCCGCACCAACTCCCTCGATCAACCTCGCAAAGAGCGTCATATACACTGACGAATCATTGAGAAGGAGAACGCCGGAGATGATTGTCAGCAGGAGGCCTGCCCTGATGAAGTATATCGGCCCCCACCGGTCCGATAAGATCCCAACCGGCAGTGTCAGAAGAAATGCACCGAAAAAATAGGCTGAATATATCTGGCCCTGCAACGCGGTCCCTGAGGCGTATGATGCAAGATCCGGGACGATGGCATTTGAGAGTGCCATGACTGAGAAAATACCCAGGTATAACGTGATCAGGGCTCTCATGGAAATTTTTTTTAGATCATACGGTATGTTTCAAGGTTCATTGGGGAATGGGTCTGGATATGGTACCGCTTGTACAGCGAGCTGGCAAGGTCTATCGTATTGTTCTCATCACCATGAATGGTGAAAATTTTTTCTGGTCTCGGCTGGACCTGGCCAACATAATTCATCAGCTGTCTCCGGTCTGAATGCCCTGAGAACCCATCGACCGTGACAATCTCGAGGTTTATAACGATGGTCCTGCCCCGTCCTAGCGGCACTTCACGCCAGCCTTTCTGGATACGCCGCCCCAGTGTGCCATCTGCCTGGTACCCGACAAAGACAAGTGCGTTCCGTTCATCTGCCGCCAGGTTACTCAGGTACTCCATTACCGGCCCGCCGTTCATCATCCCGCTTGTTGTGATAATAACACACGGGTCCCCGTTGATGACCCTTTCACGAAGGTCCGCTGAATCCACGGCCACAAAGCTCTCTGAAAGGAACGGGTTCATCCCCTCCTTAAAGATCTGGTTCCGGAGTTCACTGTTTAAGTATTCAGGATAGGTGGTGTGGATGGCCGTTGCTTCCTTGATCATCCCGTCCAGGTAAATCTTGACATTCGGGATCTTCTCTTTTCTCATCCCCTCTTCGAGAGCGAGCATCACTTCCTGAGAACGGCCCACGGCGAATGCCGGGATGATGACCTTTCCACCCCTTGAGAGGACAATATTGATGGTCTCGTATAGTTTCTCCTCAGCATCTGACCTGGCTGGCTGCATCATATCTGAACCCCCATAGGTACTTTCCATGAAGAGTGCCTCAAGACGCGGGAAATTTGAAGTTGCGGGGTTGAAGAGGCGACTTTTACTGTAGTTAAAGTCCCCGGTGAATGCGATATTATAGAGACCGTCACCGATGTGGAAATGAGCGATGGCAGAACCGAGGATATGACCTGCATTATGGAATGTGAGCTTTATATCGGGTGCAATATCAGTCACGTTCCCATAATTGAGGGTAATAGAGTGCTTAATATAGGTCTTGACTTCGTTGGATGAGTACGGGACTTTCCTGTCCTCCTTATGGATCACATCAAGGTAGTCCAGCTGGAGCATTGCCGAAAGATCACGGGTTGGTGGCGTGCTATAGACCGGGCCGTCATACCCGTATTTATACAGGAGCGGGACGAGTGCACAATGATCGAGATGTGCATGTGTCAGTACAACCGCATCCAGCTGTGATAGCGGGTGTATTTCAGGTACATAGAGGTATGGAGTACTGTTATTACTGTCCGGCTTTTCCCCGCAGTCGATTAACACCCTGCTTTCAGGTGTCGTAAGCAGGAAGGCAGCCCTGCCGACTTCCCTGCAGCAGCCGAGCATCGTTACCCTCGCCCACTGGTCCTTGCTGGTTATATCACGGTGAATACGACGCCCTATGGTACGTAAGAAGATTTTCCGGTCTTCGTTAACTGACCTGAGGTACTGGCGGACCTGTTTAACTGTTGAGCTCTCGATCGGGGGAGTCCTGACAACTTTTGGTGTCCAGCCGATATGCTTGGTTATCTCGCGGAGGGTGGCCCCGTTTTTTCCGATAACCACTCCGGGTTTTTCGGCCTCTATTATAACCTCCCCGGTGTCTGCATCAAAAAAGATGTCCGTAATCCCCGCATTTTCTGCGACAACTGCCTTTATCTCACCAATTGCCCTGTCAGGGTCTTCCAGTACGTTCGGGCGGACCACAATACGTTTGCGCAGGTCCCTGGCAAGTATCTTGATAAGATCCGCCTCATCGGCAAATTTTTTCGGGTCGTCGGTATAGATAACCAGTTCAGGCCCTTCAAATTCCACGTCTGATACGGTGATGCCGGACGGCACCTTTTCATTAATCTTATCCTTAAGTTCTTTCAATCTCTCTTCAATTAACATTTAATCCGTCCTAAAAAAAAGAAATTATGCAGCGATTGCTGAAAGTGCCTTCTGGACCTGCTCATCAGCAATCTCCATGTAACTTTCCTTGGTAATGACAACAACGTGGATACCCTCACCAGACCCTGCATCACGTCTCATTGCAGCTTTTATTGACCTGATCGCAAGTTCAATTGCCTCTTCTTCGTTCATGTCTTTTTTAAACCGGTCTTCAAGGACACCGTATGCACCGGGAGAACCGGAGCCCGTGGCGACAATCTCTTCTTCCTTTGTCGCACCGCCCATTGCATCAACAGAATATATTGTAGGTCCTGATTCGTCCACGCCACCGACAAGGAGCTGAACATAATACGGGAAGTAGCGGTTTGCATTCAGTAAATTCGAGAGAAGCGTTGAAGCTGCCCCCACTGCAATCGGCCGGCCACGACGGATCTGGTACAGGCTGCTTTCGACGGTCATTACCCGGGCGAGCTGTTGTGCATCCCCGACTCCACCTGCGGTTGTCATACCAATACGGTCAGAGATCTGGTAAACTTTCTTTGCCTTTTTACTGGCAATGAAATATCCCATTGTTGCCCGTTTCTCTGTGGCAAGGACGACTCCTTCAGAAAACACCAGACCAACCGTGGTCGTCCCTTTGAGAGGTTCCTGGTACTGTTCATTCATATGAAACACCCTAAAATATTCAGACGCTGGAAAAATTCTTAAAAGCGCTTGAGGTACATGATGACATCAATAAATTTAAAGGTTTTTATTGAATAGCAGGGTTGCAGAGCACCCGGATGAGCTCGCGGTCAAAAAGCATTGCCACAAGTCTCTTATCACCATTGATCACCGGTAACTGGTCGACCCGGGCACGTTTCATTTTCAGTGCACAATCACTTACTTCTGAATTAACCGGGACTGCTACCACATTCTTTACCATCGCAGTCTTCACCGGTCGCGGTGGCAGCTGGATCTTTGAAATTCCATAACTGATGGTGTGCATATCACGGATACTCTCCCATGTCCACTCATCATCATCAGTGCCGTTTGAGAAATCACTGATCTCTACCGTGTCCTCGATGGAGGAATGCCTGATGAGGTCACGCTCGGATATGATGCCCTGGAGTTTACTTTCCGCATCGAGAATCGGGATTGCCTCGAACCCGGATATCTCCATGACACGCCCGACCACAGGCAGCGGTGTCTCTTCCCATAATGCAAAGGTCTGGCTTGTATAGATGTCCTTGATCTCCTCTTTGATCCGCAATGTTGCAATAGCATGGATCAAGTCGGCAATACTTATCAGGCCAAGAAGTGTGTTATCTTCTACAACCGGCAGCCTGCGGACATTGTGATTTACGAGGAGTTTTGCAGCCTCGCTTAACGGGGCATCGGGGCTGATTACAACGGGTTCCGCAGTCATCAGGAGACCAAGCTGGGTCTCATCGGCTTTCCGGAGGAGGTCTTTCCTGGTAATTATACCAATGAGTTTACCTCCTTTCAGTACCGGTACACCGCTAATGCCAGTCCTCTTAAGGATTTTAAGTACGTCATCCCGGTTCCCGGGGATTTCGACACTGACCACATCTGCAGTCATGAAGTCTTTAACCAGCATCTCTGTTATGTTCTCACCACCAGTACTGCCACAGGGCAGTTTGAGACAACAAACGAGCTTACGCTACCAAGGAGCAGACGGTCCACGTTGCTTTTCCCATGGGACCCGACGATCACAACATCGGCTCCAGTATCTTCTGCTGCTTTCACAATTTCATTGCCTGCATGGCCTTGTTTCAGGTGCGGGGTTATTACAACACCTTTTGTGTCAGCCTGCTTTTTTGCCTCTGCTATTGCTTTCCCCCCCTCTTTTTCGAGCATCGAGAGCATGATCTCCCAGGTATTGTCCATCGGCAGCGATGAAAAGAGTCCGGTCTCAACCACATAAATAACATGAAGGGCTGCTTTCCACAACCTTGCTTCGTCTATTGCGGTCTGGAGTGCATGGCCACTCATTCCCGATCCGTCGATTGCGACGAGTATTTTACTGAACATCATTACCCCACAAAATAGTCTCCTTTATGAGTTAGCTCTCTTAATTAAAAACCTTCTTGAGGATGCTGGCAGAAGAGCCCCGTTTTACGATTGTAGAAAGGTGGTCGAGACTGAAGCGCATATTTGACTGGCAAGGGCTCATAACAAAAAACCTTGCCGGCACCCCTTTCCTAATGAAAAACGGGGTATGATTGAGTAAAGATCCCGCAATTGCAGCCCTGATCAGCATGGCCGGAGGGATGGAGTATACATAGTGGGCAAATGCCATCTCTGCAAACATGTCCGGCTGGACAAACATCACGTTGTCGGTCCCCAGTAGTAACTGGCAACCAAGGTCGATCATGTCATGAACAGGTGGTTCAGACTTAGAACCTGCAACCCCCAGTGCCCAGTTCGAACGGGGGCAGAGAACTATGGGAATATTCTCATCAGCACATTGCCGGAGCTGAATCCGGGTTGCATGGGTACAATGGACCAGCAGGTCAGGGCAGAATGCGAGAGCTGCATCAACATCATCCGGATCTCTTTCACCGGCATGAAAGGCGATTAATTTGTGGTTTTCCCGGGCTTCCCGCACCTGTCGTTCCAGATCAGGTACATCGCGGGTGCTGCTGATGCCAAGACCTTCTGCAACCTGCTCACCACCATCGCGACCGAAAATTACCAGCCCGGGAAGTAACAACCTGCCTGCTTCATTCAGGGCTCTGACTCCGTCCGCTCCCCCTTCCCGGAAATCGGCACACCCTGCAGTACCGCTCTGTATCATTGTCCGGATGCTGGAACGCATCCCGGAAATCTGGTCATCCCGGGTAGCTGCCGCAAGGAGTTTGTGTTTCAACCCGTTCGGGGGTGTAACGAGTGAAGCAAGGTCTCCACCGGTGGCCGCATCCATAGCAATAGTGTCCCCGAGATGCGTGTGTGCATTAAAAAATGCGGGGATAATCCAGTTATCCCCTGGGTGAGGGTCATCCTCAATGTGCGTGATAATCCCGGATTTCACGACAATCGTGACGGGGCTCATCCGGAGCGACTCGCCAAGGAGGGCATTGCCGCTGACCGTCACTTCGTGGTCCATGGAGTGTCCTTAACACCCATTTATATATTGAGAATGAGAAATAACTTTGTATGGCAAAGAATAAGGGTGGAAGATTAATCTCGTCGGCGGGTCTCGTCAATTATTATGAGAGCGAAGATCGGCGTGCAGTTCATATCAGCCCCATTGCAGTTATTGTGGTGTCAGCGGCCATTGGGGCATTTATTTTTATAATGGACCTTGTCTGGGTATAATTTATTTTTTTGTTTTTGTACTGGGAATTATTCCTGGCAGTAACCTTGAAAAATCATTGGCAGTTTATCCGTGTTTTACGTTATGGTAACCTGCGTTCTGCCATGTACTGAATATTCCCAGGCGAACCTTTCATGCAAGAACGCTCACCGGACCGATCGGGAAATGATAAATTCCTGCAACAAGATTTCAGCGGGAATGGAATCTATCAAAAGATCCCCTGTTTTTACAATGAAATTTTCCATAATCGTTTGAACTTCTGACACAGCAACCAGCCGTAATGCCTTATGGAGTTACGGATAATCCTGGCCGGCAATTGACATTCATACAGTCAGGAGCGGTGACTCGTGGTATGGATAATTATGTATACAGGGACAGGATAAATACACGATGTGTGAGGGCTATTTCATGGTAGCGTATGCGCTATGAAATAACAGGTTACGTGTCTGCAGGTTATCTTGTGATACGATGCGGTGGCTGCAAAACTTTTACGTATGTCGACCATTTCCAGGAGTGGAAATTATGCCCTGTCTGCGGGGCAACGATTGATATACAGAAAGCCAGCCACTATCTTGAAGTCGAAGATTTCACGGTAGCGGAGAATATCGTTGCCCAGCTCGAGCAGCACATTCACAAGACCCGGAAAAAAGACCTTTCTCATGAGGAGCGTCAACAGTTACGGGCCCGGTACGCGGAGTGGATCAGGGGGCAGACCTGACCACCCAGGTAGTCCGCATTTACCAGCGTTTACCACAACCCGGGCAGATCATTGTCACTTCGTGCCCGCAGGAGGGGCAGGACATGCCTGACCTGTCGCGGTACACCAGCGGCTTTGAGCACCGTTTGCATACAATCTCCGATGTATACCCACAGGTGAGGATCAGCATGATAGTACCTCAATAATGCCCCTTTTAATTTATGGCACGATAAAATTTCGTGCCTGTTTTGAAAAAAAAAGCATCTCTGCAGCACATTTGGTGCATCAGTTCCAGCCTGTGGTTTATTTTCCCTGGACTACTGCGGTTATTCGTTTGTCGGATTTGTTCGCTTTAGCATCGCTTCCGCTGCCAGGTAACCGGTAGAGAATGCAGCCTGCAGGTTATATCCACCCGTATCCCCGTCAATATCTACAATTTCTCCCGCAAAATATAGTCCCGGTACCAGCCGGGACCCCATCGTCTTCGGGTCAATTTCCAGGAGGGATACCCCGCCCCTTGTAACCATCGCCTCCGAGAAACCACCCAGGTTGTCGACCTGAACCGGGAATTCCAGCAGGTTCGTAACGAGGGTATTCCTCTGCAATTTTGTAAGGTGAGCACAGGTCAGGTCATCCGGGATCCCGGATAACTCTAACAGTATTTTTACAAGGCGTTCGGGGACTTTGTACTGCAATACAATGGTCTTTACATGAGAGACCGGGTGACGGGCAAAGTTACCGGTGAATTCCTTTACAAACTGTTCTCGTGGGACAGGGTCAATAAATGACAGCCGGATACTATCACCAGGATGTATGAAACGTGAATAGTCCAGGATACCGGGACCAGAGAGTCCATGGTGCGTGAAGAGCAGGTCTCCATGGTGGCTGCCAATTTTTTTCCCGTCTCTCCACAGCGAATAATAAAGTGAATCAAATGATATCCCGGCAAGGTCCCTGAACGGGTACCCGTATACGATGACAGGCGCCAGTGCAGGGGCGGTTTCGGCAATGGTATGGCCAAGTGACGAGGCAAAACGGTACCCGTCACCCGTGGAGCCGGTCCGGGGATAAGAAGCCCCACCAGTGGCGATAACAAGGGACTTCCCGTAATACGCGGTATTCGGGGTTACAACAAAAAAAAGGTCATCCCTATGGCTGACTTCCCGCACAGGCTCGTTATACTGCATGGTTACTCCATTAGTTGCACATTCGTTTTCCAGGATGTGGAGCACATCTGTTGATTTCAGCGTTGCAGGAAATATTTTGCCCGACTTTGTAGTCACCATTTCAAGCCCCCGTTCCTGGAAAAATGAGATAAGTGCAGTATTCGGGAAATTCATCAGTGCAGGTTTCAGGAATGAACCATGGTCTCCATAGTGTGTTAAAAAATTCCTGACGGGTCCCTCGTGGGTTATATTGCACTGGCCTGAACCGGCCAGCAATAATTTTCTGCCCGGGACGGGGTTTTTCTCAATGACAATGACTTTTTTTCCACCTGCTCCGGCTTTGGCTGCACAAAACAACCCTGCAGGTCCGGCACCGATAATAATTATTTCAGCAGGGATACCCGATTTCATCCTATCCTGTACCGTAGAAGTGCGGCTACACCGCCGAGTGCATCCAGCTGTTTTCCTGGTTCAAAACCGGTTGAAAAGACTACTACTGTGCCATCAGACCGTTCAGCCTGGTCCATCAGCCCGACTATTTCCGGGTCCCTGATCAGTGTATCAACAACAAGGATCTCATCGATCGCACCGCATTCCCCGGCATTTTTCACCTCGGCTCGTCCATAAGCGACCGGTCCGCCTTGTGAGACCCTTTTTAAGAATTCCCCCATCAGGTTTACCTCGCGGGCAAGCTGAAGGTCCCCTGCAAGTTTTTCAAGGGTGCCAAGACCTATAACCTCCTGTACTGCCCCGGCACCGATCCTCCGGGTCTCCACCACGACCGTCTTTGCTGCCTTTTCACTTTCACGTGCCCTGAAAAATTTCATAAAGTCTTCTTTGATAAAACCGGGACCTGCTACAACAAGGGGACCATTGACAGGAATGAGCTGACCAAGGACCTTTTCAAAAAAGGATGTCCTGCTGTTGACTTCCATGCCCTTCCCGCTCCCCATGGTGATCGTAATTACCAGTTCGGGACCGAAATGACGTATCCTGAAGAGTTCTGCTTCCCCTTCCTCTACGGTGAGGATATGGATCACATCAAATACTGATGCTTTCACGGCCCTGTCAATCCGTTCAAGGTCACTCTTCCGCCACAACCGGATGACGGATATCTCGTAGCCTGTTTCGATATTGAGGGTATGGTATGATCCGGCTTCAATCCCGTGCTCGATCAACCCTGTTACCCGGAGGCGGTTGGCATAGTGGTGGAACTCGACCTTCTCTACCCGGATCCCAAGCCTGACTGGCCTTTTCTCCGCTTTCTCAGGGCGGATCTTATCGGTAGACGTATCAGCCGTCCGGAGCGTTGTGGCAAACACAAGATCTCCCGGGGCGATTAGGTGACTTAAATGCCAGATGTCATCGATATTCTCAGGAAATAGCCTGATTTCGCCGTATGATTTCTGCAATTCGCCAAATTCAGCCTTCATAAAGCGTCCGGTACTTTTCTCTTCATGCAGTCCTACACTGGTTCCACGATGTCGGAGCCCCCTGGTGGGACAAATGCTGCAACAGCCTCGGTGTTCAACACGGATTTGTATGCCTTCCATTCACCATCCGGTACCTTGTCACGGAGGATCCTGAGCACCTTTTTAGCAGTATCGTTTGGTTCGTACTGCCCGGGTTTCAGTTCAACGAGGTATTTTGCTCGTGCCTGCACGGTCGTAACCGGTCCCCCGATAACGGCAACTTCCGGTTCGCTCTGAAAACCGATTGCCGTACCGAGGGGGACACTTTTTTCATAGTGCCGCTCGCCACGGACTATGAAGGAACCCCTGGTCACAAATTCTCCGGCTTCCGGTGTTTTACTTACCTGGTCAGGTCGAACCGTGTATACATCGGCACTAAAATGACCGCTCCGCCATGCGCCGGAGAACGAAGCTGCAAATTGTGCAACTTCGTTGATGCGTTCCGTTTTTCCCTTTACTATAACGATACTTGCCCCATGGACGTCGGCATGGACAAACGTATCGCCCCCTTCCATGTATTTCTTCACGAGTTCTTCGTTCTGGCCGGCATCCCGCCCCCCGAGGACAAGGACGCCATCGGAGGTGTAGAACCAGCGGAACCTGTGGAACCATTTCTTTTTGAGTACTGGGGCATGGTGCTTTGATACCGCCATTTTTGGGAGCGGACGGTCCATCGCAGCCTTCGCACCTGCTATTTTCTTTTTATATTTCTTTAATTGCGCAAAATAACGCCCAAGATTCACCTCGATATTATCATGTACCTGGATGGTCACCTTCTCACCAAGGTCCAGGTCTACGGATGCCTCTTCAGGGTGGACAGCCACAATTTTTTCACCGGGTCCCTCGTGATTATTTTTCAGGATTTGTTCAATCTCCTGCCATGAGTATTTTTTACTCGCTGCATCAAGCGAACTGATGACTTCGGTGACCAGTGAATAATTTTCGTATATCGCCGTTACAATTTTATCGAGCCTGATAACCTTATTCTGGAATTTCTTAACCGATTCGAGCTGTTGCTTCCGGATGACCTCTTCCTTCGTGAGACGTTTTTTTTCTTTTTTCTCCCCCTTTGAGAGTCTCACTTCAGGGGAATAAAAAGCATTAAGGGAATCGTTAAACGTGGAGAACTGTTTTTTGTCTCCACTGTCTGTGGTAATGAATGGGACACAGGCATTCCCTGAAATTACAGGTTCCCGGGCAGTCTCTGCCCTTTGAAGGAGGTCCAGCACGGCATTCCTGATGACTCCCGGGTCAACAGAACCCGCGGGTGCATGCTTGTCTACTCCTGTTTCCCTGCATATGTATTCCGCATACGAACCGCCGAGAAGGCACCCCACGGCAAGTGCCTTAACGATATCCCGCTCATCTTCCCGAAGAAACGTTGCGAAACCGGGTCCATCGGATAGTGTCGGGTCAACGGGTAACTGGTAGACTACGCCGGGAACTACATCCCTGTCTTTGAACCGGTGGTGCCAGAGTGGCTTGATGATGGTAAAATTTTCCTCGCAGAATACCACGTTTCCTGCATCAAAAAGTTCCACCAGGATATGGTAGGTCGTATCAGCCTTCCCGATGTCAAAGATGATAATACGAGAGAGCCCTTGCTGCCGGATATCAAGTATTTTACCCCCGGTCAGGTGTTTCCTGAGCAGCATGGGGAATTGGGGGGGAATTTTCGGGGTGTCCGGGAATGAATTAACGAGGTGAAGTCGTTTTCCCGGCTCGATGATGAGCTGGTATTTTTTATGCTCCTCCCCGTTCAGGCGGACCCCGAGTGTCTTACCGTCAAACTGGTAGACCTTGTTGATCCAGAGCGGCAGGAGGTCTTTGAGCTCCGTTGCTACTGCCCTTACATCAATGCCGCTCATCCCTGCGCTTGTTGCCATAACACTACCTGGTTATTTGTTTGTCCCGGACGCGGATCTTTCATTCATTTTATACACATACAGGGCCTATGTAATGGTCTGCATTTCCCGGTAGGATTTTATTTCTCCAACCATTTCTCTTGTATTCAGGTTTTATATATATCTCAACGGTAACGATGATTAAAATTGCCTGAACCATTGAATTTTACCAGGATGATGTTCGCAGGCACGCCCTGGTCATC
>Ga0209668_10000791_pt1 | contig 13181 bp, 13 predicted proteins | sample FrelakmetPLP11PL_FD_187150 | JGI IMG/M metagenome (GOLD analysis project Ga0209668, IMG submission 187150) | Freshwater lake sediment microbial communities from the University of Notre Dame, USA, for methane emissions studies - PLP11 PL (SPAdes)... | ecosystem: Environmental > Aquatic >... | reverse complement strand
GGGGGGGGGGGGGCGGGGGGCGCTAAAAGCTTTTGTTGGGCTTTGCGGCGCAGTTTTTCAACAAGCGTTGTTGAGAATGGGGCGGTTTTGTGCTATAATAATTAGATTATATCTCTAATAAAAATAAAAAATGAAAAAGCCGTTCTTTTCCGCATCAAGACTTGTATTTGTGGCCGATCCCGGCAAGTCAAACCCTGCTCCGGAAGCCGCCCCCTCTCTTCCTGACGCAATAAGCCAGCCGGAAAAGCCCGCTTCAATGCAGGAACTGAATAAAAAAGCGCAAGAGGCTATAGCTGTGGCCATGGCGGAAAAAGAAAATATTGAAAAGCGATACGGCAAAGCGGGCAGTACCGGTGAATTGCCGGATCCCACTCCATCGGTAATCAAAGAACAATATGAAAAACTAACCGAGACAATCAAGAAACTCCAGGCATCCATCGGAAAGCAAAGACAAATCGTGGAAGATTCGCTGAAAGCTTTTGACCAGATTACGACTGATCTGGATGCCTTTGCCGCCAAAGCAAAGCAGTATTCAGCTTCTGGAGACCCGCTATATGCGCTCCCTTTTGAGCGCGCATCGAAGCCAACAAAGGAGACGGCACAGAAAGCGTCTGCTTCAAAACCGGCCGCCGCCCCGAAGGCCGCAAAAGCCCCGGCCAAAAAAGAAACCCGCGATGCCGCCGAAGCCCGCATCCTTCAGGAATTCTGCAAGCGATTTGCTGAAGGGCACAATGATGTCACGGAAGAAGAAGCCAGGCTTTTCAGCAAAATCCTCAAACCCGGAGATTTTACAATAGTTGATATGACGGATGGCAAATCGGTTCAACTTGAGCTTTCAAATGACAAAAAATGGGTCAGAGTGACAATATCCACTCCGGCAGAAAATGGCTCCGCCAAAGAGACTTTTACAAATGTACTCCCACTGAATAAAGATGAGGCCAGCAAGGCTGAATTTGCGCTTAAAACCGAGAATGAAGTGACTAAGGCAAAAGAAATTGAAACCAAAGGAGATGCGCGCGCTAATCTTGATTGGCTCCAATCGGACGCGGCTCCGGTCGGGTCATCCGTATTGCTTACGACCGGCACGGTATCAAGAAAGAATTTTGACAGCGGTAAAACCGAACAATTCGTACAATCATTGATAGCCAGAAAAGGCGTTAACGGCTTACGGCTTGCAACAATGGAATATCCGGTTGATGAAAACCTCAAGGCTATCGGCCCCATAAAGGAAGTAAAATCCGACAATAACTTTACCATGGAAAAAGCGCTGACTATGGTTTCTGATCAAGTCACGCGCCAGATTCCGGCAGGGGAAAAAGAAAGGGTTGCGGAACTGCGGACCGGCTTGAAGAAACTTAACGACACGGTTCTTGGGGAAATGATGGTGAAGGGCGAAGGAAGTAATGAATTCAATAAGTCTTTGCGGGATTTTAACCGGCTGCTGACCCGTTTCAATATTACAAAATGGAATTATACCGATCCGATATTTAAGCTTAATACCAAGGTTGTGGAAGGTAAATTGACGATTTATGATTCGCAAAAGCCAAATCCTGGTTTTAAGGACGAAAAGCAAACTCCCGACCAGCCCAAATACGCGGTTAAACAAGGGCCGATTGACATGACCAAGTATGTTTAATCCGTATCATGACCAGGAATATTTATGCCCGATGAAGAACTAAAAAATGAATTGAAACTGATGTTGGATAACTCCCGGAGCATCCAAACCCTGCCACCGATGGAACGCGGGGCGTTAAAGGACAAGATGCTTTCACTGCCTGAAAAAAAAATGCGGCAGGCGATTGAACAGCTAAAGGATGAAATGGAAAAACTGGCCGCCGTCGGGGATGAGATTTTGGCTCTGACCACTGAAGCTAAAAATCAGGCAAAGTCGATGCAAACGGTGATAATGAAAGAACAACGAAAAAAAGAAGCCGTTGAATCCGGAAAGCAAAGTGAAGAAATATTGAATGGGCTGAAAAAAGAGGGAGGAGCAAAAAAGAAAAAAGGACTGCCGATCCTGATAATGGTCGCACTTGCTTCCATAGCGCTGTTGGCGATATTAAAATATTTGAATTATTTTTAAGGATTTTTTATGATGCGCATTCCGAATGATTGTTTCCATTTTGGAAGGATTGGAATGAAGCCGAAGAGGGGGGTGTTTGTTGAGGCTCCCGGTGATGCAGGGGAAAAAGTGCCAGGAGAAAAAAATGCCCCAACCGAAACCCTGGAATGGAAACAAAAACAGGTTCTTGAAGCAAAAACAAAATTAACCACTCAGCTCGCCAGTACGACAGTACTTGTCCAAAAGGAAGCCGCTAGCACAAATCCCAACAAGAAAAAAGCGGCTGATATGGCGCTGGATGAATTGAATAAAATTCAAGATTCTCTCAAGCCCGGTAGGTCGTTGGACTACCGGCAGATACAGGACAACCTGGAAAAAATCAGTGCGATTCCAAAATATATGGAAGAGTCAGCCGCGTATGAAAAAACCCTTGATGAAAACAGGAAACTGAAAGACAAAAAGGTAAAACCGCTTCTGGCTAGTATCGAGGAGTATTTCACCAACTATGCAAATGATCCAAAATATGCAAAATTGAGCGACGCCGGAAAGGCGGAAATCGCCAAGATGAAGGATGAGGCGATGGCCGGGGCAAATATTGCGATTGACGGTATCCTCAAGGCGATTTCAAAAGGACAACCTTCACTCGACGAATATTCCAAGAATCTTTCATTTTTCACAGATGGTACCACTCAACTCAAAGCGGAAAAAGCCCTGTTGGACAACCCCAAAAGTACCCTTTATCCTGCGGTCCAGGCGGAGATTGATAAAAGCGAAAGCATGGAACACAATCTGGTTGCTGTCTGTTATTCGGATATCGCAAAAAATGAACAAAACACTACCAATCTGGTGGATGCGATTTATAAGAGCATAGATAAACAAGTTGACAGTATAGCCACGGAAAACATGGTTGGCACTAAAGCAGAAGTAAGGACTAAACTCTTCCAGATTTGCGGTAAAGCAACCGGGCTACTGAAAGCCTTGCCGGGTCAGCCGAATGCGGGGAAAAGAGCCCTTGTATTGGCTCAGATGAGGGACGAGCTGATTGATACTTATGTAAAAGCGCAGAAAGATGCGGTAAATCCCAATAAAGAAAATGCAAGCGTGCTGGCCGTGGTCAAGCGCACGGGATTACCGGCTGGCGCCATGGAAGACCTTGCCAAACAAACCGGCATTGAAAAGAATGTTCTTGAAAATGCCGCCAAAGAAGCGCCCGCCCCTGCCTCCACCCCGCCGCCTGTTTCAGATGCAGCCCCGGTAAAACCGCCCTCAACCGAAGCGGCGCCGGCACAGCCTCTTCAATCGGGCATGGCCGTTAACCCCGAAATTCTTAAAAGGGTTCAGCGGTTGGACAACCCCGCACTTGCGCAGATGGTTGTTAGCGCGCCCGGAGAATATCAAGATGCGTTGGCGAGAATCGCGGACAGAGGCGAAAAACAGGGTGAAATGATCAACTTTAAGTTACTTTTCAATAAAACATATTTTGATTATTTCTTTGTTAAGGAGGGTGCAAACAAGTATGTAATCAAGACGCTCGACCCGAAGACACGTGTTGTATCTAACTCCCTTACCTACACCAGCAGGAATGAGGCCATGCGGGAGTTGAAGGACGGTATAATTCTTCAAAGAGCGGCGTTTTACGCTCTTTCACATCCGGATTCCTACAAGGAATATGAAAAAATGAAGATGATTGACATGAAAGGAAAATTGCCCGGGGCAGGAGAAGTCCGGAAAAGTACAGACCCTGCGCCAGATCCCAATAAAGAAATTAAATTCCAACTCGACTGGGAAGGATTTAGCGATGTTTCCGGAAACCCCATTGTAACTGCAAAAGCAAAACCGTTTGGGGCGATTGAGTTTACGGTTAATCGCGCCGGAGTGGGTTTAGACGGTGGAAATGTAAGGACAGGCCTGGCTTCTTCCATGGATGATTTTTTCAGGCAGTTACAGCATCTTGAAAAGTGGGCCGAAGACTATAAGCCCGGACGGGAAAAAAGTCCGGCCGCGGCAAAGGAATGGAATTACGCACTGCTGAACAACCCCGCAAATTTTTTTGCGCATCAGGAAAGAATCGGCAGACCGGTATATTTTGGGATTAACCCTAAAACCGGGAATACGGATATGTCTCTTGACTGGGGCGGCGGTGGAACCACCGAACTTGACCAAAATCCATATGTGCGGATGAGACTTGAGCCAAATGGGATGATTGGTTGCCAGGCTGAATACAAAGGGAAAAAAATAGATTTCCTGGTGGCAAATGTCCCTCAGATTATTGATAAGCTGGTTCAGGTAAGGCAGGAAATGACGGGAGAACTCCCCAGGGTTGCCGGTTCCTGGACTGATCAAAGATTACTGACACACAGGGAGAATCCGTTTGCATTGCCGCCAGAAAACGCCGCACAGCCGGCCGTGGCGGTTGCGCAAAACGCGGTGGCGGCGCAGGGGGCTGTTCCTGGAGCAGTGGCGGCGGCGCCTGCGGTTGCTTCGACCGCGCCGGTGGTGAGAGATATGCAGAAGGCCGCGCAGACTGCGCCTGCGGTTGGCCAAAGAGTGCCAATAGTGGCCGCACCTGCGGCGGCGCCAGCGGCGGGAAACGCACCCGGCGTCGCGCCGGGCGTTACTCCGTCCGTTGCCCCGAGAACGGCCAAAGAAGCCAATGACGCGAAGTATCAAAAATATGCAGTGGCGGTAAAAGCCGTCAGCGATTACATGAACGATACCGGCATTAAATATCTTAAAGAATATATCGGCAAAGGGAACATTAATACCATGGCAAGCTTTGATGCCGCATTAACCCAATTGGTAAATACTGTTGCAAATACGACCTCGTTTGATAAACCCGCGGCCGATGTATCAGTCGAATACCCGATTACAATCAATAATGTCCCCTGCAAAATCCGATTTACGCCGAATGGACCAAATGGACAGGTTGTATTGTTCCTTACGCCGAAAGTAAAACAAAATCTGGCCAAACAAATAATTTATTCCGGGGATGATAAAATTCAGAATTCTCCCTTGGCCCAGGCATTAGATATAGATCTAAAAAGCACACAGGAAAGAATTGTCCAAAGAAAGGCAACTGAAAAACGAGTGGATTCACAGGTTACCGCCGCTTTCGTTGATGTGCTAAATATAGGCATGGCCAGATATTGGGAGGGCTATAAAAAAGTGCATGGAAACAATGCTGTTCCTCTTAGACATCAAGATACGGAGGCCATAAAGACATATATTGGAACATTAATGTCCCAAAGGATATCGGCAGATAAAATAGATGTGAGCCAAACAAGCACAACATATTTCACGGGCTGGTATGAATTTAAGCCGGATTCCCGAGCGCCTATTGCATATTTTTCAATGATTTTTAAGAATGAAAAACCGCAAGTAATGCATTCCGATCACATTTGATAAATATTGGAACGGGTTACAAGGGAGCCGAATCGTGATATAATATAGAGATTTAATCGCCAATATGGCCTACTACTACACAATTCCAAACGAACGCCTGCGCATGCTGGTGATGGCTTCTGAAAGCATCCACAGCCTGGCCGATGAAGATGTGCAGAGGATGGTTTCGCAGATTTCAACCCTGAACGAAGACGGCGAGGCCGCCATGATTTCCACGCTGGAAGACGAACAGAGGCAGATTGCCGCGGCCAAAAGGGCGCGGGGCATCACTCCGGAAATGGAACTGGCGCAAATCAGTGAAAACATGGCCAAAGTCTCCGCTATCAAGCATGACTTTGAAATGGCAATATTAAGGGAAAATGAGCGCGAGGAATCCGAACAGTCTTCCGCGGCGGCAGAAAGTATCTTGAGGAATATCGATCAGCAATAAAAATTATTAACAAAAAATATAATGAATATTCCTGAAAGAGCAAATTCCCATGAAGGGGCGCGCGAGGCCGCAAATCCGGACGCCGAAAATGCCAGCATGGAGGCGATGATTGACTATATCTCAAATTACCGCAGTCTGACCGATAGTCTTCGGGAATATGGTGATTCCACAAATCCGCGCATCCAGGAGATTGCGCAAAAATATACGCAAAAACTTAACACTCAAGTCAATGATCCGCGGAATGAGCCGGTACTGAATAAACGCGCACTGCAAAACAATAATAAACTTATTTCCGCCATTTTTGTTGAATTCGGCAAAGAAGTCAGAGCCGCGAGCGATAAATAACAGGAACACTCCGCGTTGCTCCGGGATTTGGTGTTTTGCCGTATGGCAAAACTTTTACACTCATAAGGCACACTCCGCTTCGCTCCGGGATAAGGTTGTGCCTTCGGCACGGTTTGTTGCTATGCGTGCTTGGGGCACGCGCGGGCGCTCCGCGCCTAGTTCATCTTCTTTCTGATGAAAGCAGGGATATCCAGCTCGTTTTCTGCGTATTTTCCTGCCTGGGTGCTGTTGCCGTTCGAATTCGGGATTGCGGCGGTGCTTTGGCCCATGGAAACATGCTGGCGGATGATTGAAGGCCTTTCACGAGGGGAATCGTCAAAACCCGTTGCGACAACGGTAATCTTGACTTCTCCGGTGTAGGAATCGTTGATGACGGCCCCAAAGATGATGTTGGCTTCGGAATCGGCGGCTTCCGTGATGATGCGGGCGGCTTCGTCCACTTCAAACATGGAGAGGTCGTTTCCACCTGTAATGTTGAAAAGTACGCCTTTGGCTCCATCGATTGAAAGTTCAAGAAGAGGACTTTCTATGGCGGCTTTGGCGGCTTCTACGGCGCGGTTTTCACCTGTGCCGTAACCGATGCCCATCAAAGCGGACCCGGCGTTTTCCATGACGGCTTTAACATCCGCGAAGTCCACATTAATCATGCCGTGAACGGTGATAAGGTCGGCAATGCCCTGTACGCCCTGTCGGAGAACATCGTCAACAACCGTGAAGGCTTCCGTAATAGGAGTCTTTTTATCAATAATTGAAAGGATCTTGTCGTTTGGAATGGTGATAAGGGTATCAACCTTGTTCTTGAGATTCTCCAGCCCTTCGTCGGCCTGGGTCTTGCGGCGGTGTCCTTCAAACGCGAACGGCTTGGTGACAACCGCGACTGTCAGGATTCCCATTTCTTTGGCGATGTCGGCGATTACCGGAGCGGCCCCCGTGCCCGTTCCTCCGCCCATACCGGCGGTAATGAAAACCATGTCTGCTCCTTCAATTGAAGCGCGAATCTCTTCCGTGCTTTCTTCCGCGGATTGGCGGCCGATGTCCGGATTGGAACCCGCTCCCAGCCCGCGAGTGGTGGCCTTGCCGATGTTGATCTTGGTCGCGGCCTCGCTGTGGTAAAGAGCCTGTGCGTCAGTATTTATGGCGATGAATTCTATGCCGCGCAGGTTGGCTTTAATCATGCGGTTCAAGGCGTTGCATCCGCCTCCGCCCACGCCGATAACCTTAATCAGGGCAATCGGAGTGATTTCCGTCATGACTTCCTGAGTTCTTTTATTCAACTGCGCTGATCCTGAGAAAAGATTTCTGAGGGAGTCCTTTTGTTGATTCGTCGCCATGGGTAGTCAATTAGTAATTAAGAATTTGTAGTTAGGAATTGCTGAATTACTGTCGGTTGCAGGGTGAGGAGGGTTATATTTGCCTAAGTTTGATTAATTGTCAAGAAATTTTATATATCGTATTTGATCATTCGCTTCGCGTTGCTCCTCCGCTTTGCTCCGGGTTTGTCCCGCCGGGGCGCGTTGCTCCTCCGCTTCGCTTCGGGTTTGTCCCGCTGGGGCGGGACTTCTTATTGTTAGGGACACTCGCTTCGCTCGTGTCTCGTGTGTGGCCTCCGCTTTGCTCCGGGTTTGTCCCGCCGGGGCGGGACTTTTATTGTTAGGGACACTCGCTTCGCTCGTGTCTCAAGGAAACAGATTTTTTACCCAAGACTTCATTCCTCCAAAAGTCTTTCTGAAGCTCAATCCTTTCAAGGAAAAGCCGTAACTGCGATTTTCCAGTCTTGATCCCCATAAAATAAGGCCGATTGCCGTGGCATACGCCGGATCGTCAATTTTATCCACAACACCGTCAAAATTCTGCGGAAAGCCGATTTGCACGGGCAAATTAAGGGCTTCACGGGCCAAATCGATTGTTCCCGGCATTTTTACGGCGGCGCCGGTCAAAACAACGCCAGCGGGCAACATGCCGTCGCGGTGGATCTTGGCCAGTTCATCTTTTACCAGAAGGAAGATTTCGTGGTAGCGGGCCTGGATAATCTCCGCCATCAATTTCTTGGAAACTTTTTGCGTATCGATCTTGCTGACCAATGACAGGTCTATTATTTCACGATCGTTAACATCCGTCGGGTTGCAGGTGCCGTATTCAATCTTGATCTTTTCCGCGGTATCAACGGAAGTGCGTAGTCCGATGGCAATATCGTTCGTGACATTTTCTCCGCCGACCGGGATTACGGCCGTGTGCAGGGTCGTTCCTTCTTCAAAAACGCTGACGGAAGTACCTCCGCAACCGATATCAACAACCACGACTCCGAGTTCTTTCTGGCGCTTGGAAAGCACCGCTTCCGCAGAGGCAAGGCAAGAAGGGATGATGTCATCAATGTCCACTCCGGCCTGAAGAACGCATTTTTCAATATTTTTTACGCTTGGAACAAGTCCGGTGATGATATGTGCGTCCACTTCAAGGCGGATGCCCGTCATGCCGACCGGATATTTAACGCCCTTCTGCTCATCCACAGTGAAAGATTTTGGAATAATACGGAGGATGCGGCGGTTTGACGGGATACTGACGGCCTGCGCCGCTTCCAGCACGCGGTCAACATCGTCTTCCGTGATTTCGTTTCCCGCATGGGAAACGGCGATAACGCCTTTGGAATTTATTGATTCAATGTGGTTGCCGCCAATCCCAAGGAATACATGGTTAATCGGCTCACCGGCCATGCGTTCGGCATCTTCAAGCGCCGAAGAAACACTGCTGATAGTCTCTTCCACATCAATTACGGCTCCCTTGCGAAGGCCCGTAGAAGGAGCGATCCCCACCCCGATTATATTTGGAACCTGAGATTTTTCTTCCAAAGTCCCAACGACCGTTCTTATCTTGGAGCTGCCGATATCAAGGCTGGCGATTACCCGGGCTTTGGACATCTTATATAATTATTATTAGAAATTAGTGATTGGATATGGTGTTTTTGCTCGCGCAAAAACTTTTGCTTGGTAGGCACATTCGCTTCGCTCATGTGTGGAATATAGTACAGAAACGGCTTTTTGACAAACGATTTTTGCGCTTATTGTGGGGCAGGAAGGGGAAAATGATGTGCTATTTTTGACCGGAGTTGCCATATCATGGGCATTTAGCATGTGGATGATAATAACCGGCCGTGGATGACAAAATCGGCCAGCGCAAAGGAGAAAACCCCCTGCCCGCATTCATGCCTGACTTTATCTGGATGATTTATTTTCTTTTTCACATGCCATCAGAAGTGCAAGGCACCGGCTTCTTATCTGCGTGAATTGGGCAACTCCGGAATCATTTCTTGAATTATTCATAAAAATCTCGCCCGCGCATTGTCCGTGAAAATCACCTTTTTCCAATTCAGCGCATATCGCCGACAGGTCCTGCCTTGTTGAGATTGATATTTTTATTGGTTCGGGAGGATATGTGGTTTTGATTGATGCACCGGCGTCTTCAGTTTTGTTTATGGCGGAGGACGGCTGTTCCAGCGGCACCTGCATTGCAAGGGCGTTCGGGTCTTTTGTGGGCTGAAAGATCCCGCAAGACGATGCCGTTATGGCCGCGCTTAAAGCTGAAGCCGCGCCAAGAACCGGAAGTGATAACTTTTTCATAATCATTTAATTAAGGGGCTTTTCTAAAGCATCCTATTAAAATTGTCAAATCATCTTGGGCAAATTGCGATCGGTTTTGGCGCGCGCGACTAAAACATACTTGACTGTTCCGGCTTTGGTGAAGCGGAAACGGCCGGTTCGACTTTTGAAGTCGGGCCGACTTCAAAAGTCGATGGCATCGGCGCGAAATCGGGGTCAAGAATTTCTCTCAACTCGTCCAGTTTTCTTCCCAGAGAACGAAATTCCAGTTCATTAAAAAGGGCGTTGGCTTTTTCGTAGTCGATGCGGTGCGTGCGGAGTTTATCCAGCGAAAATTCGATTGGGGCGTTAAGGCGGATGGTGGCGATATCCTGGCTCATGTATGCGCTTTCCTTGCCGTCCTCAAGTTTCTTGCGCTGGGCCGCGGTGAGGTCTTCAAGGTGTTCGTACAGGTTGTCCAACGAGCCGTATTTTTGTAAAAAATTTGATGCCTGTTTTGGGCCGATTCCGGCTACTCCCGGAATGTTATCGGACGAGTCTCCGCAAAGGGCTTTGTAATCTATCACCTGGTCCGGGCGGACCCCGAATTTCTTTTCCACGGCGGCGGCATCGTAGAAAATCACTTCCGAAATTCCTTTTACCGGAGCCATTACCAGCGTGTTGCCATGCACCAGCTGGAAGGCGTCCTGATCGCCCGTGACAATGATCGTTCGCAGATCTTTTTCTTTTTCCGCCTCGTGCGCCGCCGTGCCAAGCAGGTCGTCGGCTTCAAAGCCGTCAATCTCCATCATCGGGATGTGGAAGGTTTCAAGCACTTGTTTCAAACGCGGCAGTTGGGGGTAAAGGTCGTCCGGCGGGGCGGCGCGGGTGGCCTTGTACTCTTTGTATTGCTCATGGCGGAAGGTCGGCGCCTTGCGGTCCCAGGCTATGCCCAGATACTCCGGTTTTTCTTTTTTGTAGATTTCGATGAGCATGCGCAAAAAGCCATAAATGGCGTTGGTAACCTCTCCTTTGGCTGTCTTGAATGGCGGCATGGAATGATATGCCCGATGCAAAATAGCGTTTCCGTCAATGAGAATTAGCTTATTCATGCTGATTTTTGCCTGCGCGTCAACACCGGGCACCGGGGGCGAGTGTTGGCGAAAGGGCTTTCTTATGATATAATGATGAGATAAAAACCGCCGTAAAACTACTCCAAGTATGGGTAAAAGTGAACTTAAAAAAATCCTGGAAGAAAAGAAATCGGCCAAAGAAAATCTTTATAAGGTCTGCTGGCCGAAAGATGCCGTTTCTAAACCGCTGGTAATCCTGTTTGAGCCGGAAAACGGCAAAGAAACACTGATGCGCCTGCTGGAAGGATGCCTTGTCCTGCCGGCCAATTTTATCGTTGTAAGCAAAAAGGAGCCCGCGGATTTTATCCGCCATCCATCCGGAAAAATCACCTGGGTAAACACCGAGGACGGGCGCAATAAACCAAAAATTGATGAATACCTTCATGCGGCGGATCTGGCTGTTGTTTTTGAAGACCATCTGGATGATCTTTCCGCGATTATGCTAAAAGGCGCGGTCGTGATCGGGCACACAAAGTCTCCGCTACTGCAAAACTACCACCCTAACGATGAGACCGGGAATTCTTTCACATATACTTCTCTGGATCCCTGGGCTGTTTTTATGGCGCTGGTGCGAGCGCTGGAAACCTATCGCTTTCCATACGACTGGCAGAACATCATTCGCGGAATCGTGAAGACGAAGAACGGGCTTTAGGAAAGAAGCTTTGTATCTTGGGTAAGGTGTTTTGCCTGGCGGCAAAACTTTTACACTCATAAGGCACACTCCGCTTCGCTGCGTGTGTGGGGTTTTGCCTGGCGGCAAAACTTTTTTAGTAAGGCACATTCGCCTTCGGCTCATGTGTGCGCTGCGTGTGTGGTGTCTAGTCCAACGAGCCGCTATCGCTTCCGGCTCCGCTGGAAAGGCCCTGGATGTTGGAAACGATATCGCTGAAATTGATATATCTGACGATATCAAGCCCCAGAGCTCGACCTACGGTTCCCACGATTACAACCGACAGGATCGTGATGATCAAACCGATAATTGCGTAACGGATGGTGCTGACCGCCTGTTTGATCTTTCCTTCTTCACCGCCGGAAAGGATGAAAGAAATACCGCCGATGAAAATGAAAACCACGGAAAGGAGACCCGCGATAATTATCGCGTAAGCAAGTCCTTTATTGATAATTTCAACAATGTCGTATTTCTGTGCGGCTCCGATGATCGTGTCGGAACTTGCGGCCAACGCCACGCCGGATGGGATTAAAAAAGTCGATACTGCCGCGATGATTGATGATGTCTTTTTCATGGTGTTTATTCAGCGAGTAAATGAATAATTTCAGTTTGCGTGGAGATGACTTCCCTTCCGCAATCAAACCGGACTGAACTTTGGTTATTCCAACGGTGCCTCCAGTGACGCCTCCTGCGATTGCACCTCACTGCCTTCCGGTTCAACAATCTTCAGGTTGACGCGGGCGTTGTTTTTTGAACCGATAACGCGTAAAAGGACGCGCAAAGATTTTGCCGTCTGTCCGCTTTTTCCAATTATTTTCCCCATGTCATCCTTGTGCACTTTTAGTGTAATTAAAACCCCCATTTCATCAACATTGCGGGTGGCAACCACATCTTCCGGATGTTCAACGATATGTTTAACGATGTATATGACAAAATCCAGATCCGGACCCTGGGTTACATCTTTGGTGGCATCCATAATCTACGAATTAAGAATTACTATTACGAATGGCGGATTTTTCAAGACGGCCCCTGGTTATTTAAGCGTGGGGGGGGGGCGCGTCAGGCGGCCGGCTTGGCTTCCGGCGCGGCGGCCTTTGGAGCCACCGGAGCTTTGCCTGCGTCCTTTTTCTTTGGACGCTGTGTCTTGGCACGGACCGGAATGTACTGGTCCATGTTGGCAAAACCGTGTTTTTTTAACAAAACCGCAACACTTTCCGATGGTTTGGCTCCTTTTGAAATCCAGTATTCAACCCTGTCTTTCTGGACATCAAATTTCTTGGGATCCGTCGCGGCGACATAGTGCCCGAGCAACTCCAAGCATTTGCCTTTTACGGCGTTCGTATGCGGAGCAACCACGATGCGAAAGCTTTCCTGTCTTGTTTTTCCCGTTCTGGAGAGTCTGATTCTTAGCAAGTTTCTGGGTAGTTAAACTGAAATATAAGCGCAGTTAGTGTATATCTGCCCTGTTTTTATTGTCAAGAATTTAATTCTGCGGGCGATTTTGGGGCGTGGGGCGAGGGGATTGGGCGGGGCGAGGGGATTGGGCGGGGCGAGGGGATTGGGCGGG
>Ga0209668_10000790_pt1 | contig 13192 bp, 11 predicted proteins | sample FrelakmetPLP11PL_FD_187150 | JGI IMG/M metagenome (GOLD analysis project Ga0209668, IMG submission 187150) | Freshwater lake sediment microbial communities from the University of Notre Dame, USA, for methane emissions studies - PLP11 PL (SPAdes)... | ecosystem: Environmental > Aquatic >... | reverse complement strand
GATCATCATGTCAGGCTGGAAGATCTATCCGACAGAAGTTGAGAATGTGATCATCCAGCACCCGGCAATAGAAGATGTTGCGGTTTTTGGAATGCCTGATGAGCGTAAAGGTGAAATTGTAGTAGCAGCAGTTGTACTCAAACCGGGCTCTGCTTTTACAAAAGCCGAACTTGAATCATGGTGTCGTGATCGCCTGGCCGGCTACAAGATACCTCGAACACTGATACCTGTCGGTGCACTTCCCCGAGTCCACGGATGGAAGTTACTCCGCAGGACATTAAGGGAAATGTATGACAGACCAGCCCCACAATAAAACCAGAAAAATAATCTCCAGCAAAACCACGGCACATCACACAAACCTTTTAAAGAGTTAAAAAAATATATCCCTGAAGCATTTTGGCAGACACAAAAAGCCAGATTCAGGATATTGCGGTAAGTGAAAGACCGAAAAAACGTTCTACGGGTATCGTTGGTCTTAACCTGTTGCTGGATGGTGGCTTCCCCATTGGTACTACCGTAATGGTATACGGGACTCCTCTTGCCGGTGTAGATCTTGCTGCTTTGCAATTCTGGAAAGTAGACGGTGAAGAGGGTACCTACCTGATGAACGATGGAGACGTCGAATCAGGAATGATCGATGCCTCTGAACTCCATCCCGAAATGTACATGACGCAGATGGCCGGGGGTCGTATTGTTGTCGATTCACTCTCGAACATTATCATCAAGTATGGGATCGAAGAAGCCTTAAAATTCCTGCGACTGGCCCGTGAAGAGATGAGAAAACGCGGTTCAAATATCATGTTCGTTGTTTATTCGGGGATCCATGAACCAGTCGAGATGACCAGAATAATGCGGGCAGCTGATATTGTTATTGAATTCGGCACAGAAGTTCACCAGGCCGAAATAGAGAGGACGCTTGCCGTTCAGAAGATGAAAGACGGAGCCTCACCCCGTCGGCTCCTGCCATTTATTATTACTGATAACGGTATCGAAGCTTCGACCACGTCACGGGTCGTTTAATTGTTATTTTTCAGGAATCATTAAAAAATTATTTTGTTATTTTTCAGGACAACGATAATCGTTGATTTATCATTCTGTTCCTGTCAACGCGCATAATAATCACATCCTGCATTGCTCTTTTCTCAAAAAAAATTCCACGAAATCATTTTTTTAATACTATTGTGTATTTCGCAATTTTCTTAACAAAAATTCATGTGCTACTTCACGGCACAGATTATTACTTCTCTTTAGGTACCGTTCCGTATCGCGTCTAATCTTTTCTTTCAGGAAACTTCGCTCTCTTAAAGTCCAGTTTCGGATCAGGTCTTTTGTCATTTCCAGGTGATACTGGAGACCAGTTGCTGACCCGAGCCGGAATCCCTGATTGTGGACCTGTTCTCCCTGGCACTGGAGTTTCCCGCGAATGGGGAGGTGGAATGTCTCATTATGCATCTGGAAGACATAATATGAGTCCGGGAAAGATGCAAAAACTCCTGTTGAATCGGTTGTGGGTTGTACCGCGAACCAACCGGTTTCGTTAATGAATTTATACACCTGGGCTCCGTGTGCCGATGCAATGAGCTGGGCGCCAAGGCAAAGACCGAGAATGGGAACCCTGTGTTTTACCGCAGAGCGGATCAGTTCTTTTTCATCTTTGAGCCATGGCAGTTTCTCTTCATCGTTCACGCTCATAGGACCGCCAAGGAACATAAGGTGAGTAGCATCCTTCGATTTGACAGGGCTGCCATCCCATACCTGCACATATTCAAATGGAATCTCATATTCTGAGAAAATTTGTTCAAAAAAACCCAGCGGTTCTGAAGGAGAATGTTGGAAAACCCTTACCCGGATCGACTCTCTCCCCGTTTGTAACAAAGTATCCCCCGTATTTTGTATTATATTCACGGCATTATGGGTTTGTGGTTATTAAAAAAAATATTTTTCTTATTATATCCATGGCTTATATTTTCACGGGATCCATTTCGCTGTTGGTGATCGTATCAGAAATCTGAAACTTAAGTCCAACCTATGGCTCCTTCGCTGCTGGATTAAATCCCGTTCCGACAATAAAAAAGCTAACAGCAATAAACTATTTCACATTCAATCCTTAAAAAAATCACAGGGCTAATCGCACTTCCTTTGCGGCATCGCACATGTTTTTGAGTTTCCAGTAAGCAGTTTCCCGGCTTCGCATCCTCATTCCACAGTCAGGATCTATGAGCATCGTGCGGGGACCGAATATCTCCACACCCTTTTCGATCCGTTTTTTGATCTCGGCTACACTTTCAACTCTGTCGATGGATGAATCCACGCAACCAAACCCTATCATCCGTCCGGTAAGGTCACGGCGGGAGAGGAGGTCAAGGTTAGCCGGATTATTCGCAAATTCGAAGTCCAGGACATTTACATTGAACTTCAGGATCTCATCAAGGACATTTCCTAAATTTCCACAGACATGCATACAGGTTGGAATCCGCAGGGTTGTCGTGATGAGTTCTATTGCCTGTTTTCCAACAGCCAGATCCGCCATACCGGTCGAAAAAATCGGTTCGTCGATCTGCAACAGGGCAATACCGGCTGTTTCTAATGCTCTCACCTCAGGGACCAGGGCTGCAGCAAGATCCAGAGCGAGTTCTTCCCGGTTTCGATAAATCGGGGTACTGATATGGAGCCCGTGAGCAAGAGTTGTAGGCCCGGTGATGATCCCTTTCACTTTTGGGGCTTTTGAGAGAGCATACTTTGTATCTCCCACGGTTATGGATACGGATGCAGGCTGCACTTTGCCTATAATCTCCTGTCCTTTAACCCCGGGAAGTTTTGATGCAAATGCCCCAATCATGTCTCCCCGCACCTGCCCGTCAGATATGATGTCGATGCCGGCAGAGATCTGATCAGACACGGCTGTTTCGACTGCCGAATGGAGCGGATCAAAGAGACTCCTCAGCCCACCTCCTTTCACAACCGGATAACTCCCGACTACGGTTGTCGCCAGTACTTTATTGATAAAATATTCCTTTGACATGGATTTTCCGGATAATGTATCGTACAATCGAATTGACCGCAGCGATAAAAAAATGTATGTTGTCAGGGAACAAGGCGGTGCATGTCACGAGGGAATAACACCGCTTCGCGCACGTTTGACAATCCGAGCATCGTCATAACCAGACGATCGGCTCCCAGTCCCCATCCTGCATGAGGTGGCATGCCATACCGGAACGGCCGAAGGTAAAATTCGAAACTCTCGGGATTCAGTCCTTTCTTCTTGATCTGTTGCACGAGAAGATCGTGCTGGTGGACACGCTGCGCCCCGCTTGATAACTCCATTCTCGGGTGCATGAGATCAAATGCCTTGCACACTGAGGGATCATTTTCGTAGGGCATGGCATAATAAGGGCGGATTTGGCTTGGCCAGTCCACAATGAAGTAGTGCCCGCCCATTTCTGCCCCAATTGCCCTCTCTGCCGAGGGACTGATATCATCTCCGTATCTGATAGGATCTTCGATCTTTTTTGCAGCGGTTTCAATCGCTTCACAGTAAGGAAGCCGGGGGAAAGGGGCTTTTGGCACGGTAAAATCCGGAATATCGATGCTTGCAAGCTGCTCTCCACAGGTTGCACTGACATACTCGTACGTTTTTACTATCAATGATTCGAGGATGCGCATCACCTCGAGATGATCTGCGTAGGAGACCTCGATATCGATCGAAGTGGCCTCGTTTAAGTGCTTTGTCGTGTTGTGCTCTTCAGCCCGGAAGATTGGTCCAATCTCATAGACCTTCTCAAATCCTGCTGCCATCATCATCTGTTTATAGAGCTGCGGGCTCTGGTTGAGAAATGCTTCTTTGTCAAAGTAGGCGATAGGGAACAGTTCGGTTCCGCCTTCCGTTGCAGCGGCAACGATCTTTGGGGTAGTGATATTGATGAATCCCTCGTGATGCAGGAACTGGTTGATGGCGTGCATCGCGGAACTGCGGATCTGGAAGACAGCGGCAACCCGGGGTCTGCGGGCATCGAGGAAGCGGGAGTCGAGCCTGGTGTCGAGATCAGCTGGTACCTTCTCTACAACGTCAAGGGGCAGCGGGCTGTCAGCCATGCTGATAATCTCAAAAATATCAGGGACGAGTTCGCGCCCGCCCGGCGCCTTGTCAATCGCTTTTACTATACCGGAAACGCGGACAACCGATTCCCGGGAGACCTGCTTTATAGTGGCAAGTACTGCATCTGAAGCCTTCTTTTTGGGGATTGTTACCTGGATGATTCCTGTTCTGTCCCGTATTAAAAAGAACGCGAGACCCCCGAGATCCCGGACTTCGTGGACCCAGCCGCAGACTTCAGCCTGCCCGCTTGCAGGTGTAACTGATTGTATGGGAATTCGCATGATGAAATCCTATATCTATGGGGCGCGGGGGATAATGGATTTTATGGGAATATCTTCTTAGCGGCACGAGTTCTTGTATCAAGGCTGCAGGATATCTAACAATTGCATGCTAAAAAAATTGCATGCTAAAAAAAACTGGAAAAATTATTGTTTTTAAATTCCTTTCATACCCGGGTAGAGCACATCGCTTCCGTCAGGAAGCGGGATAGTAGCAATTGTTTTATTTATCTGGTTTAAGGAATTTGCCAGGATCTGTTTTTGTGAAAGGGTATAGAGTGTGTCGCCAATGTAGAGCGAGCGTTTCACATCGTTTGGAGAACCATACCATGAATACCCTCCGCTTGTGTTGTGCTCAATGGTACCTTTGACAACAAACCCCGTTTCCGGAGTGAGACCGAATACGTATGCCCCATACCAGATTCGCTGCTGGTCGCCGATATATTTCCCTGACGTGTCGATCTGTTTAACCACCCGTACCGGGATCACAAGCAGGTTTTTGTTCTTATCAAAGAGGAACGCCCGGTGATCCGTAAGTGCGGCAGAGTCTGTACCGGAATCACCGATCTCAACTTTATCGATCTGCTTCGGGTGCTCCACATCTGATACATCAAACAGTGCAAGTTTCACACCCTTTGTTGATACTCCGCCCCAGTCGTTTGTCGTGGTTTCCTTTCCGATGCCGATGATATGGTTCTTATCATACGGGTGCAGGTAATCGGAGTAACCGGGAATCTTGAGTTTGCCGAGGATTTTCGGGCTGGAAGGCGTCGAGAGATCAATTACAAAGAAGGGATCTATGCGTTTGAACGTAACCATGTAGAGTCGATCGCCAATGAACCTGGTTGAGTAAATCTTTTCCTGTTCAGCGATGTGCGTGAGGGAACCGATAGATTTCATCGCACTGTCAAGCACGAAGACATTATTATACTCATATTGTCCTCGGTTTGTCCAGACATCAGACGTTGTAGCAACCCGGAGATTGCCACCGTACTCGTCCATGGCAAACTGGTTTTTGAGGTATCCCGGTACTTCGCCTTTTGCCAGGTACGTGATCGCACCGTTGTTGATCCCGATCTTATGGATAACCGTAGTGCTCTGGTCGATCTCCCGTTTGAGAATTGCTTCCTGCTCACCGCTCTTCATATCCGCGATGACCGCTTGTTTCTCGCTCTCACTCATAGTGTTGAAATCGTCGACGAGGACTGGTGCCGACACTTTTGAAATACCGGCAGCCGGACCAACAGACTCTTGTACCACGTTTATCGCAGGTTCCACCATAGCCCGCATCGGACGGTAAATATTGTGATATTTCTGGTAACTTACATACATTGCATCGGGTGATACGTAGATGATATTGCCGCTGCCGACCAGGTACGTCTTTGCATCTTTTGTCACGCCGTTGAAGATATCAAATGAAGTGACCGTGGTAAAGTCATACTGCATTTCAGGATTATCAAAATAATAAACATCCGGTGTTGCGACTATCTTTGCATTCTCCCTTATGGCAGGTACAATAATCCGATCATCGTACGGGTACACCGACTCACGTGAGAGGAGATATACGGTATCTCCAATCATCCTCGCATTGACATAATCACCATCAATCGTAAAGTCCTTGACTACTTTCGGATGTGCCCGGTCGCTGATATCGTAAAAAACAGCATGCGTGACCGGTGCAGAGCGGTAATACGGGTATCTCGGGGGCATAATTGCCATCTTTCCCGCAGAAACCGGAACTGGCTGTTCTTCTGTGCTGGCAATTTCTTCTGAGCCGCTCTTCAGGAGTACAAGCCGGTCACCATTGATGAATATTTCACGGGGTGAATCTTCCAGTTCGGTTTTTGAGATTACCGATGCCGAGGTTGCCGGGTACGCATCTACTATTGCAAGCGTGGTCCCTGAAATTACATAGATATACCGGCCATCGTTCTTCACAAAATCCGGTTCATCAACACCGGCAACCTGTACATTGGTCTGTGAATAGTCAGGTGTTCCAAATCCTGCGGCTGACGGGAGGGCACCGGTAACGGAAATACCTTTTGCCGCAGATTCCTGTACTGCCATGACCGGGACAGCTGTCATACGGTCTGTTGCCACCATACCGTTTGTATTGTAGTATGATTCCTGTGCGAGCTGCGTGTTGTTCTTAATGTAGTCGCGGATTTCGTCGTTGGAACCAAACTTTTTGATATCTCCTGAAGGTGCTGTAACCGTTGAGTTCATGCATCCGGTTGCAATAACTGCGACGATGATAAGCATGAGCGTGGTTAGCGCGATCAGGCTGAGTTTCCTATGTGACATGATGTATCAATGACCCTTTGCAGCAAAAGATTATCAAACTGGCGTTAACTGCGAAAAAAATGGAAGCTTTGCGGGTATTTGCTCAGGAAGGGGAATTATCTTTGTTGTGCTTGGGTGGCAGTCAGTTTTTCCACCCATGATTTCTCTCCTCTCTATGACGCTTTCCAGACAGTTACATATCTGTGGTGGATGGATAACAAGAGCGGTATCAACAGGTAAATTGCCATTGACCAGGAAGGAGATACAAATGAATAGAGCAGTGCCAGAAATGACACCAACGGCGTGATCATAGCACGACGCAACCCGGCTGTCGCGTCCTGTTTACTGATCTGAACAGAAGTAAGTTGGGGATTCTTTACCAAATACCACCAGTGGGTGAAAAAGAGCGCTCCGAGTATAAACAGGTTGGTATGGAACAGGACAACAGCCGCCTGCACATCGGGATAATCCCCGCTGACATTTGTGGTAAATGGCATCAACACAGTAAAAGTGAGCATAAGCAGGGTGAGCCAGACAAGAGCAGGATCAACAATCCGGACATAGTGAAACTGGCGGTGGTGAACCAGCCAGAATGAAGCAAGTACAAAGAAAGCAATAAAAAACGAAAAGAATTCCGTACCCATCGAAGCAAGGTAAGCCGGTAGAAGGACTGGGGCCTCCGAGTCCGAGATCGGCTCAATAACAAAGCCCGTCACGAGCAGGGTCATCGCAAACGCAAAAATAGCATCAAAAAGGGTCTCTAACCGGTTCTTTGACAGGCAGTATTGGTCCGAAATTTCCAGTTCGCTCACGTACAACACTCCGTCAGTATTTTAAGAGAAAGTGATCGCTATCATGAAAATGGTAATGGCTAGTGTTTATTTGTTTCCGGCAAACAATATTAAAAAAAAAGGTTAACAGGGTGAAGGATTCCACTTGGTAAAGTTTGTCTTTAAACCGCTGAAATCGGCAATATTTTTCCAACACAGACCTTTTTACCTGCGAGCCAATATCATTACTTGGAGAACCAGTTATGAAAATCATTGGTATCAATGCGAGTCCGAAAAGGGAAAAAAGCCAGACCCGTCTTCTTGTCATGGGTGTCCTTGAGGGTGCACGGAAGGCTGGCGCAGATGTGACGTTTGTGGATATCTGCAGTCTTGAGATTAAGTACTGTACAGCATGCGGTACCTGTTATGCAAAGGGGGAATGCATCCATGACGACGATTTCCCGATGCTGTTTTTGAAGTTAATGGAAGCCGATGGAATCGTTCTGGGCTCACCAAATTATATCAACTCGGTTACTGCCCAGCTCAAGACCATGTTTGACCGGATGGCAGATGCCATTCACTGTCAGCTCTTTTCAGGAAAGTATGGATGTGCTGTTTCAACAGCAGGTGGCTCAATGGCAGACGAAGTTGCGGATTACATGAACGAAACACTGCAGCATCTTGGGGCAATGACTGTTGGGAAGGTCGGTGTGAATTTGTCAGGTAATCCCGAAGCGATCAAACCCGCTGAAAAGCAGGCAAAGGAACTTGGCAGGAAACTTGTTGAAGCAATACAGACAAATTGGAAGGATCCGGCACAACAGAGAATTCTTGATGAACGAAAGGAGTACTTCAAGCGGATGATTATGTTCAACAAAGATCTCTGGAAACATGAGTATGATTACTGGAAAGGTATGGGTGAATTGTAATTTTTTTGGCACAGGATACCTAAACCGTGTATTCACCAAAGCTGGATTTCATACCCGTTATCCACCAGCATTTTTTTAATTGAACTGATATGATCCGGTCCTCGTGTTTCAAGTTCTATCTCCACTCTTTCCATAAGAACAGGGAGATCATTTTCTCCCGTTGAATGATGGATATGAAGGATATTTCCCTGTTCCTGTGCGATAACAAAAAGCAATCGTGCGAGTGTGCCAGGATGATCATCGAGGATTACGGAAAAGTGCATAACCCGGCCCTGGCGTGAAAGTGCCCACCGAATGACCTTGAAGAGCTGGGAACTTTCAATGTTTCCGCCACTGATTACCAGCACTACATTGCTGCCGGGCTGCACAATAATTGAACCATTCATGAACGCTGCAAGCGGGACTGCGGCGGCTCCCTCTGCAACAATGTGCTTGCGTTCGAGCAACAGGAGCATCGCATCAGCAATCTCTTCTTCTTTTGCAAGGACAATGTGATCGACATTATGATGCATGATAGGTAGTGTGTGGCTGCCAGTTTCTGAAACGCGGATACCGTCAGCAATAGTCTTTCCTTCCTGAATCCGACTTGGAAATCCCCGATTAATGGCTTCAATGGCTGATGCACATTCTTTTGCCTGTGCACCGATTATGACAATACCCGACTTTTTTGCTTTTGCTGCGGTCGCAATTCCAGCTATGAGCCCGCCCCCGCCGACTGGAACAACAATCATATCTGTCTCCGGAAGATCATAGAGGATTTCGAGTGCGATTGTTCCCTGCCCGGCTATCACCTCATCGTCGTCAAATGGGTGAATAAAGAGCGCCCCGTTGTGTGCGATCTCCTGTGCCCTGGTGATACTCTCCTCTAACGATGCGCCATGAATGATTACCTGTGCACCATACCCCCTGGTCGCTTCCTGCTTTGATAAAGAAGACCATTCAGGCATAACAATGGTTGCCTGAATACCGGCGGAATGTGCTGCTACAGCAACACCCTGCCCATGATTCCCGGCTGATGCTGCTACTACCCCCTGTTTCAGGAACGAATTTCCTGATGAAAGAATTTTATTAGTCGCCCCCCGCACCTTGAATGATCCAGCTTTCTGAAGGTTTTCGAGCTTCAGGTAAACGTTTGCCCCGGTCATCTCGGAATCGTGGGTGAATAAACAAGGGGGGTGTGGATTATATGGGGAGAAATCCTTAATTTTGCCGCTTCAATATCTGCAAGCGATACCATGAAGAGAAACTGGTCTGTGAGGTTATGAAAATAGCGGGACAAGGATGGGCAATAGTTTAGCAAAACAGGCGCTCCGCAGTTTTTTGTTCTGCTCACAGAACCCTTTCATAGACATAGCAAATCAATCGTTATGGAATTTTTTACATCAGGTAATTTTAACAGACATGCTTTGATGAAAAAACCAGAGTACCAGAAAATTCAATAAAAAGTATTTGGACTTTATTGTACCTTTCGCTTCTTGATCATTTCAAGCGCTTCGAACGCTTCACGTCGTACAGCAACATTTTCATCAGTAAGTAGACCGGTAAGATGATCAACGGCCTTCTGGTCGCCGATCTCACCGAGCAGGAGCGCTGCTCGTCTCCTCACATCACTCTGATCATCTTTTAATACCATAATCAGTGGTGTAGTTGCCGGTTGCCCGAGCATCCAGAGGGCTTCCATCGAGCCTGTCCTCATCCTGGCATCACCCTCGCGGAAAACCTGCATGAGTGGTGCAATGGCCGGGACGCCAAGAGCTGCAAGTGCTTTTACAACTTCGATGCGAACAGATCGGTCAGGATCATCCAGTCCTTTCATGATGGGCGGAATTGCCCTGGTATTCCCGATGTCACCAAGCACTGCCACAGAACTCCTGCGTATACCCGGGTTCTGATCACCGAGCGCTTTTATCAAAGGATCTATAGCAGGTTCACCCATAGTGAGAAGAGCGAGCTTTGCCCTCCGGCAGATGTCTTCGTTTGGATCGATAAATGCACGGATAAGGGGCTCTATGGATGGCTCCCCCAGGGAACAGAGTGTTGCCATCGCAGCCATACGGACATGCTCTTTTGCATCATTAAGAGTTTCTATGAGAGGTCCGACAGCCCGGGGATCTCTGATCCGGCCGAGCGCAACAGCTATCTCGTGTCTGACCATAGCATCAGGATCTTTAAGCGATTCGATCAGACTGGGGACAGCCAGTGTTTCACCCATGATTCCGAGTGCCTGTACCGCACCTCGACGTATGAATGGATTGTTGTTTTTTAAGCTCAGTATGAGAGGCCCGACAGCTGGTTCACCAATCAACTGGAGGGCATGGATAATCTCCTGCCGTACATCCTCACCCGGGTTGTCCAATGCCCCAATCAAAGGTCCGACTGCCGGTTCACCAATCTTGCCGAGAGTATCTGCAGATCCCCTCCTGATGATCCAGTATTCATCCTTCAATCCACGGATGAGCGGTTCGATGAAAGGCTCACCGAGGTCTCCAACTGAACGCACCGCACTCCAGCGGGTGTCAAGATCCCCCTCGGTCAGAGCGGTGAGAAAACGATCATAGCGCTCCTTTTGTGAACGAACATGGGACTCGTCCTCTTCGGGCTTCCCTGACTTAAAAACGTTGAGGAATTTTTTTATAATGCTCATATGAGTTCTCCGAACGAATATTTGTATAAAACCTTCAAATAGGTATCGGGTACCGGGGCCGGATTTTAATACCTTGGGATGATTAAATTGGATTTTTTACAGATCTGAACATTTAATGCGGAAATTGGGGGTCATCTGAAACTAAAAACACTGCGGAAACAAAATTGCGAGTAGTGACCAGGTTTTTATAAAAAATGGCAGGGGATACTTGAAATATCCCCGGTTTGTATTTTTCAGCCTGACGCGTAACCTACCGTAAACTGAGTTGAACTGGAGGTCGTTTTTGGGATATCATATACATTCATTGTATAGCTCCCCGTAGGAGCGGAAGAATCAACGGTATATTTAAAGCTCCATGTTTTATCTCCCATAACGGAAATTGCTCCCAGTTCAACACCGCTTGAATATCTCTCGGGTCCATATAATACCAGCAAAACATTTTGTGCTCCTGTTGTGCACTGTCCTGAAAATGTCAGGGTGTCTCCCTTGGCAATGGCATAATTACTCGATGTAATTGAGACTGCTCCTCCACCAATGACGGAAAATTCAACCCTGCCGGAGGTAGTTTTTTGGGGGTCCTCTGCAACAAAAATGTATGGACCTGACTGGATAGACTGCCCCGGATTCCAGATGTAGCTCCATGATCCTGCGTTATTAACGTTCTGGGGTATCAGGGATACACCAGTGGCATATTTTCCCGGTCCATATATCGTTAATAATACATCATCGCATCCAACACACGTACCCGAAATTACGATAGAGTCTCCGACTGTCATAATATTCTTACTAGTCTGAATTGTCACTTGTGGAGGTGTTATTGTTACCGGGACGATGGTCTGTTGTGATTGATTATTTACATTCGGTGTTAAAGCAGCAAAAAAATGCGATGTACCTGATGGTACCGAAATGGTGTCTGACCAGCTCTGATATCCCATGTAACGGAATTCAAGCGTGTGATTTCCCAATACTACGTTGGGGATTGTACTGGGAGTACTACCCTGAAACTGATGGTCCAGATATATTTCCGCACCAGAAGGTGATGAAGTAAGTTGAATGGTACCTTTCACTGAATCCTGAGGTGATGTACACCCGGAAATGAACGCACAGAAGAGTAAAATAAAAACAACCGTTGATAGAAGCATATTTTTTTTCATATCTCTCACGATAACCGTTATTGTACGGCATTATATAGGTTTCTGAAAAATTATGGGAGGGCAGGGATCAACGTATCCCTGCAAGGTGGAGGATCTCCTTTGCAAGCGAGATACTTTTTTCTTCGCTCGTCATGAGCGTATCAAGCCTGATCGACCCACTCACCTCTACGGTATCGCGGATGTCTTGTATAAAGATATCAGGAATTCCTTCATAGCATTGTTGAGTTCCAGGCGAGCTGGGTTCAAATCCTGCTGCTTTCATCAGCGCCGCAGCGGGGCCGCTGATGGGGGCATGACCAATGAACGGACTCACTGCTATGACATTTTTATCCCTTATGGCAGATTTTATTCCTTCACAGGAAAGAATCGGTGAAATACTGGTAATTGGATTTGATGGCCCTATCACGATAGTATCACTAGCTTTGATTACTGCAAGAACTTCCTCTGTTGCGACAGGGGGCTCAATAAAAGTTCTTATGACCTGCGTTATGCCGATATTTCCTTTTGCCCGGACCCAGTACTCCTGGAAGTGGATAAGGCCAAGATCCGTTTTTACCTGGGTTGTCACCGAAGTGTCTGTCATAGGGAGAACGGTTTCACGAACTCCAAACCGGTCGCAGAGAATTTTTGTGATGTTGGTCAGGCGCATGCCGGACCGCATCATCTCACCACGTGCGATATGTACTGCACGGTCCTGATCACCGATTTTGATGAACTCATCGATGCCAAGCCGGGTGATCTCATCATACGTAGTGAACGAATCGTTCCTGATCCCCCACCAGGTATCTGTGTTGAGAATGCCGGCAAACAGATACATTACCGTGTCGATGTCCGGCGAGAGATGATTTCCCGATATCCAGATATCCTCAGCAGTGTTGACAACGACCGAGATTTCATGACGGTCCATCACTTTCTGCATACCCCGCAGGAGCTTCGGGGTTCCTGTCCCACCTGAAAGGAACGTGATCATTACTCAATACTTTTATGCAATGTATATGAAGATTCTTTACGTGAATCCGTGAAGATCATAAAAGACCC
>Ga0209668_10000789_pt1 | contig 13194 bp, 6 predicted proteins | sample FrelakmetPLP11PL_FD_187150 | JGI IMG/M metagenome (GOLD analysis project Ga0209668, IMG submission 187150) | Freshwater lake sediment microbial communities from the University of Notre Dame, USA, for methane emissions studies - PLP11 PL (SPAdes)... | ecosystem: Environmental > Aquatic >... | reverse complement strand
CTGATCGATCGTTCTCAACAAATCCGACGATGGGAACTCGAAGCACAAAAGCTGATAGCTCGAGCACCAAGCCGGAAACGGGACAAACTTCAAAAAGTACGTGACAACTGGGCACGATCGTACGAAGTTTCGTTCAGGGACTACGTCAAGTTCATGTCTGATGCATTCTCGATCCCGAGTAACTCAGACGATCTCGAACAATCACAGAACAGTGATTACGACATGTTTGATGACGAAGACGAAGAAGAAGACAACCGAGAACTCAACCGCTCTTCACCAGATGACAATGACCTCAGCAAATGGTCAGACAAACAATGGTACAACCTCTTCGCCAGAAGCATGGTCCCAAACCACCCTCTGATGGGCAACGCCACTGCAAGCGTACAGACTCTCTCAAGAGCCATCAGAGCACAAACACGCCACCCAGCAGCGGAGCGATTCATAAACTGGATCGCAGCTGAAGACTTCGGCATTCACGGAAGGTTCAACCACGTCTTCATTCCGAACTACGTGTACCTCCCAAAGGATATCCTCACAGCCATTGGAAAAATCACACTGAATGTCACAGACGTGCATTACCACCTGATATGGCAAAAGCTCTACAGAGCCAGGCAAGAAGCTGCCGCAGCTTACCAACTCCAACACAAGGAGCTCAAACCATCTGAATGGATTGACGCATCCCCCTGGGTGAACATCCTCGAAGATGTACAAGTTGCAAAACCTTGTTTCACGGAACACCTCGATGTCCTACAAAACAAGTCCGCAATCCAGAAGACACCCTTCGCCACACTGCATGGCACGGCAAGATCAGTCATCTATGACAGATTCTTTCGCCCGTTGGAAAGGCTCATAGCCATCGACATGCCGCTACACGAGAGACTCATCAAAGCTCTCACAAGCGACATCGAAACAGACAACTTAGCAAAAATCTTTACTAAGTTGGCCGGGCTACCTGGTCTACCAGACCACGTACGAGCTGCATTCATCATGGAAAACATGTCCACAGTCAGACATCTCCATTCGTCAGCCTTCACACCGCTGAGAGCGACGCAAACTCCGCCTCACCGGATGGCCCCGCGAACCAAAGTGATCGCAGGCGACAAACAATTTTCATTGGACGGCAACGATCATCTCGAAACTTCCGAACTGTCACTGGATCCTAACGAACCCAGAACCAAAACGTTCGAAAGCCGATACTTCGTAGCCCAACGAAACCTGCGAGAAAACTTCTCAGCTATCAACAACATTCAAAAACGAGTGGAACAGTTGAAACTCGCAGCACGCACCAGCGTATCCTCCGATGACTTCACCAAAATGAACATCGAACGGATGAAACTACTCGACCAGATCGGTTTCATCAACATTGGAAACATCCGATTGATGAAAGATTTGCACCAGCTGACAGAGCAACAACTCAACGATTCCAAGAGATACGAAATGAGATCCAACTCAATGCACGAGATAATCACATTCCAAAGTTTGCGACACAAAGAGATTGAAACGCTCCTAACCCAACTGGACGACTGGTACGAAGAACGCAAAACAGACAGACTTCAAATGAAAGCACTCAAAAAGCAAGTGGATGCATTTCAAATCACGAAATCGTTCATCCCCAGCTTCGACGAGTCCCTCAGACACTTGGAACTCATCCAAGCCCAACTCGACTTGGACAAGAAGATCGAACAACTGTCACGGTTCATCGAAATCGCTGTCACTGTTTGCGAACAAAAAACCGACGAGATGGATGCTAAAAGCAAGACGAAATTGGAAAAATCCAAGAAACAAGAGATGCGATACATTCAACAAGAAAAAGCAGCCTCTCAATCGTCAAGTCCAACACCATCCACGTCAACTGGGAAAACACGGTTAACGGACAAGTTCAAAAGGAAGCAACCTTCCTCATCTCCTGAAAAAGTTCAAACACTATTCAGGGCATCCAAATGCAGCAAGATGGACAACTCCCCACCAAAGCCACCTCCTCGCACTGCAACGAGTCGAGAAGCTAACGTGTTCTCCTGGAAAACCTCACCAGTCCGACCACATGACAAATCCATGCGGCCCGACACACCGGTTGACAAACCACACACATCGGTAAACTATGGCAACACGAAACGGTTCGTAAGCCAAGTAAGCCACAAGGTACAAAAATACCTTCCGATGCTCGGACGCACCGGCGATCGACAACCTCCAAAAGAGGATCTGACTCAATCGGAATTCAAAGAAATTCAACGAGATTGGACTTCATCCGAATCAGAATCAGACAAAGGTCATGACGTAGCGGATGATTACCCCCTACTCAGACCCCAGCCGAGTCGCTACTCACGTAGACCCAGCATCGAATCACGTCCTGCAATGACGTTAAACTTAGCCGATCACTCAAGTGGAGGTCAGGCAACCCCCACACATGAGTCAATCACGACGCTACCTACACAAGGAACGTCGAACCGGAACTTCACCGTTGCTCCATCGAACATGAAAAGAAGCCCTCGTTCAGACAACCTACAGGCACTACAAGGAAACGAATCACAATTCAAACCCATTGCACCGCCCAGAAGAACAAGTCTCACCAAGGCATCAACCAGTTCGACACACGCAAGTACTGAGCCAACCCCACACTGGCGAGAACAACTCCAACCAGTTGTGCAGTTCAGAACTCACTACAAATTCGGAAGTCACCAACCACCAGTTGAGATCAACTTCGAACAAGGAGGAACCGTTCAGCCTACACACACCACGAAAACCGATGGCCGGGCTGAATACAACTACCCTCCGACACAACGAAGTCGGCTGCACCAAGGGACACCCGAAACGCATGAGCAATCCGAACCGGACGGAAAACCTACAAGATCAGGCACTGCAACCAGATCTGAGGTCAAAGACCGGAAAGTCTACTTGAAAACCGACAACGCCTACGATTGCATTCCGCGCAACAACGGCATTCGTCGCCCAACCTCAAGCATATCCGGAGATTCCGACTCAGATGATGATCGTATGCCACCCCTTAGGCGCCAAAACGCCATTCGGAGACGTCGTTCGCCAACTCCTGCTAGACCAAAATCTCAGCCAGGACCTCTGACGATACAACAAGAACGACTCATCGCACTGGCTCACGGAGAAGCAACGTTGGAACCAAACATGAGACCAACTTCTGCAGGAGGTAACAAGTACAAACTGCCAGTCCAGCCCCAAAGGCCGCGACCAGAATACATTGAAACCCCCAACACTCCGAGACCAGTCCTTCAAGTCCCTCTACCTCCGAAGAAAAGGTTTCCGAGAGAAATGTCTCCAAACACTCAGAGAGTAAAACCGGCCTGTGCCAGAAGACTCTTTCCCCCAGAAGAGAAAGAGAGAGACAAGGAAGAAGAAGTCCCATACTGGAACAAACTTCCAAACCAGTCGCAAAAGGATCTGGGACAACACGTTCCATGGAGAGGACGCAATCCTAATTCCGCGCCAGAATGGGCCAAAGGCAGATACTGTTCGGACGACCTCGCGATTCTACCAAACCAAGATGAGAAGGCTCTCATGACGTCACACAATGACTACAAAAGCTTCCCAGTCACTGGAATCAACAAGGAATCCGCAATCACGCTTCTGACCGTCCTCCAGACAAGCGCACCAACTCAGATCCAAATCTCCGAATTCGATCTTGACGACGAGTCTTATTACTATTTGACTCTTCCAATCAACCGATTCAAACAGCTAATTGAGCAGCTAAAAGAGCTCAACAGAACGTACACCGAACCACAAATCAACAGTGTCGATCTCGCAGTCAATACAGAAAAGTCTATCCTTGACGAAACGCTGATCTGGAGAAACAGCAGCAACAAAGTTGAGGACCACCTGGACATTGCGATTTACGACAAGGCTACCACTGCCGGTGTTGAGCGTACTGTCTCCCTAGACTACCATCTGGGTGACGACAGCAGGAAGTCGATCACGTTTCCCTGGCTCCACTTGTCAAGATTTGTCTACTTCGGTCACGCACTCCTAGAACAAGTCGAATCTCAGACTTGCTCGACCATTAACTAAATTCCTTAGTTAATGAACGCCGTTTTAGAATAAGTTCTCACAACTGAATCTGCAAACGTGTAGCGAGTAACCACTGAAATACTTGCAAGCTCGAAAAACAGAGAGGTACTGCGACAAAAGCTCTATTTCAGCAACAACAGCTGATAGATCCAATGACTTGACCTATCTTAGCAACCAAAAAGGCTAATAGGTCACATACAAGTCAAATCACCTGACGTACTCAACAATACTGATGCGTCCACAGGCCAGCCTCAAAAGAAGTGAGACATCTAAAAGAAAAATCCAGTCGAGGTTTTCGGTTTTTACGACATCGTCACAAGCAGAAGGTGATGCTTCAGTACCGAGACCCACCTCAGAAACCAGAGTCTGATGGATCTCAACAGCTGACGCATCCACCCCAAAACGGAACCCTGCGCCATCAGTGAACCCAGGAACCGGACAATTGTGACAAACAAACTGTGATATCAGTGCCAATGGCGGAACGCCAGAAACAGAACGCTGTTCAGCGAAGAGATCTACCTCAGAAACAAAGTCTGATAGATCTCGACAGCGAAGAGATCTACTTCAGAAACAAAGTCTGAGAGATCTCGACAGCCAAGAGATCCACCTCAGAAACCAAAAATCTGATTGATCTCAACAAAAGCTGAAAGCAATCAAACAACGATCTGACACCACCAACCACTGACCCTCGTCAAATGGTTCGAGCCACTGCATGCTCACCATCTGACAAATCTCATCTCAGAACACTCAGCATTGAAGGAAATCCACAATCAATGAGTCTGATGAAAAACACCAGGACGCTGATCCACCAAAAAGTCGACAGCATCCAAAGATCGCACCCCAAACTGCTGCACCGATGCTGCTTCAACAACAAACGGTTGACAGTATCCAATATGCTACTTCAGAACAGGTCCACCTCAGAAACAAAAGTCTGATGGATCTCAACAACTGAAAGCATCAATCGAAATATGACACAGCATCACAAGGACCGATCTGGTGCACCTCCACACCAACAAGACGCTGCTCAGCAACTAGATCCACTCCAAACAAAAATCGATGGACCTCAACAAAAACAGCTGACAGCACCCACCAATCACCTGAAGGAAGAACCTTCAGCACCGCAAAGTTTAAGCATTTTTGATAGCACATAAACAGAGCACAAAATGCACAACAGGCGACGGCCAGTTGTAGAGACTGCCATCTGCGCGTAAAACGCAAATCATTCTTCAGGAGGGATGAGCAATCTCTTACGAAGGACTTCTGAAGAATGTTAGAACGCCATGCCATTAATGTGCGTATCGTTGAAGACGATGACCACCTAACAGAAAATCTGGAGACGATCCAGCAATCTGAAGTGAATCGCTTCCCTTTGCCTCGTATAGACAATGTGGGCAAAACCCAGAAGTAATTGATCGATTTAACCATCGACGATACCACAAACAAGTTCCAAATGAAAACAACCGTCAGCACCGACGCTGCTTCAATACAAAACCGTTGACAGCATCGAACGACTGCGTCCAGTGAAGAGATCCACCTCAGAAAACGAATTCTGAGAACCTCAACAGTGACCCGTCTCCAACTCTGAAGAACAAGAGATCCACCTCAGGAAGAAAATCTGATGGATCTCGACCGATCCCACCGAAGACAGGTCTGTGAAAGTTCGAGTCACTGCAAACTCACTAAACGACCTACGGCAAATCACACAGAACTTAGTTTGTAGAGGATTGGTCTCCTCCGGAAACCAAGATGTGTCTACACCACAAAAGGTTGACAGCACCCAAATTGCCGCCTCAACCAAAGAGATTCACCTCAGGAATCGGTAAAACTGATGGATCTTAACAAAAGTGGACACATCAAATTTCCAAAGAACCGGTATCAATTCAATAGGTGATTCCACTGTCTCAATCCGACCGACAAGAGACCCGAGAGCCACAGTATAAACGTCTGCAGCCAACGCCGGACGGGAACAAGCCTACAGAGAAAGAGACCAAGAAACCATCTCATGGAAGGACAACCAATACTCATAAGTGCCAGGTCATAGCGCATTGACACAGGCTTCGCACCAGCTAATACAAAGATCACTAGAGATACAGCAATTGTACCGCATTAATGAAGAGGATTGGTCGCCTTCGTAATAACAGGCCGGAATGTAAGTGAAGACCTCGAACTAGAGTCTAAAAACAAGTCACCCCCCCAAAAAACCAACCTGGATTAATGACAGGCAAGCTCGTCTTGGATCATTAAAAGATGACGTAATTCGTTGTAAAACCTCATCGGTTCATCCATAGCGGACGGTTAACGTAGTCGTGACTTCGAAACAAGTTCTATCAGTCCGCCTGAGTAGAAGTCAGTGTCATGTTTTACATCACAGTTCAAGACATCAAAAAGAAAAACGATGAATCGTGCCTTTAGTACTTCCGGCATCATCTCAAAAGTACCTTGATGAATCTGAATACCTTACCCGAGGTCGATGACATGTTCGTAACTAGTAGTTCTCAGCGAACGGGAGAAAGAAGGGATCCTTCATAGCTAGGCCTTAACGAGATAGAACCTAGTGGATCCTTTGCCACCCCGTTCGGACTCCGGTTATGCGTCCCGCACTGCACGGAAGAGTCTTAGCTGTGTCCTAGCCGGCCACTGTTGTTAGTAGGTTCCGAAGACGCACGGCACACGCAAAAGACATACGCATGATACGTAAGACTTAACCGTTCACATAAGTCTAAAGAGCATCCTGAATGAACGTCGAAAAGATAAGAGGAAAAGGTGTACTTGGTGAAAACACACCTCTATTCGTTGAGCACATATGCTAAGGACCAGTCTTGACATGCCGAAAGCGCAAATTCGACAAATTCTTCGGAATTACGGGTCAAACACGAAAACTACTGAGAGGGTGAGACCTCAACAAGTGTCGTGCCCGACCTAAATTTTGTCAATCTCACATTGAGCAATCGATGTGAACGATCGAAAGAGTGATACACAAAAAAACGATCGGTCTGGACCCCTAAAGAGATTGAAACGGGAGCTGTGCGGCAGTCCTGAAAAAACTGCCCCTGCCGAACCAATGTCCGGGGATTGTTGTTGTTGTTAAATCAACTATAAAATCAACCGAAGGATCAACATTGGGCTCTCGACCCTAGAAGGCAAAGCCAATACGTTTTCCTCCGAGGCCAGGTCATCCTGTCGACAATGATGGGAGAGGAAAGCCGTGACGAAACATATGGAGTTTTTGCGAACTACAATCAGTTTCTGTATCCGCCTTGGAAAACGTAGGCCAAGCTGACTCTGAGTATATCGCTATGTGGTCATATAAGACAATGAACAACTCGGAGATATTCTTAATTAAATAGTTCATCATGGAAGCCATGACCCAGGAGTTCATGCTTCACAGACGCCCTCATGTTGAAATCTGATCAGCAAGAGAAGGTTCTAACGACAACGCTTCCAGGATCCAACTCAGAAACAAAAGTCTGATGGATCCAAAACAATGTCAACAAAGAACAACAGATCCACCTCAGAAATCTGATGGATCTCAGCAAACCATGGTCAATCTCAGATACCACAAAACTGAGAGAAAAAACCATAAACCACTACAAAGCTCAACCTCACCACATGTCCATTTGGGTCCACATCAGAGACACCAGACGCTGCCTCAGCAACAAACGACTGACAGCATCTAACACACATCTGAAGACCAAAACAAACATGAACCAAACACAGGTGTTCTTCCCTGGATCCGATTACACATCCTATCAGGAATAGGAGGTTACGCCAAATCCTCACTGCAAGGATTCTCCGTAGACAAAAGTCACGTCGCAGAAATGGCAAACCATAATAAAGTGATAATCGCATCAACCGAAACAGGAGTTGATATAAGATTGGCTTCAACTTCTATAACAAATCCTCACTGCAAAGGACAAATTATCCTTCGGCCAGACACAATGACTCTGCGAAAGTTAAGCACGCATGCACCACAAGTAGTTCACGAAGAAATCAGACGCTGCTTCAGTAACAAACAGCTGACAGCATCAACACGAATTCCTCCAACTCTGAACCACGCACTGTGATGAGTGACAATTAACTAACCCAGACTCACAGTCGGATACACAAGAGGCCATCCAATCTGAACGAGCCAAGGGCACGCCCTTGATTCAACCCAGTTAACCTGATCCATATTGGAGCCCCATTGAGATACGGTTGATAAAGAATCCCTACTCAATTGCGGAACCCAGTCCTTGTATGATCACGATCAGCTTGACAAACGTGCTAGATCCGATCCATGTCCACACTCTCCCATAACAGAGGTCAAGAGAGAACGCATGATCCCGATCAAAACACACCGCAAACCTTGTGCCCACAACGGAACCGAGAAGCCCTAGTGAACACAAGACAACTTGCACAAAATCCTCACTCGGTTCGAACTTTGGCCGGGCTGAAAACAAAGATCATCACAGATTCTTGTCCTTCGACAATCGAGTCATGACCCACTGCAGGTCAACCCAGACATCACTCTGAAGTCTGCATCAAACACGCATAGGCATCAAGATCCGTTCAAAAAGTCTTGACTTGCACTAGCTTCTGATGCCCTGCCTTGAACAAATCCAAGAGATCCACCACAGAAACCAAAACATCTGATAGGATCTCAACTGCTCAACGGATTGAAGAAACGAAGAGAACCTACGAAGATCTACAAGTTCAAATCCACAGGAACATTACCAAAACACCACAGCATCGTCATTGTTTTGTAAGACAGCCAATGATCAAGTAATTTCCAAACAGATGCTGCTTCAGTAACAAACGGCTGACAGCATCCTACAAAACTTTTCAAGTTCTACTTTGAACTACAGCATCCCACACCCTTTTCAGAAATCCTTAAAGATGATTTCAAATTAAACTTTAACCAAGCAAATTACAAATGACCACTTTGGACATTTTTCAAAATTTCACTTGAAAAATATGTCGAGACTATTCCACATATTTTGCCATATGGATTAAAACCACGGAAAACCTTGGCCCACTCCATAACTCTTTCATTGAATTACATTTTCCATGATTGTGTTTCGACCGACACCGCTCTACTAGACGTCATGTACGTTGAAATTGAGGACCGTAGCAGCGACCGAAACAAACACAAGCATACACGACACAACTACACAAGTAGACAAGTCGTTTCCCCACAAATTTAATAAAAGCAACATGTAAAACATCTGATCAAAGGCACCAAAACCAAGTTCACAGTCGTCTATGTCCTGCTTGATCTCGCATGAAACTAATATGAAATTTGTACATGTGTAAACTGCAATCCCCCAGCAAATTTAAATTCAAAATTTTATGACCATCCGAACACGCTAAAGATGGAAGCCCGTTCAACGTAAAACGCAAAATTAAAATTTGAACCATTTGATTACGATCGAAAGAACAAACTCGACGTTCGTACAAATGATGTAATTTACAACTGCTTTGATCACGATCGAAAGAACAAACTCGACGTTCGTGCAAACCAGGCGAAATCATGGCACTTTGAAACCATGACTTAATGTCCTGTCCAACGACAGAAAGAAAATTTTTTATTCAACTTTGATGAGACAAAACTGAAAACAATCAAAACCACAAAATTTTTGTCATTAAGACCGCTCGTACCTTACGACAAATAACAAAAACATTGCAAAATTTTACAAAACTTTAAACCCCCATTTAAAGACCAAAAATATGTAAGCACACTGTCACACTGTATGATGTAATTCCAATGTGTAAAACCATGTGATTTATTCAATTATGCAAACCATGCGACCATGTGTTCACCATTTAATTAATCAACATGTAACGATTTCTAGCAGCAATCACCACTTCGCGAATCTGCACTCAGATTCCTTATACTCAGCAAACTAAAGTTCCTTGGGTTTACCATTTGGTCAAAAGGAACACAGAACTAAGCCTCAAGCTTTAGTTCAACCATAGCACCATTCAAAGATCCACTTTGAGATCTGCAAAAGCAGTATACTTTATAGTAACCACTTGGAACTATAAAGTCACGAGTAACAACAAACGGTTACAAAAATGAAACTCCACTCCACTCCATTCCAACCTCCTGTAATCATTTGTCCAATAACTCTCCCATTCTGCAAAAGCAAAAGTCAAAAGACACACACACTGTAGCTACTTTAGCTAACAGCACTTTAAGCTATAACTTCTATAGTTTATCGACACCCTCCAAACTTTAAATCTCCGATTCAACAAACATTTTTCCGCAAAACTAAAAAGCAACATTACAATTTTACTTATTTAAAGCTCCAAATACCTTATCCAAAATTTTTCAAAATTGAAAACAACTTACAGCGCAACCAGCTAAATGTCATTCACATCCTCTACAAGTTTGAAAGCAACAAGCGATCCAACTTGAACTCTGATGTCAACATCCACTTGAGGTCTGATACCAATCATGATTCACAAGCTTGGAAACAATGATATTTAGCATTTCATTAGCCACTTTGGCCACACTTTTCAAAATTACTGGACAGATACACCCTTCCAACCTTCGGCAGCAGTCAAACCTAGCCTCATGTACTCATCAGTGTGTAAAGCATGATGTAAAGTTTGAACGCTATCGAGCCGGGCTAGATCCGGTCTGATTCGTACGATATTAGAGTGACGTCATAGACGTACAGTTACTATCATACTGATCATCCTCTCTATGAAGTTATAGGACGGCAACGTTGTATAGCGTCATAGAGTTTCATTTTACACACCAACCAACACACACGTGCATTTAAGCGCTCCGCGCTTATACTTCCCATTTTCGGGACTTAGAGCCTTTCGCTCGAATCGTTATCTGTTCTATAACGAAGTGTTTATTCACACACAGTTCAAAAGTGATATTTACCAAGTTTCAATAAACGTTGATAAAAACACAAGTGCCCGTGTCCTTTTACTTCAAGTTATTAACATAACTTGACCTCACTATAGGTTTCGATACCTATTAGCATCGAATGCGTCACACACGACGTAGTCGTTGTTGAGTCGACATATAGCCGACTTACAGCGCAACCATGGCGACCACTCTACGAATCTGCCGATCCATGTGACGGAGCCGGAGCCCACCCTCAAGGTCGACAAGAAGAAGATCTACTTTGAGGAATAAGTAAGTCCATTTAAAAATGTTGCCAAAAGCGGAAATGTTGAAGTCCTTGAAACCACTGAAGTTTCGGACCCATTCCCCCTGTGAGTACCTTGAAACCACTGCAGTTTCGGACTCACAACACGGAGAAGTGCTCAAAGTTCTTGAGGCCACTGCAGCCTCGAACAAGCACTAACACTTAAACGAAAGTTTAAATCAACCGCATTAAAGTAAAAGTGTCCAGAAGGAATCAAGTAACGAAGTCCATTCGGGATAAAGTTCAGAAATAAATTTTTCTATGTATTCTGGATTAGTAGTTTCTTTCAATGAACAAATCTGAAACATTCTTGAAATGTCGGAGTTTTCCATTTCAATGACAGACAACTTTGAAAGACTCTTATCAAAATGTCGGAGTTTTCCATTTTGATCACATATCTCAGCTCAAACTGACGATATGACTAATCTAATTACAGCTGTAAACCCTAAGACAATTACTTGCACTTTACTGTTAATGACAAACTGCATTTGATATTAAATGACCTTCCTAAAGAAGAATTTGATATCAATGTCAGAACGGTCTGAATCCTCCAAAGACCTATTGCAAATAAACATGATGAGAGACACTAGCAAAAAGTGTTATTACAATAAAATCTTTTTAACTTTGCTTCGAAACTGCATCTTAAAAAGAGAAACAAAGTACAACGATATTTGCTAACGAGGACTTTGCACACCCCTTTCTAGCCTGAGCGGAGACAGCACTTCAGGATAGAACTTCGTTAAAAGTTGTATAATAGAATTTTAGAAATAATCGACATGATCCCGGAAAAAGTTTACGGTTAAGCGAAAGTATAAAATTCTTGTATACTCAACAGACTTTACACAAAAGCTCGAGTTTCCTCGCTTTAAAGCTCTTGAGTGGCTCAGTAACAAGCCCTGAATGAGTTTGATTCGACAAACAATAATTTCAGACTGATTAGACATCTAGATTTCGTTACCTCAGGTCAAAGAAAACATAAATTCTACTTGTAATAATTTGCACCTATTACAGAGCCTGTGAAGGAAATTCTAATCAGGAAGTTTTCTTTAAGAAAGGAAATCTTAAAGGTTCTTTTCCAAAAACCCTATACTAACACTGCTTCATCAATGCACTGTTTAAGCTTAATTATTCAGAGGAATAATTAAGAAAGAGATTTGTTTTATCGACAACAGTTTCCTCTATAAGAACAAAAGTCGATTATATCAGTTTAAGCTAATTTTCTGAAAAAATTGCTAAAAGTCTGTAAAACGAAAACGTAAGACTTTTAATCAAGCAGAGAGAGAGAGAGAAACGAAAAATAAAGATTTTTCCTCCCCCCTGCTATGGAGCGTATGTGAAGATCTGATATTTGTGTAAGTCAACCACTGCAAGTTGCAGCCTAAAATATCTAACTTCCCCCCTCCGTGGGTCTAGTGAAGAGACTTTTAATAGATTGTGCAATTGAGCCATTGCTGCTCTTGCTACAAAAGAATGTTTCTACTTCACCCCCACACAGGCATTTCTTCAAAGTCATAAAAGTATCACTGCGATCACTGACTGGAATTTCTTTCAAAAAAAAAATTCCCCCCTTCTGCCTGATGAACGAACGCAACAACGCAAGTGTGCCACACTAACCGAGAAATCGAACCAGCTGTGACACACTGAGCCCCAATTTCTCATCAAAACGTGTCGAAAAAGATTTTGATGACTAAATTCGGTGGTTAGCCAAGACAGGAGAGTAATAAAACTGCACCCCTGTGCGCTAACTGGTCTGAAACGTCTCATGTTAATTCCGATCTCGTTACCGGCAATAAAACATGATTGTTGAAGACAAATGCAAATTTGTTTTGTCAAAGTACCGATACTCAAAAACGGTACACCTGCGAACTAATTGCGCTTTTCAGCGCGAGACTAACAGGCAAACAAAACAGCATTGTTGATTTTTGTCAGTCAAACGTAATAAAATGTACATTTGGCATGGAAACAGGAGAAGAAGTATATCAAAGACTCACCCCTGTTGGTCCTGTGCGTAATA
>Ga0209668_10000788_pt1 | contig 13197 bp, 10 predicted proteins | sample FrelakmetPLP11PL_FD_187150 | JGI IMG/M metagenome (GOLD analysis project Ga0209668, IMG submission 187150) | Freshwater lake sediment microbial communities from the University of Notre Dame, USA, for methane emissions studies - PLP11 PL (SPAdes)... | ecosystem: Environmental > Aquatic >... | reverse complement strand
CTTCAGGCACCCCCTTTGACGATCTCGTATGCCTTCTTCGCTGCCATGATATTCTTGTCTGCGAGGTCACCCTTGAACCGGTGCCGGAGCGCATTTTCCAGGGCTGAAAATTTTATTTCCCCTGTCGCTGCCGCAAAGGCACCCATCAGCGTTGTGTTAGTGATAGGGAGACCAAGGACCTCAAGTGCAATCGAAGTCGCATCGATAGTGATCAGCTTGACCCCGGCCGGTACACTGGCATCGACCTTCTTTCCCGAATTGACAATTACAATGCCACCGGATTTTACCCCATGGAATACATTGACGTCCCTGATCAGCGTGCTGTCCTGCACGATAATGTAATCCGGTTCGTATACCTGACTCCGCAGCCTGATCGTGTGATCATTAAACCGCACAAATGCCTGGACCGGTGCACCCCGGCGTTCTACCCCGAATGCGGGGAACGCCTGGGCATACACGCCCCCTTCAAATGCAGCAACTGCAATCAGTTCGGCGGCAGTGACCGAGCCCTGTCCACCCCTGCCATGAATACGCAGCTCTCTCAAAGAAAATCCCACATAATCTTACATGATTAATCAATATAAATCTACAGATCTACATCGATACCGATAATTGATCGGCTGCCGGAAAAGACGTCTTTTGCGATCTTTGCAAGTCCACGGGACGCGCACCATTCATCATACACCGTTACCGGCCGGCCCAGGAGACAACCCACTTCAGGCCCGATCACGGGCGCCAGACTCCCAGCAAGCGCTACATTCGCGCAGGGGTTGAGAAGGAGGAGTGCTGCACATTCCATTGCAGCAAACATTGCAATGGTCCGTTCTCGTTCATCAACTGGCATGGTGAACGCGGTACCGGCATGAAGGAATGATTCATTCGCACTGGTCTCCCCGCTATCAATCCGCCGTATCGCATCAACATCAAGGGCCCCGTGCTGCATGCCGGGGGCGAATATACAGGCATCAAATGCCCCGGTTAGCCGCCCATCCGTGACCAGTATGGTTACCGTATTGGAGCTCACATCAGATATAACTACATCCGGACCAAGGGTTCCCACGGTATAATAGGCAATTCCAATCTTTTCAGGGCTCGCCTGGTGTGAATATGCCTTGAACCTGGTATCGGTCGGTGAACCCCGGTGGAGACCTGGCACGGCAATCGCCGGAAGACCGCTACCCCTGATCTCATCAAAGACCCTGGTCCCCCCACCGATATGTTCACCGGCCCCTTCCTGGCTTACAACACCCCGATTTTTTATTTTTGACACAGGGGTGATTTTAGAAAAATTGTCCCCCATCGAATAACATAATGCTATTCCTTCGATCTCTTCGAGTGGGCAGAGACGGTCGAGATCGGTATAATGAAACCGGGTTGCATCCTTTCTTGATATCTTAAACTCGCAGCCATCACCGGCAAACCTCATTGCGGTCGTACCATGGTCGATCCCGATAAACATAGCAGTAATCCTATAGGCATTAGGCCCCCTATTATGTTATGATGTTGTGTGTCGTTACGGGCGGGGCTGGCTTTATCGGTTCTCACCTCGTGGACGCGCTGGTCGCCCGTGGCGATCACGTGGTTGTTATCGATTCGCTGGTGAACGGTGAGCACCGGAATATTGCGGGTCATATTGAAGCGGGCCGGGTAACACTTGTCCAGGCAGACCTCCTTCTTGACGGTTGGCAGGACACACTAAGCGGGGTGAAACGGGTGTACCACCTTGCGGCAGACCCGGATGTAAGGCAGGGATCGCTGACACCGGACAGCCAGGTACACAATAATATCCTTGCGACCTATCGCGTTCTCGAAGCGATGCGTACTCACGGGGTGCCGGAGGTTGTATTCACTTCAACTTCAACAGTATACGGCGACGCCACGGTCATACCGACACCGGAGTCCTATAACCCGCTTGAACCAGTCTCTGTCTACGGGGCAAGCAAGCTCGCCTGCGAGGCCCTTATCTCTGCATACTGCCATGGGTTTGGCATGAAAGGGTGGGTGTACCGGTTTGCGAATATTATCGGCGAGCGGAGCAACCATGGAGTAATCACGGATTTTATTAAAAAACTGGAGATAGACCCAGAAGAACTCGAGATCCTTGGCGATGGCAGGCAGACCAAGTCATACCTGGAAGTGAGAGCATGCATCAGGGCGATGCTGTTTGCCGCGGAAAAATCTAATGGTGTGCTTAATATTTTCAATATCGGTTCCGAAGACTGGGTTGAAGTTACGACCATTGCTAATATCATCGTGCGTGAGATGGGGCTTTCTGGTGTGAAGTACCGGTTTACCGGTGGTGAACGGGGCTGGGTTGGCGATGTCCCCCGTATGCAGCTTGCGGTAACGAAACTAAAGGCGATCGGGTGGCAGCCAGGTACTGGGTCTCTTGAAAGTGTAGAGGTTGCTGTGAAGGCAATGCTGGGAAAAACAGGAGAATAAAAACGGGAGATTTCGCAATATGAAGTATTTACTCGTCCTCGGGGATGGCATGGCCGATGAGCCTTTGGCCGAACTCGGCGGCATGACACCGCTCGAATATGCAAATACTCCTAACATGGACCGGATCGCGCGGGAAGGGGCAAGTGGTATGCTCCGCACAATCCCCGACGGTTTCGAACCAGGCAGCGATATCGCAAACCTTTCAGTACTTGGTTACGATCCACGGTTGTATTATACCGGTCGTGGCCCCCTCGAAGCCATGAGCATGGGGGTCCCGCTCCGGGATGATGATGTCGCATACCGGTGTAATATTTCAACCGTTGTAAGTGGAAAGATGGCTGATTTTTCAGCAGGCCATATTTCGACGAAGGAGAGCCGTGACCTCCTTGAGGCACTCGGTGGAAAAGTTCCCGATGTGTTCCTTAAAGAGGGGATCAGCTACAGGAACCTTCTTGTGATCAGTCATGGAAAAGGGTCACAAACCACACCTCCTCACGACATTGTCGGTCAGGATATCGATCCGTATCTCCCCACGGGTGGTGACGCCGATATCCTGATCCGCTGTATCGATGAGAGTAAATGGGTTTTCCCAACACACCCGGTAAACAAAGCACGTGTTTCCGCGGGAAAAACACCGGCAACCCAGATATGGCCATGGAGCGGGGGAAAAAGACCAGCCCTGCCATTGTTCAAGGATAAGTACGGGAAAACAGGTGGAATGATCTCGGCGGTAGACCTCCTCAACGGGATTGCCCGGTGTGCTGGAATGGAGGTCATCCGGGTACCGGGGGCTACCGGTTACCTTGACACGGATTACCACGCTAAGGCAAGATATGCAATTGATGTACTGAAGCTCCTTGATTTCCTCTATCTCCACGTGGAGGCACCTGACGAAGCGGGTCATCTTGGCAGTATCGATGAGAAGGTAAAGGCAATCGAACGGGTCGATGAAATGCTTGGAATAATTATGGAAGAGTTTTCCGGGGTCATAGCGATATTACCCGATCACCCAACCCCAATCAGGGTTAAGACCCACACCTGTAACCCGGTACCGTTTGCAGTCAGGGGACTGAAAAAAGATGGTACAACGCGATATTCAGAGCGGGAGGCACAATCAGGTGTTTATGGAACATCAGATGCCATTGATTTTCTATCCCTGCTCTTTTCATAATTTTTTTTCTAACGTGGCATCAGGCCCCTGCATCATCACGAATCAGTGGGGGTAACTTTCATCATCTGCCGAGTAATATTTAAATAGGTTTGTTTTAATTATTATTTGTATTTACCCACCATTCTCTATTAATTAAAGGCCTTATCCTAAACCCCCTGGTTGTCACACTCCCCTTTATACGGAACTTGAATTCACAGATAATGAAACGATTCAAAAATCGGAACCTTTTTCTTTTTACAGCCATCCTCTTCTTATATACCCTCCCAGGTAACCCCGGATATTCCGGGGAGGAAACGTGGTGATGTTCATGAGATGGAAGATGGCAGGACTCCTTCTGGTAATCCTTATCTGTATAGCCGGCTGTATCAAATCCCCCTCACTGGCGGATAATAGCGGACAGACCACCGGTTCCGGAATGCCGGCGCAGCTTACCGGCCCTGATGTGGCAGTATCCAAAAATCTCGACGCATACATGTCTGCGCTTACTGACACCGGGCGTTTCGGCGGGACCGTGCTGGTCACCCGGAACGGGACCGTCCTCCTCTCGAAAGGCTACGGGATAGCGAATTACGAGTTCGCTGTCCCCAACACACCGCAGACTGTCTTTCCCATCGGCTCGAACACCAAGCAGTTCACCGCAGCCGCCATCATGAAACTGCAGGAGCAGGGACGGCTGAACGTCACCGACCCAGTGGCGTGGTACATACCGGACGCCCCCGGGTGGAAGGATATCCGGATCTACCAGCTCCTGAACCATACCTCGGGCATCCCGTCCGAGGGAGGATTCCTTGTTACGGATCCCGTCGATTATTCACTCCCGGAACTCATGGGACGGTTGATCCCCTTACCCCTCACATTCGAACCCGGAAAGAACTATACCTACTCCAATAACGGCTACATTACGCTGAGCTATATTATCGAACGTGCCTCGGGCCGGCCGTATAACGAATACCTACGGGAGAACCTCTTCCTGCCGCTCGGGATGAACAGCACAGGCCAGGACAATGCACGCGACGTCTTCCCCAACCGTGCTGCCGGGTACACAACGATGAACAGGAAACCCATCCACTATGATCTCCAGAACATCCATAACACCTACGGCGCCGGATCGCTCCATTCCACGACCGACGACCTCTTCCGGTGGGAAAGGGCCTTCCACACCCCGGGGGTAATCCTTTCCGGGGAATCGCTGGACACTATGGTGGCTAATGGTTACGGGATTGTACAGGGAAAAATAGGCAACCGCACTGTCATCGGCCATGGCGGGCGCAATTTCGGTTTCATCTCGTACACGCTCTATTATCCGGAAGAGGGGGCAACCATCATCTTCCTGTCAAATTATGACAGGACCCCGATGGCAACGCTCATAAAAGACCTTTCGGCAATTGTCCTGAACGGGTCGAATATCCTGCCGCAGAAAATTGAGCGTACTGCCATACCGCTGACCACGGAAAAAATTGAGGAGTATGCCGGAACATACGCGCCAGAATGGGAGAAGACCTGGACTATTACCGTAGCTCCCGATGGCGGCCGCATGTTCTATACATCGGCTGTGCCACACGAGACCGTCGAGCTCTTTTTCGAGGGCAATGATACGTTCTTTGTCACCCCGGAGTCAGCAGATTCATTCATATTCACACGCGACGACAACGGGAAGGTCGATGGCTTTGGGATGATCACGATGGAAGGGTCATATGACAGGGTTGAGAAGGTGTCGTAACAAGATCCGGCCAAATGGTATTAGGTAACGGCCAAAGGTTTCCAGAGGATCCCACCTAAAGGTCCTATCAGGATATCCCTGTACGAAAGCAGGAGGCGCTGGTAAGAGCTGGGCTGATGCCATCATTGGAATGGCGGGGCTGATCGACTCTGTTAGATACAGGAGCTGACAGGAATCAGGAAGTAAATTGTCAGTACCTCCATACAAAGGTATTAGGGGCAACTTTCATCATCTGCCCTGGTTAATGAGCCTTAAAATAATCTTGATTGTAGGTTTGGAAACCAATGAAACGTAATTTTGTAGTCAAAGGTAGTCAGGAACCGACAAAGAATAATTCATTTCGGTTTGTATGAGATTTTGGAACCCCGTGCCTGGCTATCTCGTAAGTAGGATGTGGAACCAGAGCCTAATGGATTAAACAGCCTGAAATGGTTAAAATCAGGTTTTTTTAGTTACATTAATCTAACCCTGGATCTTATAAAATAAAAATAGAGATGGGCTGGAAATGCGGTATTTGGATCTGCACCGAAGTATGGTAATTTTTGTAATCCTGTGCACGGCCATAGGATTCTGCATCAACCCCTGCATGGCAGGGGAGCGGTACATGTCAGGTGGGCCGGAACTCTTTGTATCCCTTGATTCAAGCGACGAACTGGTCCCCGGGAACACGATGGAACTGCCGCTTGTTGTCGGGAACAAGGGTAAAGACACGATGGAACTGTACAATTATTACTCTATCCAGCCGGAGTATCTCCCGACGACTGCAAAATTCGCGACTGCGATGCTCCTCCCGGGTAATGCCCCGGTGAAGGTACGATCAAATCCCCAGATAATAGGGGATGTTCCATCAGGTGCCGTCGTTCCTGCGGTGTTTGTCGTTGAAGTCCCGCAGGACGCAAAAGCCGGTCTGTACACGATGCAGGCCAGGATTACGTACCAGTATGTTCCGGAGGCAGAACAACAGGGCACCTACGATATTGAGTACTATTTCAAGGACGCCGAAACGGTCCTTCCTGTGCCTGTCGTGGTCAGGAAGATGGTCATTTTATCGGTTGAGAATTCCGAAAGCAACAACCTCCCTGCAGGTGGTGACGGTTACATTACCTTCAGCATCAGGAATACCGGCCAGGATACGGGTAACCGTACATCTGTCTACCTCGCACCCGTTGGGGCGAGTCCGGTAGTTCCGTACAGCAATGGTGTATATATCGGCAAACTACCCCCTGGCGGGACGGCACAGCCCAGGTTTAAGGTCGCAGTCTCAAGTAATGCAGACCCATTGCAGTCATACCCTGTCTCCATGTATGCAATGTATGATGATTTTGAGGGAAATACCGTGACATCACCCCCGGTGAGTACCGGCGTAACATTCGGGGAGAAGGTTACATTCGGGCGGGTCAGTGCGCCTTCAGTGATCAACCCCGGAAAGACCGGGATTGTCAGTGTTACCTATAAAAATACCGGGAATTCAACAGTTTATAACGCCCAGGCCCGCATCAGCGTTATTGACCCGTTTTCAAGCGATGACGACACGGCGTACCTTGGTAACCTGAAACCGGGAGAGTCCGCCACGGCTTTATTCAGCGTGAAAAGCGATGCAGGTGCAACCATCAAGACCTACTCCGCGAACTCCGAAGTACAATACACCGATGCGGGTAACACCGCATATACATCTGACAACATACCCGTGCTGATCGATGTCCAGCCGGATTCCAATACCGGGACTATCGTCATTGTCCTTATTATTGCAGTCATTGCAGGTGTGGCGTACCTATGGCGCCGGAAGAAAAAGACGACAGGCATGAAGTGATGATCACCATGACTTCTTTCCTCCCGGACAATAGGGGGCATCCTCCAGGTATACCAGTAGTCATGCTTTCCTGCCTTCTCCTCGCTCTTCTGTTCTGTTGTACCCCGTGCCTTGCAGTCAGCTATATCTACCTAGATACCGGCACGCAACCGGCACTCTCAGCCCGTGCAGAAGGGGAGACAAGGTATTATCCCGGGGATACGTTTGAGATGACAATTATTATCTCCAACAAGGGCAGGGACACCTCAATGGAGGTAGCACCACTCCTCGCACCCGGTGCATACGACCCTGCTACTGCACTAGGGGTAATCGTCACGCCCCGCGTGGCAGGTGCCCCGGTCACTTTAAAAAGCCTGCCCGTAATGGCAGGGGACATTGGTTCCTGGGATCAGGTACCGGTCACGGTACAGGGGACCGTTCACCCGGATGCATCACCAGGCATCTACGTGGTCGTCCTCGACCTGACCTACAGCTACGTGTACGCGATACCCATGACCGGCGCGGATTTCACCACGTTCACCCCACTCTACCATGAGAAGATGCAGTCCCTCCCGGTCCCACTCCGTATCCGGGAGGAGGTCCTTCCTTCGATAATCAGCGAGAGGTCAGAGAATTTGGTACCCGGTACACAGGGGTACCTGACCGCAGAGGTCAGAAATATCGGTTATGCGACCGGAAACGAGGTCATGTTCAGTATTGTGCCGGTGGATACCACCACGTTCCAGATGGTTGACGATGGCATATACCTCGGGAGGTTCGGACCAGGGGAAATCGCACCCGTCAGGGCGAGGATCGCAATAGCAGATCATACCGCTGCCGGCTCATACCCTGCCACCCTGGAAGGTCAGTACCGTGATGCCAACGGCGTGCTCCGCAATACCACCCCGGTCCCTATCGGTATCACCGTTTCAAGGGGAGCGGTGATTGAAGCGGTAACAAAGGACATGACCCTCGGGCCGGGTGAGACAAAGACGATAACCGTTACGTACGTCAACAGTGGGGACACCCCTGCAGTAGATGCAGAGGCCCGGATCATCGGGAACCAGGTACTCGATCCCGTGACTGATACGGCATCGCTCGGGTTTTTCGCTCCCGGTGAGACTAAAACCGCACAATTCACCATATCCGCTAAAAGCTTTGCAATCACAGGCAAACAATACGTCATCGGTACCGATATAAAATACCGGGACAGCCTTGGCGCCCTGATGCTGTCAGATGAGACGATTTTTGGGGCCAATATCAAGTCCCCTACCGGTATCAGTGCAATAATCCAGGACCCGGTTGTCCTGGTAATTATTGCAGGGGGACTCGCAATTGTCCTCTATGTTGCCTGGAAATTACGGCGAAAAAAGGTATAGGGAACGCTTTCATGCGGACACGGGATACAGGCAAAAATACCATTTTCCCCGGTCTGTGAACAAGCAGGTCCTCACTTACGCAGGGGACTGCCTTGTACCCATGCCCCCAATAAGAGTAAGGATAGCAGGCATGACGACGATGGCGCCGAGCAATGAGAAGATGACGACGATTACCGTGGCGAGCCCAAACCCGGAGATTATTGGGAACGATGACAGCATGAGCGCCGAGAAACCGGCCGCTGTCACGAGGCCTGAAACCGTCACAGCCGTGCCGATCTTCCGTACTGCCTGCATGATTGCCCCTATCCTGTCCCCAGTCCTCGCGTATTCCTCCAGGTACCGTTCCATGATGAGGATGGTATATTCAGACCCCACGCCAATGGTCATGGAACCAAGGACGGCGGTCAGGATACTGTAGCTCTGGCCGAGTGCGACCATGGCCAGCGGGTTCCACCCGATTACGCAGATGATCGGCACAAGCGGTGTCAGCGCCACGCCTTTCCGGTATAGGAGCAGCAGGAAGACGAATATCAGGACAAAACCGAGGAAGGTCATCTTGTCCTTGTTTTCGATGATCTGCTGCGTCAGGATGGTGTAGAGGGTGAAATCACCGGTTGGGGTGACCTCTGCGCCAGGTGGGGGTTCGAGCCATGCGATCTCCTGCACGACATTGTCCGAGAACGCAACCTGTTCATTGATCCCCATCGATATCGTGTTGACCGTGATCACCGACGTCGTATCATCGAGCTGGTACAGGTCCAGCTGGCCGGGGGGGATGGTCGCGAGGACGAGGTCAAGGTCTGCCTGGTTGACAGGGAGGACCCCGTTGTTGTATGACCTGACCAGGGCCGGCATGCTGTCGATGCTGGAAACCTGGTTGTACTTCGCGATCAGGTCGGTACACAACCGGTCTGTCCACCAGATCCCATCCACGGTCTTTGCGTCAATCCCACGGATGTACAGCGGCAGAGGGGTAAGGGACCCGGCAACCGACTGGACATCGTCGGCGACCACCTGAGCAGGCAGGTCAGGGGGCGCCATGGTATTTTCAGAGGCATCAACCGGGATCCCCCTGTCCACGATAAGGCCAACTGATGCAATAATGATGGCGACAAGGACGATCGGGGCAGCGAAGCGGACCACACGGGATGCAATCCACGTGAGCCCGACATCATATACGGTCATAATCCGGTCCGCGATGCCAGTCCCCGGCGGTTTTGGTTCATACTTCAGTAACAGTGCAAACGCCCCGAAACCGAATAACGAGGTCAGGTAACAACAGACAATTCCAAGGATGGAGACCAGGGCAAACGTCTGGATCATCGGGATAGGGGTGATAAACATCGCGAAGAACCCAAGGGATGTCGCGCCGAGTGCAACGAGCACGGAGGGGCCTGTCTTTGTAATGGTCTCGGTAAGGGCGGTTGCCCTGTCAGTGCACCTGCATTCATCGTCAAACCGCGAATGGAACTGGACGGCATAATCGATACCAAGTCCCAGCAGGATCGGGAATGCCACAAGGGCCCCGTCGTTTGCCGGTATCCCAAGGAGGCCCATGATCCCGAACGTGTAAAAAAGGCCGAAGATCAACAGGACAACCGGGAGGATCCAGAACCGTATCTTCGACCAGAGGAGATACTTGACGATGAGCATGAGCGCGATGGACCCGATAATCAGGACACTGAAATTGGTGACCATGGCATCCTCAAGCTGGATGTTGAGCGGGGTGTTGCCAGTCACTTCAACCGATACCCCCGGTGGAAGGGTGGCCTCCCTGATCGTCGTCTCAACAAACGGTTCGATGTCCTGCGAGGCATCCGTGGATACCCCCTGGTCAATGAGGACATAGGCCAGTGCCGTCTGCCGGTCAGGGACGAACTCCTGTCTCGTTTCCGACGGCAGGCTGTCAATAATATCCTGGACCTCGGCACTGCTGCCCGGGATGATCCCTCCATTGCTCCCTGCAACGATATCTGCAATGGAGAGCGTGGAACTGACACGATTGACCCGCCCTATCTGGTGTTCAAGGATAAGGAGGTCGTTTAAGAATTCAGGGTCATTCGGGTTCGTCCCCTTGATGAGCAGGATGTAGGTATCCTGCCCGTAGCGGTTGTTGTATAGGTCGTAGATAATGCCTGCCGGAGACTGCTTATCCATGTACTCGTCGGACATGGTCTGGGACGGAATTGCCGCCATAAAGAAGATGGCAATGACAGCAAGAACTGTCATCAGGGCCAGGATCACCTTCGGGTAACGGATCACAATACCCGCAACACTGCCAAACAGGTCCTCAAGCTTCATGCTAAGGTGATCCTCACATTACCATACGTCTGGAAAGAGCGTTAATTATTTGTTCTCATTTATTCTGGTAAATTAAAAACAGGCAATATGAATCTCTGAGCAGTAGTCAGCCAGTTTTGTGATACCTACCAGGTATAAGGGTACCATTCACGGAAGATGTGACGCCCGTCCGGCTTTTCACCTGACATGTTAAGACGGCAGGATCCGCAAAAAACCGCTTTCTTGATTTACGGTGACATCTGCCAGGTTCGATCATCCATCCCCCTGGCTGATAGCTCCGGTATGTTTTGGTAAAAAATTCCCCATAATCACCCCCAATAGCCCCAATTCCCTCTGTATTGCTATACAAATAGTCCGATATTGTTGAATTCCAAATCAGGAGAAACAAATCAAAATTCTTTTTTAGTCGGCTGTAGAAATATGAAAATACCAGCCGGGGGACCAGGGCTAACATTAATCATGCAAACCGTTCTGATCACATAAAATATCTGGGGGATATCGATGGAAAATTTAGAGGATAAGGAACTCCGGGAGACTCTGGAGGATATTATTAAAGAAGAGACATTTGATGAGTTTTTAAAACGTGCCTACCAGCAGCTGACACCTGAAGAACAGACGCATGTACAGCAGAAATTTTAGAATTTCCTCTTTTTTTAATTCCGTGATGTATTTTTAGTTCTTTCCACCCGGTTCCAGAGGACTTACCATGCGGTATTTTAGCTGAATTGCCCGGGTTCGCGGAATAACGGCAGGCGCACGCCATATCTATCACCTACCAGGCACATTTCATATCAATTGCCCGCATGCTGTATTCGATCTGGTGGTATCTGCTGCTGGCGGGTGATTGTTAATCCCCGCGATGAAAGCATGTTTGTTAATCCCTGCCAGCGTATTCAATTCAGAAGGGCCGGAGACTTTTTTGTGAACATGCCCGGAGATCGCACACCATCATTATGTACCAATCATGCCCGGACACCGTCAGGCGTATATGGTGTCCGGACTCATATTGCAAAAGAGGAGATATACAACGTGCAGGAGAAGGTTGTAGGATGAAAAAGGATCTGCTCATGTGGGATGAGACGCTCTTCCGGGACCCGGAGGTCTTTGAGATCGATTATGTGCCAGAGCAGTTTAATTACCGCGATGACCAGATTAAAGAACTCGCCTTCCAGATCAGGCCTGCACTCCGTGGTGGCCGGCCGCTGAATACCGTTTGCCGTGGGCTCCCGGGGACAGGGAAAACGACCTGCGTGAAGAAACTCTTTGAAGAGATTACAACCACTACGAAAAAAGTCCTGCCCGTTCATATCAACTGCCAGATCGACAATACAAAATTTGCAATTTTTTCCCAGATCTACCGGAAACTTTCCGGTCACCTGCCACCACCTTCCGGGACCTCCTTCAAGACGATTTTTGATGCAATTGCGCGGATGATAATGAAGGAGGAAATTATCCTCCTGGTCTGCCTGGACGATGCAAACTACCTCCTGTACGAAAACGAGATAAATAACGTCCTTTACCCGCTGCTCCGCTCGTACGAGTCCTTCGAAGGAACACGGATAGGGGTAATCCTGATCCTGTCCGATATGGCGGTCGACCTCTCACGGTCTATTGACGCCCGTGTCTCGTCCGTGCTCTGCCCGACGGATATCTATTTTCCACCATACTCCGAAGAAGAAGTCCGCACCATCATCGGCGAGCGGATAATGCAGGGGTTCTACCCTGGTGTCATCAGTGCCGAGATGGTGAACCTGGTCGTAACCCAGACTCTGAAAGGCGGGGACCTCAGGGTCGGGATAGACCTCCTGAAGCGGGCCGCACTGAGCGCCGAGCGGAGAGCAAAACGCGCAATAGAACGCGATGATATATGCGGGGCCTACCTGACGTCCCAATATCTCCACCTCTCATTTTCATTAAAATCATTAAAGTCAGAGGAGCGGGAAATCATTAAAAAACTTGCAGAACTCGCAAAAGACAAAAAAGACATGAACGCAGGGGAGGTTTATAAAACGATCAGGGAATCTATCGAGATCAGCTATACAAGGTTCTACGAAATGGTGAAAAAGTTTGACCTGATGAGGCTGATTGACCTGGAGTATCGCAGCGGCACCGGGGAGAAGGGGAGGACACGGGTGATCAGTCTCCGCTATGACCCGGCAAAAGTGATCGAATACCTTGCCTGAACCAGATCATTTTAACAAATCTTATCTATTCCGCAACCATTTTTTATGGTACAGGGGGACTTCACGTGCTCAGTGTGAACGAATTTGCGCTCGAAATTTTTGATTATCTAGCGGACGAACCAGAACAATATAACGTTGCGTACCATGAACTCGATAATGGTGCGAGGATTGTAGACTGCGGGGTCAGTACCCGCGGCGGATATGCCGCAGGG
>Ga0209668_10000787_pt1 | contig 13200 bp, 24 predicted proteins | sample FrelakmetPLP11PL_FD_187150 | JGI IMG/M metagenome (GOLD analysis project Ga0209668, IMG submission 187150) | Freshwater lake sediment microbial communities from the University of Notre Dame, USA, for methane emissions studies - PLP11 PL (SPAdes)... | ecosystem: Environmental > Aquatic >... | reverse complement strand
CCATGCCAAAATCTCTCCACATTTGGGCCTGACATCTCTGCCGCAGCAAAAACATTTTCCTTTGGCTCCGGGGTAAGCTCCCGCCCTTTTTCCGTCTACATTTGCTACTATCATGATGTTTTACAGTAGGTCGTCGATATCTCCAATCGCTTCTTTTAGCATCAGCCTCTCCCGGAGTTTGTCCCCGGGGTCGCTGCCATCCCATGTCTCGTGCAGCCACATGGTCTGTCGATGGTTCTCCCCGACCCTCACCTGCCCGTGCTTGGTAAACCCCATACGGGTCAGTCCCCGGGTGATACCTGCTACAGTGGCATTGCGTTCGTGACTGCGTCGAAGCTCTGTCATCAGCGGGGTGAACGCAATCATGTCTCCGTAGACGCAGTGGGTATCTCCCTCGTCGATGATGTTCTGTATGGCGAACTCCATGTCGGTCCTTCCGGCGCTGACCACAGTGCTGCGGGCCGCAGTGACAGGGGCAACCCCGTTGGGGTTAAAGTCTGGATGCAACGGGTAGTTTAGGAGGAAATGGCGGGCTCCTCCGGCGAGGTCGTCCTTGAGACGGAACATCTGCGTGAAGTGGTCCGGGTTGGACGCCTTGAACGCGTCGATGTCACGTTTGGTCTGGAACACTGACTGGAGCACAAAAAACCGCCGGTCGTTGTCGTCTATCCGTATACCGTTGGCTGAATTGGAGGCAAAAAAGTCGTTGGCGAGGTTGGGGACGGTCCGCACGTTTTTGAACTTCTGCGAGATCGACACTTCCTCGTTGGTAATTTTAGCCTTCAAGCTGTTCATTCGGTCCTGCTTCATGTTTCCTTGGAGAACCTCGTCGTAGAAAATGAGCTGCTTGTCAGCCATCCACTCGTTGAACGGACTGGAGATGGCGTCGTCCCCGACGGCAACGTAATTGGTCTTCCCGAGCACTGCCCCCATCATGTCCATAAAAATGCCTTTGCCGGACCCCTCGGCTCCCTGCATGAACACTGCGTATTTGATTTTTCTGCCTGGCTGCTGGACGATAAACGCCAGAAAACTCAGGAGCATCTGCTGGGAGAGGCGGTCCGGGAAGTTTACCTTGGTGTGATACTCAATGATCTTTCCAGCTTCTGCGGAAGTGGCCGGGTCGGCATCCACCGGAGATGCCTTGTAAGAGTTGATGTAAGTCCGTTGGCCGTCGAGGATGATTTTTTCATCGGGACGCCCGGGGTAGTAGCGGAATCCATCGATTTTTGGAAAAGCAGGCATCCGCAAAACCAAGTCAGATGGGCGGATTGCCCTCCCATCTGCGTCAGGAGGGATCTCCGTGACAAACTTCCCATTAAACCCGTCCACAACGTAGCTGGTCTGGTCCGAGGGGTCGAGCGTGTCCATGTGGACAAATTTGTTCTCTGGGGCTAGAAACGCCCATCCTACCGCCCAAGATGGAACCCGGTCTTCGTCATTGTCATCAGATGCTTCCGCGTCAATCTGGCGGCGGGCTTGGTTGACCGCCTTTCGGACGTTGGAAGCCGTGACTTTTACACCAAGGATGGTGGACCTCGCCGCAATAGCTCCGATTAAAGTGTCCACCTCAAGGGACGTGAGACCCCCAGCGGAAGCAATCCGGTGCGGGTGGGAGGCGATTAACGCCGCAGAATCGGTCTCTTCCAGGATCTCTCTGCGCAAATCCATCATCCCTTTCTGTGTGGGTACCCCGTTTTGCTTCCATCCTGCTGCTGTGGCGCGTTTGATGATGGTCCGGAGGGTGATGGGTGCGGACGTGCTGTTTGGAGACGGCCTGAACGAAGCCCATTTGGATCGGATGGAGTCTGGGGAGTCATATTTAGTCCCCTTGCGGCTCCAGTCGTCAAAAAGCTCAAACCCCTCTTCGTCGTAAGCGGCGTCTCCCTGCCCGAACTGGTGGCGCAGCGCACACATCACTCTCACCCACAGGTCGTAGGACTCATCCGGGTCCAGATGTTCCAGCATACCCCTGATGGCTGAGGTATCAAGGTCGAGCACTTGGTCCACGTCAGAAACCACCGGGACAAACTGGGCTTCCTTGGTAGGTGCAGGAATCTCGTAGTCCACAAATTCCCTGTGAAGCATCCTCGGGCGGGTGGTAGCAAACGCCACAAGAGGGTTGAGGTCATCGGTGCAGGCCGTGGGGAGATACATCGGCTGGTGACAACGGATGGTCTCGCTGTTTGGAATAATTCCCAGCTTTGCGCAGAGGTATCGCACTGCTTTCTCGTAGTCGTCCGGAGGAAAAGGTTCCACGTCCACCAGCAGGCGCAGGCGCGGGGCCTCCGGAGTGGACGAAAGGGTACGGTAAAGGATGAAGTTGAAAGGGATTAGCCTGGTAACCGCCTGACCGTCAAGTAGTGGGGCGGCGTGGCTGGAGTCGTCAATGTCCAAGATCACCAAGGGGCAGGACACTACCTTCTCCCGTTTACGAGGACCGGCGGAATCCAAGGACCCGGCGCAGACGAACTTCTGGCGCTTTACCGCGTCCCGGTCTTTTTTACACATCGCGTTCAACTCGGCCCGGGAAGGGCGGATGCGGATGGGGGAGTGGTAGAACGCCAAGAACAGCCCGTTGAACGAAGTGGGCGTCAGTGGGTGAACGTCTCCAAAAATGGAGTCACCCCCAAAATACACAGGTTGACTTAATGGGGGAGGCAGGGTAGGGGAGACAACAGAGTTTTGCATACGGCATTTATGTGAGACTTCAGCGGGCCAGATCCTTTAGAGAGGACTGGCCCGCGTTCTGTTTACGCCACAGGTTGCGGAAAGCAAGGAGTATTTCCACCAATACCTCGACGCCGCAGCGCGGTTTAACTTGCGGTGACTTTGTGGCCGACTACTACAGCCTCAAGGTCCTTATATAATCAAATTTTTTTTCAAAATTTCTGTTTTCTTTCTCTATTACTCTCTTTTTAGGTAGTCAGTCAGTCAGTTAGTAAAAAAGAAGAAAAATAAAGGGGAAAACAGCGTTTTCTGGGTGGCTACCCCGTCGGCTACGGGGGTGACTGTGACTATGACTTGTCGGCAATTATGAACGGATTTTCACATTTCTGTCCGGAGAGAAACATATTTCGTATGTTTGGCGACGCGATTTCTCATAGATTTTAATTACCATAATTCGATTTTAAGTCCAAAAGTTAAATTTAAGTCCATTTTACGCCCCACCTGCCGTAAAACCGTCCACCGAGCCAATTTTAAGTCCAGCTAAAATCCATCTTAACACTTCCAAAACCATTTTAAATCGCCGATTTGGATTTTAACTTTCTCTAAAAAACCACTAAAACCAACTTGACAGCCCGACAACCCTGCTCATAGTGACCTCCACATGACCCGTTCTGACATCCTATCCGCCGCTGCCGCCTGCGTCACGCAGGACCGCAACAACACCTATGGTCCTCCCGAGGACTCCTTCTCCATCATTGCCGCGTACTGGTCCACCTACCTTGGCGTGCCACTGGAGGCCGCGCAGGTCGGCACCCTGCTGGCCCTCATGAAGATCGCCCGCCTTCAGCACAACCCCTCCCATGCCGACTCCTACGTCGACGGGGCTGGTTACCTTGCCTGTGCCGGGGAGATCGCCACCAAGACCCTCTCCCTCGCGCCGCTGGGACAGCCCGTGGTAGTCCGTCCGCCCTCCGTCGTCCCGTCCTCGTTCGACGACTGGACGTGGTAGTCCGTCCGCCCTCCGTCGTCCCGTCCTCGTTCGACGACTGGATGAGCGCACGCACTGCACCGATCAACGCCATCTGCTCCGACGAGACACCCCTCAACCAGCCATGAGTTGCGCACCCGTCATGATCCCCAAGGGGACGCAGTTTGGTTTCTACACCACGACCAGCGCCACCCCGGTCTCCGTCAAAGGCAACAACCACTGGGAGGTCCGCTGCATCTGCGGCACGGTCAAACTGTGCAAAGGGGCCAACCTCCGGTCCGGCAGGTCCAACTCCTGCGGGTGCAGTGCTGGCGACACCATCAGCCGCAAGGCTGTCGTCCGTCTGCGCGCCAATCCGCGCACGTCGTCGAGTTCCCGCGAACCGCGTGAACCACGCGAGACCAAAGCGCCGATGTACCCCGCCAAGCCGACCGCCGCAGAACTCACCGCCCTCGCCGCGCTGCCGCCGGATCTCCGACTTGCCCTTGCGATGCGTAAATCGGGGGCCAAGTGGGGCGAGGTGCTGGAACTCACCGGACTCACCCGCGAACAAGTACAATCCCTCCAACCATGAAACCGACTGAAGCCCAAATCACCGCAATACGCATCGACGCGACCAACTGCACCTACGACTACGTATGCGCGTACCGCCACGAATTCACAGACGCAGTGATCAGGCTCTGGGAGTCAATCCGCCCGAAGGACGACGCCACGGAGGTCACTGCGCTCAAAGCTAAACTGGCCGCGCTCGCCAACTGGGAGTCATCCCGCCCGAAGGACGACGCCACGGAGGTTACCGCTCTTAAAGCCCAACTGGACGCGCTCGTCGCGCACCACACCAGATCGATCATCTCCCACGCAAAGGAAGTAGACGCGCTCAAAGCCGAGCTTGCATCAAAAACACCCCAACCATGAACACCAACCTGTCTGTCCCCCACGATGCCGTCGCCGCTGCCGGTCGAGCCATCCATTACACCATCGCCGAACTCAGCCGCCAACTGAAAGTCATCCCTGAGGACGACCGAGGCCACGCCATCCTCGCCGAGGAGATGTACGTCATGCAGAACGCCTCCAAGTCCCTGTACTCTGCGCTGCCGATCCCCAAGGACCTGAGCGACCGGGTCAAAGCCCTCAAGGACCTGAGCGACCGGGTCAAAGCCCTCGAGGACACCCTCCGCCTGATCGACGAGACCACCATCGAACTGGTAGTGGCCAACATCTGCCGGGAGGCACTGGAGGGTGACAAGCCATGACCTGCTTCCTCTGCGACAAAGACGACTGCCGCCAGTGCGCCAAGTGCCGGGAGCCGGAATGCACGCACCATGAATTCGTCCCGGTCATCCGTAAACCCGGCTGCAACTGCGATCCAGACGATTGGTTTGATGCCGTGATACCGCCAGTCTGCGACGAGTATGCCGAGGGTGGCGATGAATACTGCGATTACTGCAACAACTGCGAACATAACAAGGAATGCCATCAACTCAAACAGGAGCAACCAGAATCCTCTTCCGAATCACTAACTAACACCAATATGACCATGAACCAACTGATCAACCAACTCGTCACCGATGGTGGCGCAATCGTATCCTCGGGCGACTGTTCGCAAATCGAAATCGCCAATGCACAATCCACTGGCCGATTCACGGTCCGCGACGACGGCATGGGATTTGTCCGCCGCACCAAAGAATGGCTTGCACTCCAACTGGCACGCGAGAAAGCGCACCCAAACACGAACGGCAAATTCTTCACATAACGCCGATGGTGATGGACGGCGCGAACCCGCTCTACCTCGCTAATAGGCTTCCTCGCAGCTCCATCCACCAACTTGTTCATCCTTGCCCGAATTACCTATGGATCCCTTATCACCAATGACCGAACCCGAAGCGCGAACCGTGGCACTCCTGCGGATGCACTTCGGCTGCACTTTCGGAAAGCTCGCCATGTGCTGCCAAGCCCTATGGGATGCCGACCAATGCGAACAACTCACCGGATACCGCTACGGCGCACCGATGGGACAAGGTATGGTGATGGCCATGGAGGATTACTTCCGGCTGGAACGCTGCGAATCCGACAGCATGAGCATGGGTGAGCAACGATGCGCGGCCTGCGGACTGTCGCAGGTGGCAATCAGCCGATCACACGACACGCCCAAGCAATGCGGATTCTGCGGAGAGTTCGCGTCAATGTGGAATTCTATTGAATGAACAACGTGATACCCAAACACCCATGAGCACCCCAGAAACAGACAGCCTGCCGCGCCTTGTTCGTCCGTATTTCCTTCTCGCTGGCGTGACCGAAGTCCCCCGGTCGCACTACCAAGGCATGAAGGTGGGACTGCCGCCAATCTGCATTTGCTGCCGCCGCGCTACCGATGGACCAGCGAGCGTATGTGCCGAGGCCCTCTGTTTTGAGTGCTACGAACTCGTCAGAACGCGGGGATCAAGTCTTAGGACGAACAACGTAATACCAAAACCATGAGCGACACCCCAGAAACAGATAGCCTGCCGCAGCCTTGTCCGGCCCGTTGTCAGGAATGCCATAACATTGGCATTGTCGGAGATGAGGGGCCGGGTCGTAAAAATGCCATCAACGAGTGGCACCCTTGCGACTGCCCTAAAGGCGATGAACACCGCCCCCGACGAATGGAGCGATTCCATCCCGAGTGGACAGACGCGGAGATGGATGCAATCTCAGAACTCGCAAAAGCCAAGGAGATGTCACAGAAAAACATCATCAGGCAGGCCGTGAGGCTCTACCAAGCTGCCGTCTTGGGGGACTGCACTATTGTCTGGCCGAACAACGTGATACCCAAACACCCATGAACGAGACCATCTACGAAACCCTCGAATCAGCAAAACAGGCTTGTAAAAAATACATCGAAGCGGTGCAAGCCCTTCAAGACCAGTTTGGCATAAGCGAAGAGCTTACCGATTCCTGCGCCAGGTCAATCTTCACCGGCCAGTATTGGGACGAAACGGGCCGACTTAAGAGCTTCGGATTCACTAACTTGGATTTAACAAAACCATGAAACAACCAATTTCGGCAATCGACCTGATTAACGCGACCCGAGGGCATTCGCCGTCCGAGCTTCAGGAGAAATTCACTCCCGAGCAGATGGCGAACGCGTTGCACCTGCTGCACCACTGGCACAAAAACGACATGGACCGCAGGGACAAACGGAGCAGCCGCCGCTACCAAATGCTCCAAGTCTACGCGGGGAAATACGCCATCCTCAAACTGGAAAACAACGCGCTCCGCAAGAAACTCTACCCTAAGCAATATGACTGACACCCCAGAAACAAACCAAGCACTCGCCGAAATCCTAGAGCGGGATGGCGAACTATCCGAAGACAACGCGCCCGCAGTGCTGGTAAAGCTCTGCCGCAAGTTTGAGCGCGAGCGCAACGACGCCCGTGATACCAAATGGGCACGCGAAATTCACTCATGCCATAACGCCTGCGCTAGGCCGATCTGCACATTAAAGCGGGAACGTGACGAATGGAAGGAAAAAGCAGACACGCTACTTCAGGCGCTGGTCGCAACCCAAGACTCGATAGGCTGCGGGTGTGGTGGAGACTACGGGTTTTGCGACCAATGCTCAAAAGCAAACACCGAAGCCGATGAATTAATTAAAGCGTGGGAAACCAACCAACTAAACCCATGAGCGACACCCCAGAAACAGACAGTCTTCTCGAAGGAGAGGGCACTCAGTGCAGCGTAAACATAGTCAAGCTCCTTGATCTCTGCCGCAAGATGGAGCGGGAACGCAACGAAAAAGCGCAACCGCCCGCCAGAAACTGCCGTGAATGCTGCGGCCAAGGACAGGTGGAGATTCAGAGCGGGCCTTATATGAGAAAATGCCCAGAGTGCAATGGGACTGGAAAGCAAAACAACCAAACAACAAAGCCGTGAGTGACACCCCAAAAACAAACGAGCGGTCACGCGGCATCCATTCATGCCACGACGCCTGCGCCAGACCGATGTGCGTTTTGAGGCGCGAACGTGACGAGGCACGCAAGGACGTGCTTGACCTGATGGAGGAGTACGAAAACCGTTTTGCCTAATCGAGTGGGAAACCAACCAAAACCATGAAGAGATACGACCCAATTCAACGCATTGACCAAGGAGGCTCCACCCTTGGCGAAATGGAACGGCGCGACGATGGCGACTGGGTAGCATTCGAGGATGCCGAGAAACTCCGCGACGCGCTGGAGCAGATTGCGAAACTCTACGAAAACCTCGAACCGTCAACCATGCATGAGCTTTCTGGCAGAGCTTACGGCATGCGCTGCATTGCCAGAAACGCGCTATTCCCAGAACAACCATGACAATGGACAAAACCTCCGCCTTCCTGATCGCCGGAATGATCTTCTCAGTCACCGCGTTCTTGATGTTCCTGATCGAGTATCTGGCAAACAAATACCTATGAACCCCGACGACATCACCACCTGCCTGATCTCCATGATGGTCGGCACCGTCACCGCCTGCATCATCCTCCTGAGCTACTGGGAAGTCAAAGACCGATGAGCCCCCACCTACGCGCCATCAGAAAGTTCCGCCGCCACCGTCGCCGGATGTTCATCAACCAGCTATTGAAGCGGCTGCTCAAACGGGCTAAAGCCCGATTGATGAACGGCAGGTGGTGTCACATCTCAGACTGACAACTCCTACAGACGATCCGCGCACCGACTTGGACCTCTACTCCCGCGAGTAGCGCGTCGCGATCGGCCAGCGTCAACCCCAATCCCGCCAAGTCCTCCACCGACGCCTCCGCCAGTTCTTCCGGCGTGAGGTAGTCCTCCATGTCGTCGTCAGCATCCTCAAGCTCCATCTTCGACCATGTGACCGGCAGGACCATGGAGGGGTCAGGCTCGAAGGCACAACTGCATCGTTCGCACTTGAATGTGAAGGCTTCCATGGTCTCAGGAATCCCACCTGCCGCAGAGTCCGCAAGGTAAATTTACCAAGGAGACAAAAACAAAGTTTGCGTATCGAACTTTACATGATACCATAGTAAGATCATGCACAAGCTACGATCCAACTACGAATCCAACCGTCTCCAGAAGTCCAAACCGCTCACCCCAAGGTGCGATAACATACCAAAACCCGAAGGTCTGACGGCTAAAATTACCCCTCCGCCAACCCACACGCCGAAGAAAAACCGTCAGCCGCTGTCGGAAAACTCACCCCCACCATCCGACTTGGTGGATGTCCTGACCGCCACGTTCCACTACGAACCGCAGACCGGCTACCTTTACCGGAAGTCCAACGGCGCGATGATCGAGTGCAAAAACCAAGCAGGTTTTCTGGTCGCTGGCTACATGCTCAACGGTCAACCCAAAGTCTCCCCGGCCCACCGGATCGCGTTCACCATCGCCCACCAACGCGAGCCAAACCCCAAGCTGGTCCATCTTAACGGGATCAAGCACGACAACCGCCTCGCCAATCTGGAAGAAGTAAACGCCGCCCCGCTCAAGCCACGGGTCAAAGGCAAGTCCCTGCGGATCGTCCCGGTGCCGGACGACATCCTGAGAATGCTGCAATACCTGTTCTCCTACGACCCGGAAACCGGCATCGTCACCCGCATGAGGAAGTTCAACCGCAGCGCCCCCGCCGGGTCGGTCGTCGGCACTCCCTGCCTTGGATACCTCAGGGTCTCCATCCGCCGCCAGACCTACAGCCTGCACCAGATCGCGTGGACCCTCCACTACCGCGAGTGGCCCAAGCATCCCATCGACCACATCAACTTGGACCGCGCCGACAACCGTATCGCCAACCTGCGGCTCGCTCCCAAGGGGATGAACGCATGGAACTTGCCGCCGAACCGGAGCAACACCAGCGGCGTCACGGGTGTACGCTTCGACTCGACCACCAAGAAGTGGCACGCCAAGATTACCGCCGAAGGTAAGCAGATCCACCTCGGCTACTACCCCACCATGGAGGAAGCCGTTGCTGCCCGACAGGCCGGGAAGGAGAAGCACCACGCATGGTGAGATGTTAGGGTGATCGGAGAAGCCGCTGCTGGATTATACCGGTGGCGGCTTTTTCGTGTGCAGGCGTACAACCCGAGATGTTAGGAGGGTGAGACTGGGAACTGAAAAATTATCAGGGGGGGGGAGATGTTAGGATAGGAAAATGGGAAGTTGGAAAACTGGTCGGGGTGCGTGGTCAATCTGGATACAAACCAAGGCCCCGGTCTAAAGTGCAACCCGACAACCTTTCACGGCTTGCCGATAGGGGTCCCACGTTCGGCCTCCGCCCCTACCCTCTTTACATACCCTGCTCTTACCCTATGCCGGGGGAAAGCTGCCATGGAATTTCCACGCTTTGCATACTGGCAGGTAAGAAAACTAGTAGAAAACGGGGAGGCACCAATAGAAAACCATTACCTTCCGACAATATAGGCAATGGCGAGTAAGCAAATTACGTAACGCCTTAAGCCTCAATAACTTGTACCCCGCTCCCTAGTCTCCTTCGAGGTGTCACGTCCCGTTCTAGCGTTTCATCCGCTTGTCCATTTTCGGATGGCAGTCTGGCCATCCCTACCCATACCGCTGCCGCTCCTCCTCCCGTTAATTTGTGTTGTGCGCTGATTTGTTTTTCCAGTAGGTTCATGAGCCTTTCTGATAGCAGAACCGCCGTTGCAAGGGCTTCGCTCCGTGTTCCTTCATGAAGTTCGTCTCTTAAATCATTCAATTCCTTTTCCAACTCGCCTTGCAACAGGTCAAATTGACTAGCAGCTTTATCGTATCGCCTCATCAGATCGGGAGCGGTCCGGTTGCAAAAGTCAACGATTCCGGGACCTAAAGCTAAACTCCGGAGACGTGAAAAGTTGTGGATTGCAACACTCATTTTTCCCCCCGTTCAATCCCACTTTGTTCCAACAGATATACCAGAATCCGGTGTTTCATTTTCCCCTCGTAATGCCATTTTTCAGCCGTTACATAATGACAACCGATTGCATTTGCAATTGCTTTGCATTTATTACGAATCGACAGCGGATTGCAACGGCGGTTGCGCTGTCGTTTAACGGGAGGAATTTCATCCGGCATGCCGGAAAATAGTCCGCTAAACCGGATACCGTCAAAAGGAAAATTCCGGAAAATAGTTTCCAGCGTAGTAAAAAAGTCATTTGACTTATACACCTTTCGCGCTTATCATACCGCTCAACCCTAAGCTACGCTAAAAACAAAAATGAAAACTAAACAAATTGAGATTCCCCTACGTGCCCGCGACTATTGCCTATTCGGCATTCCCTACGGCTTATCCGCTGAAGAGCGTATCCAGGCGGATACTTTCCTTAAAAATAAGGGGGCGCTGTCAGTATTGTCCACCGCCGGGGGCGTATGGCAGACGTTCAAGGGGAATCCAATGGTGAGCCTCACTATAAAAGTAAGCTACCCGCTGAAAAATTACCTGGCGGACACTCTCGCCGCTAATCTGTCCGACTCCCGCGCCCCGAAAATTTTGGCGTGGCTTGCGGAACACGACGTGGTGGACACTGGCGATTACGTAACTTTGCACAACGGCGAGTTATGCGCCGAAAGTGACGCGTTTTACTGTCAGTATAACGAAGAATATTATCCGGACAGTGACAATAGCGTTACTGTCCACGTCTCGCCCGGGGAGGAGACGTGGTGCGAAAGCGCGGCGGACTATCACGCGTTTAGATGCGATTATTCCGGCGATTATTTTTGCTTTGAGGCGTACACTTGCGTGGACGTGGACGGCGATAGTGTTTGTCTGGAGTGGAATCAGGAGTCACTGTATTATTGGGAAAGTGATAACAGTTACCACGATGGCCCAGAACCGGCGGAGGACGACGACGGCGTGCCGGATTATCACGGAAGCCCTAAGCCGTGGAAAAATACCGCTTATAGGGGGCTTGTATTTGGTTGCGAGTTGGAGATGTACGCCATTAATGACAGGGCGGACGTTGCGGAAATTGCGGACAATAACGGGTTATTTTCGGAACGCGACGGGAGCTTGGACGCCAACCACGGAATTGAGGTTATCGGGCGCCCCATGACACTTGCGGAGCATCAGTCTCCGGACGGACCATGGTTATCGTTTTTGGCGGACGTTGCCGGGAAAGCGAAAGGCTGGAATGCCGGGACAGGGTACGGGTTACACGTTAGTGTAAACCGGGACGGCATGAGTGACTACCTGACGGGAAAACTACTAGTTTTTGTCCACTCAAACCAATATCTGTGCGAAAATATCGCCGGGCGTTCCGCGTCGCAATGGCAGCGGTACGTCAAAAAAAGCGTAAAAGACGGAAAACTTAAAAGTGGGGAAAAATATGAGGCATTAGCTATCCGCTCCGCGTCACGCTTGGAATGCAGAATTTTCCGCTCAACCCTAAAGCCGGAAGGTTTTTTGCGTGGCGTGGAATTCGTCGCCGCTGCCGTGGAATTTTGCCGCTCCGCGTCCGCCGTCGCTCTTACTGACGCTGCATTTTTAGCGTGGCTGAAAATGCCAGAAAATGGGGGGGCGTACCCTAATTTGTGTCTGCACCTTGGAATCAAAAAACCGGCGGTTAAAAAACTTGCCGCCTAAACTCAAAACTATATCAAAAAATTATGTGCCTCCTAATATTCAAGCCGGAAAATATCGTCATCCCCTACGCCTATTTACAAGCGGCGGACATTGCAAACCCCCACGGATGCGGCATCGCGTACCCTGACGGTAAAATTACGCGCACCCTTAAAGGTGCAAAATGGGGCGCGGACGATATAGCGCGCGCCCTTGAGTCTATTGGCAATGCGCCAGCGATTATCCATTTTCGCTACGCCACCCATGGGAGCCTGACGGACGCAAATACTCATCCGTTTTTGCTGCCGCGTGGCGTGGCCGCCGCGCATAATGGCATAATTAATGGCGTAACGTGCCGCGATGACGAGTCGGACACTCGCGCTTATTTGCGGCAACACGTTGCGCCGTCAGTAGGAAAAGGGCAAAATATAACCGACTCGCTTTTTCTGGCCACGGTAGGGGCGCAAGTAGGCGCGGGGAATAAACTCGTTTTTCTTGACGGTAAAGGGCGTCACGGCATCGCCAACGAATCGTCAGGACACTGGCACGGCGGGTCATGGTATAGTAACGCCACGTATCAAGAGCGCAATTTTGCCTGGCAGTATGACGCGGAGGACGACCCGGACGCGGTGGAAAACTGGCACGAAAGGGAAATTGCGGAGCTTGCTTGCTCCCATTGCGGCGAACACGTAACTGCCATGGGCTACGGTAAAAGCGTTTTTATCTGCCCGGACACTGCGGAAATTGTTTGCGGCGATTGCGCCCGTGTGGACTACCGCGCGCCGAAATACAAATCCCGTTACCTATAATCTGCCATGGAAAAAGAACCTGAAACGCTGGCGGACGTTATCGCGCAAATTATCATAATAGCATTTTTAGTGGCGTCATACATGACACTAATGCCAATGTAACCGGGCAAAAAACGCCCCCTGTCTAAAATGGCAGGGGGCGTTTTTTTTGTCGCTGCCGCTGCCGCTGCCGTCGCTGCCGTCGCTGCCGCTGCCGTC
>Ga0209668_10000786_pt1 | contig 13203 bp, 11 predicted proteins | sample FrelakmetPLP11PL_FD_187150 | JGI IMG/M metagenome (GOLD analysis project Ga0209668, IMG submission 187150) | Freshwater lake sediment microbial communities from the University of Notre Dame, USA, for methane emissions studies - PLP11 PL (SPAdes)... | ecosystem: Environmental > Aquatic >... | reverse complement strand
AACTCATAGCGTTACTTACTGAGAAGGCGTTCAGTCACCTGAAAAGCGCCCCGGAACGAGTGGCATTTCCGGATGTCCCAACTCCTACCAGCTGGGCGCTGGCCAATCACTATTATCCTGCAGCTCTGGATATTATTAATGCGGCGAGAAAGACTCTTGGGCTTGCAGGCAAGACAATCGAGCAGCTTGGTATGAAACATAACAATCCATTAGATGTCCCGGACAAAGCATTTACAGGACCTTTCTGAATGAAAAAACAAAGCCGCAAAGCAATAATAATTTCGGCATCAAGCGATATAGGTCACGCCATGTGCTTGAGGTGGAAGAAGCGCGGTTGGGAAGTTTATGGTACTTTTAGAACTAAAAGTCCTTCAGTAGACGAATTAAATAGTCTTAATATCAAGCTGGTCCATTGTGATGTCGCGGATGATAATTCAGTGCAAGATGCATGCGTTGAATTAAGAAAAATATGTCCGAAATGGGATGTTTTAGTAATGTGTCCTGGTTCACAGGATCCTGTAGGCATGTTTAATAAATGCAGTTTTGATGAATGGGAACGATCAATGAAGGTAAATTGCATTAATCAGTTACGAGTCGTACATGGGCTATTGCAGGCGAGGGGTAATAAAGAAGTCGGTTTTGAGCCATGCGTTATTTTCTTTGCCGGAGGAGGAACTAATGGCGCTACGTTAAATTATTCTGCGTATACAGTATCAAAGATAGCTTTAATTAAAATGTGCGAACTGCTTGATGCTGAAATTCCGGATACTAGCTTTGTTATTGTTGGTCCAGGCTGGGTAAAGACCAAAATCCATAATTCAACCGTAAAGGCAAGAATGCGAGCTGGTGATAACTATCAACGTACTATTGATATGCTGGCAAGCAGTGAATGCACGCCCATGGGAAAAGTTTTAGATTGCTGTGATTGGATTATTAATTCAGAAAGAGGCGCGGTAAGCGGGCGGAATTTTAGTGTGGTTTTTGATAGCTGGGGATCCCAGGCATTGGAGAAACAACTGTTATCCGATAAGAATATGTATAAGCTTAGAAGGTCTGGGAATGATGCCAAGAAAGGTTAGTGTGATGGATCAAGGAAAAGCCGGAGATTTGCTGCAAAAGATTTTTTCTAAGGCGCAACTTGTCGGTACAGTCCAAAGCAACGGATCCCAAAAGTCAAATTCTCAATATTCATCACATTGGGAGTCGTATTTAAAATTCAAAGGGGCGTATTACTCCTTAAGCGATATGTTGAAAATGCGTTCACCAGGATCTTCTATTACAAGAGGATTTGGGCTGGATCGACGTTTCTCGCCATCTTTCGATTATTATAGAGAACAAAGTGTTTACAAAGACATCTTATCTATACCGGAATCTGACTTTGGTGATCCCGAGAAGCTATTCTATGGGGTTAATGGTGAAAGACGATCCGGTATTTTTCTGCGTAATGCTTGCTATGCGTATGAAATAATAACGAGATTTAAAAGAGAGCGAAATAGTTCATTTAACATTCTGGAGATCGGCTCAGGTTTCGGTATGTTAGCCTATATCCTGAAGCATTACTACAAGAACGCAAAGTTATTCCTGGTCGACCTGCCCGAAACATTGGCGACGTGTGCCTGGTATCTTGAAAATGCATTTCCTGATAGCTCTTTCTTATATTGTCCCGCCGATACAGACGACTCTATTGGCGCGGCTGATGTAATTTTTATAAATGCGGAAGCGTTCAAAATAGGAATGACTGGTTATGATCTTGTAATTAATTGTGATTCGATGTCTGAGATGACAGCAGATGTTGCCTGTAACTATCTAAGTATCATCGAAGCAGATATGTATGATGACGGAATGTTCTTTTTCCTTAATAAGGAAGGTATCGATAAAGAAGCGATGGCCCGGCCAACTTTGTACCCATTTTCCATGCAATGGGTATTAGAAAGTATTCGCCCCACATACGTTGGTTTTCAGGATGATTATCGACATATTCAAATATGCTTGCGCCGGTCCACAAGGCAATTAGAATGGCCTGTCTGGCTAGGTAAATTGCTGGATTTAGCTTATCAGTATTTCTATGAGGAACGCCTCGAATGTTTTTCTATGTTCGAATTCTTAGAAGGCTATAAATGGGATAAAACTCTATTTGGTGACGAGCTAAACGAGTTTATCTATAAATGCATTGTAGGTTCGGATCTTACCTATTGTGCGCAGAATTGGCGCGTGCTTCACAAGGAAAGCTGGGCAAGCGATCTAGAGCGATCGATATCAGGGATATGCATGATCATTGTATGCGACTTACTTATTGAGGACAATCGAGAAAATGAAGCGGAACCCATTGCCATGGCTCTTAGCAAGGGCGCAGGATCGTTTTCTGAAACATGGGCGACTGGACGCATTCTGGCCCGTTTGAACAAAAATAGGCAAGCAAAGGCGGCATGGGAAAGAAGTTTAAAAATTGAAAATATACCCGCTGTTTTATTGCTAAAAGCGGGTAAATTGCTTGAAGCCTCAAATTGTGCCGATTTAGCTAAAAAAGCTTTTGAACGGGTCCTAAGCGAAAGCTATTACCCCCTGGAGAAGATCGAGGCGGCAATGAGATTGCAAATGGAAGCTTCGCAGATAGATATTTTGAGCGCTACATTGCCATCTTATGCATTCTCTATCGGATATTATCTGGTTCGTATAGCGACCATCTTTCACCATAGTGGTTACAGCGATCGCGCATACGATCTGTTATTGCCTATCATTACGAATCAAATTCAGGCTGGGCATTATGATCTATTTGCTGCGGCAAAGATTTTGGATGCACTTGGATATAAAGAAAAAGCAAAAGGGCTGATCCAGGAAGCTATCAAACTTGGGCATAACGATAATGGGTTCTACCGGAAAATAGGACTGTTTTTTGAGCAAAAAGGCGATTATATATCCGCTGAGAAGTATCTAAAAGCGTCGTTAGATATAGATGTTTCCTGGGCATCAACGCATTATGACCTTGCCAGAGTTTATCAGAAGCTCGGGCAGATTAGCCTGGAAGTCGATTACCTAGAGAAAACATTGCTATGCAGTCATAATAAAGAGGTTGATTACGACGCCCTTAACGAACGATTAAGGTTTCTTGCTAAGAGCGAGGATAAATAACTTGAAGCTTTCTGACTATGTGGCGAGTTTTTTGGCAAAGCAGGGAATAAAACACGTATTCGTCATAACAGGAGGAGCTTCGGCTCATCTCATTGACTCCATAGCGAAAACAAATGGCATAGAGTATATTTGTCCCCAACATGAACAGGCAGGCGCGATGGCCGCTGATGCCTATGCCAGAGTGACTGGCAATTTGGGAGCGGCAATAGCTACTAGCGGACCAGGTGCTACTAACATGCTTACGGGAGTATGCTGCTCGTTCTATGATTCGATCCCTTCATTATACATTACGGGGCAGGTGTCTACATTCCGCTCAAAAGGGAATATAGGAATAAGACAATTAGGTTTTCAAGAAACGGATACCATCGCAATATTTAAGCCTGTAACCAAATATGCTGTAAAAATAGATAGCCCTTGCAAGATAAGATATGAACTGGAAAAGGCTGTTTTCATTGCTCGCTCAGGAAGGCCGGGTCCGGTATTGATTGATATCCCGGATAATCTGCAAAGAGCTGATGTGAAACCTGGCCTGTTGAAGCCGTTCGTGCCGGGAAAAAATGAAATAAATACTCGAAAGTTGGATAGAAAAATTGAGAAGTGCCTGGAACTTATTGGCGAGTCTAAAAGGCCCGTTGTTATACTTGGATGGGGGGTATATTTAGCAGGTGCTCAGAATGAGGCCATGACCTTTGTGGAGAAATCCGGTCTCCCGGTAGCGCCTACTTGGGCTATGAGATATTTATTACCGGCCAATCATCCTCAATTAATTGGACCATTTGGTACTCACGGCACACGTTACGGTAATTTCGCAATTCAAAACGCAGACCTTGTTATATCTATCGGCGCTCGTCTCGATACCCGGCAGGCAGGCTCACCCCATTCAACATTTGCTAGAGGCGCGAAGAAGATCGTCGTTGATATCGATGTATGCGAATTGGAAAAGTTCAAAAATTTAGGAATGAAGATAGATTTAAAAGTTTGCTCGGATGCAAAAGATTTTTTTCATCATTTAAACAAAAAAATAGTAGAAATAAAGCTTCCGGATATATCGATATGGAAAAAAAAGATTGAAGAATTGAAAGAAAAATATCCTATTTGCCGGAATGAGTATTTTAGGGAAAGGGATGTCAACCCGTATGTTTTCATAAAAAAACTTTCTGAGAAAATGAGTCCGGGGGATGTTATTTTTTCAGATACCGGCTGCAGCGTGGCGTGGTTGCTTCAGGCTTTTGAATTTAAGAAAGGCCAAAAGCTTTTCAGCGCTTTCAACAATACTCCAATGGGCTATGCCTTACCAGCAAGTATTGGAGCATCATTTGCCATTGCCGGGAAACCTGTTATATGCATAACCGGCGACGGTGGGTTACAGATGAATATCCAGGAACTCGCGACAGTTGTAAAACATAAGCTTCCTATAAAAATTTTCCTTTTTAATAACTATGGTTATAGCATGATACGCCAAACACAGGACCAGTGGTTTAACTCGCGATATGAGGCATCTACCGTAGCGAGCGGGCTTGCTTTTCCGAATTTTATCAAAGTAGCTAAAGCCTATGGTTATAAGACGGTTAAAATATCAAGAGCGAAGGATGTGTGTAAAGGCATAGAGAAAACCCTGTCTGCTAAAGGCCCGGTTTTATGCGATATAAGAATCCGGCCTGAGCACGGAGTAATACCCCAAGTGAAATTCGGAAGGGCAATAGAGGATGGTGAGCCCTTGTTGAACAGAAAAGATTTTTTGGACTGTATGATTGTTTCGCCGCACAAAGCATCGCTGCAATGAAGAATGAGAGGGAAGGCTTGGGAGTGGAAATAAATCTATTGGATTCACATCCTAAAACAATTCGTGATTACGATAAGCGCGCATTAGAGAAGACTCCTGAAATATTGCGTATTGCGAAACAGTTCGGCAAAGATTTTTTTGATGGCGACAGGAAATGCGGTTACGGTGGATATAGATATGACGGACGGTGGAAGTCTGTTGCAAGGCGCCTGAAGGATCATTACAAGCTGGCGGCTGTCGCCGCCATTCTCGATATCGGATGCGGGAAAGGATTCATGCTACACGACTTCAGGGATCTCATGCCTCGCGCAACCTTAGCGGGTATAGATGTTAGCGATTATGCGATTGAGAACGCAATGCCTTCGGTTAAACCTTTTTTGAAGATCGCCAGCGCCGAAAAATTGCCATATCCTGACAAATATTTTGACCTGGTAGTATCAATAAACTCTATCCATAATCTTCCGGTAGAGCGTCTTAAGGCATCTTTGAGGGAGATAGAACGGGTTTGCCGTGGCAACAGTTATATAACTATCGATGCCTGGCGTAATGAGATAGAGCGGGAGAACCTGTTTAAATGGGTACTGACCGCTGAGACTATGATGCATGTCGATGATTGGAAGAAGCTATTCAGAGAGGTTGGATATACAGGTGATTACTGGTGGTTCATCGCCGATTGATAATAATATACGATAAGCAGGTATGACATGAAGACCCATGCGGCTGTTTTGACCGCTATTAACAAGCCATTGCGCATAGAAGAGCTGGAGATCCCAGAGCTTAGGGCTGGGCAGGTCTTGGTCAGGATAGCATTTAGTGGCGTGTGTCATACGCAAATAAACGAAATCCGTGGGCTAAAAGGCGAGGATAGATTTCTTCCTCATACACTTGGTCATGAAGGGTCGGGTATTGTCGAAGCGATCGGGGATGGGGTTAGAAAGGTGAAGCCTGGTGATCATGTTGTTTTGACATGGATTAAGGGCGATGGCTTGGATGTACCTTCTTCAAAATACGCGAGGGTCGATGGTTCGATAGTCAATTCCGGTGCTGTAGCTACATTTTTAACGAAGGCCGTTATTTCGGAAAATCGTCTTGTAAAAATTCCAGACGAGATGCCACTATGTGAAGCGGCGCTTCTCGGGTGTGCAATTCCTACAGGCGCAGGTGCAGTAATAAACACTGCTAGTGTCTCGCGTGGAAAGAGTATCGCAATTTTTGGCATGGGAGGCATAGGCTTTAGCGCTTTATTGGCCGCAAAGATTAAAGGTGCCTCGACAATTATCGCCATAGACATATCCGAAGATAGGCTTAAACAGGCGAATTTGCTTGGAGCGACGCATACATTGAATACAAAGAAAGAAAATGTTGTGGAGGGTATCTTTAAAATCACAGGTGGTAAAGGTGTCGATTATGCCATTGAATCTGCTGGCAAAAAAGAGACTATGGAGATGGCCTTTAAATCGGTTCGCGATAAAGAAGGGCTTTGTGTTGTCGTAGGCAATCTTTCGTATGGACAGACCATACAAATAGATCCTTTTGATTTGATCAAGGGCAAGCGGATTATAGGCACCTGGGGTGGGGAAACGTTTCCTGACAGGGATATGCCCATGTACGCGGATTGGGTTATTTCCGGAAAGATTGATATGAAAAAAATGATTTGCCGCGTATACGAGTTAAGAGACATTAATAATGCTATTGATTATATGGAACAACACGCGGTAGGTCGCGTATTAATAGGAATGGGAAAACACTAAAATCCATGAATACAGTTCTATGTAATAAGCATGACTCAACATTGGCATCCTTGAAAGATAAATTACGCCGCTTACTTTATAGATTTGAAGTCGACAGGGCGGTTTTTTTTGGAATCCTGACGAAGATCTGGGTGGTACTGGCTGGTCCGATAACGGCGTTATTGATCGTCGTTAGATTTACCCCGGAATATCAGGGGTATTATTATACTTTTGGCAGCCTTTTGGCCTTGCAGATTTTTGTAGAATTAGGACTTAGCACGGTTATCATTCAATTTGCCAGTCACGAATGGTCTAAATTGAAGTTAGATGGCAGTGGAAGCATAGCAGGGGATAAAGTTGCGTTATCGCGGCTGGTTAGTTTAGCCAATATTACCATGAGATGGTATTTGGTAGGAGGCGCTATCGTTGCTATTGGCCTTAGTTTAGGTGGGTATGTCTTTTTTTTACAGGCGCAAAATCCTAATGTCAGCTGGTCTTTGCCATGGTTTTCTCTGTGTTTTCTTACCGGCATTACCATCTGTCTTCTCCCGCTATGGTCCTTGTTGGAAGGTTGTAATCAAGTATCCACCGTATATACTTACCGGTTTTTCCAGGGGCTTGTTTCAAGCTTAGCTATCTGGATAGCGATCCTTGCTGGGGCAAAGCTTTGGACAGCGTCTATTTCAGTTGCCGTATCAATGTTGTGCGCAGTGTTGTTTTTTAAATATAGATACGGAAAATTCATCAAAATTCTGCTGTTTACTAAATCATTGGGTTCCCGTATAGAATGGAAGAAAGAAATCCTTCCAATGCAATGGAGGATAGCGCTTAGCTGGATCAGTGGTTATTTTGTTTTCTCGCTTTTTACTCCGATTATTTTCCATTATCACGGGCCGGTTACTGCGGGACAATTTGGCATGACCTGGAGCATAGTGGGCATGGTTTTCATGATTTCTGGCTCCTGGTTTTTTCCTAAAGTTCCGAGGTTCGGAATGTTGATTGCAGAAAAAAGGTACGCCGAGCTTGATTCATTATTCGGCCGCGTAACAAAAGTATTCGTCATAGTTACAATATTAGTTTCGATAGCCGTTTGGTTTGCGATATATGTTCTTAATCAGCTGAATCATCCATTCGCTGCTAGGCTGCTTCCTGTGTTGCCGACGACGGTGTTTTTATTAGCCCAGGTAATTATGGCGTTGTCATTGCCGTTTTCCGCATATTTAAGAGCACATAAGAAAGAGCCTCTCCTGTTTTTATCGCTTTGCGCCGGGGCATTGACTGCTTTAGATGTTTTTATTCTTGGCAAATATTCTGTAACGGCAATTGGGTTTGGGTATCTGCTAATAAACATAGTATTAATTCCGTGTGTATTTTTAACATGGCACCTTTGTAAAATTAAATGGCACTCGGATGGGCTGGCATGTAAATGAAACTACCGAATCTAAATATATGGAAAGACGCTTTAAATTATATAAAAAAAGAAGGAGTTGGATACTTCTTGATCAAAGTGTTTTTTTTTGTTATTGGTCAAATGGCAATCATTTTATATCCTTTATGCTTGGTAATGAACATCAAAATTATTCCGATATGGTACCCGGCTATAGGGCACATAGCATGCGAGTTGGATTGTTATGTAAAGGAGGGTGTTCTGGGGTTGAGGCCTCAGTATAAGGCTGTATTGCTCGTTCCTCATAAAAATGTTGCCAACCGACATCTCTTGGGTTATTGGAAAAAGTATGTGTTTGTAGTAGATAATCCTGCGCTTACTTTATTATTAGCAAAACTTGGAAAAAGTAAGTTCACCACTTATAATACTAAGAGGTATGTCATTTCTTTTGACAAGAACGCTGCCTTTCCGGCAATACAAAAACAATATTATGGTCGTCCGCCATTGCTTTCTTTGACAGATTTTGACCAAAAGCGCGGTTGGGCAGCGCTGCGTAAGCTGGGAGTTCCACAGAACGCGTGGTTTGCGTGCGTTCATTGCAGGGAGGGCGGAAATATTGGCAATATGCAGGCACATTCGCTGCGCGATGTAGATATAAATAGTTACTTTCTTGCCATGAAAGAGATTGTTCAGCGAGGTGGTTGGGTTATCCGCATGGGAGATGCTGCGATGAAGCCTATTCCGCCCATGAAGAATACAATTGATTATGCACATCTTGATGTCAAAAGTGAGTGGATGGATGTGTTTTTATGTGCAAGCAGCAAATTTTTCTTGGGAAGCAGCTCCGGATTAGCCGCAGTGGCTAGTGTGTTTGGGATATCGAACGCGATTGCCAACATAGCCTTGCCGTTTTCAGGGGTCTTGTTTTATGGGCCAGAAGATATAGGTATTCCTAAGCTTATTTGGTCCGAAAAAGAGAAGCGCTATCTTAGTTTTAAGGAGGTCCTATCCTCGCCCATAGCTAATTTTAGGTATAGTGATTTATTTGCCACTAATGCTATCCAGGTTGTTGAAAATTCACCCGAGGATATAAAAGAAGTTGTGATAGAGATATTAGATAAGATAGAAGGCAAGCTTAAATATTCAGAAGACGATGAGAGGTTGCAGGCACGGTTTAAATCGCTTATGAATCCAAGTAATTATTCTTATGGCGCTATTTCACGAGTTGGGAGATGTTTTTTAAGAAAATATGAGTATTTATTATAAAGGTAGTTGATGGCTGATTTTAAATGGCGATCCGAAAATTTCGCCGACCTCGTTCGGCGAAGCGCATTTATCAAAATATAGTTAACAGAAAAATAGCAAATCAATAACCCTAGAAAGAGGAGATGCTATGAAAGTTGTAATTTTATGTGGTGGATTAGGCACGCGCCTGAGGGAAGAAACTGAATTCAAGCCCAAGCCGATGATAGAGATAGGTAATAAGCCCATACTCTGGCATATTATGAAGACATATTCCTACTATGGTGTTAAAGATTTCGTTCTTTGTTTAGGGTATAAAGGCGAGTCAATAAAGGAGTATTTTTGTAATTATGAGGTATTGAATAGCGATTTTACGATAGAGCTTGGAAAAAATAAAAATATTGATATCCATGGCAGCCATGACGAGGATGGGTGGCGTATTACATTTGTGGATACTGGTGACAGGACGTTGAAGGGTGCGCGTCTTAAACAAGTAGAAAAATACATAGACGGCGATATTTTTATGGCCACGTATGGCGATGGAGTTTCAAATGTGAACATAAAAGCCTTGCTGGATTTTCACAAAAGCCACGGAAAGATAGCTACCGTAACTGGCGTGAATCCCACTTCGCTTTTCGGTGATCTTAAAATAAGCGGGGAGAAAGTCGAGGTCTTTCGGGAAAAATCAAAAAGCGACCGCAACTTCGTAAGCGGCGGGTTTTTTGTATTCAGCAGAAAGATATTTGATTATTTAAATCGTGATGAAGATTGTGACCTGGAAATGGGCCCAATGGAGCAAATAGCGAAAAAAGGCGAGCTTATGGTCTATAAACATACAGATTTTTGGGCCTGCATGGACACTTACCGTGACGTGGAATACTTAAATAAGCTTTGGAAAGAGAATAAAGCCACCTGGAAGGTCTGGTGAAATAGATGAAATATCCATTCGGCGGGTTTTTTAAAGGAAAAAAAATTCTGATTACAGGCCATACCGGGTTCAAAGGGGCGTGGCTGTCGATTTGGCTTAAGATGTTAGGTGCTGATCTCGCGGGCTATGCGCTGAAACCTTCTACAGAACCCAGTCTTTTTGATATTTTAGGCCTTTCTAAAATGATGCAAAGCAAGACAGGGGATGTGAGGAACCGCAGTTCTTTAAATGCATTTTTACGTGAATTCCGTCCTGAGATAATTTTTCACATGGCGGCACAATCTCTTGTCAGGCCCTCCTATCTTGATCCGATATCAACTTATGAAACTAATGTTATGGGGACAGTTAACTTATTAGACGCATGCAGGGCACTACCCTCAATAAAGGCAATAGTTAATGTTACGAGTGATAAGTGCTATGAAAATCACGGAGGAAATGCTCCTTATAAAGAAGCCGACCCCATGGGCGGCCATGATCCTTATAGCAGCAGTAAGGGTTGCGCGGAACTTGTCAGTAATGCCTATCGCAGGTCTTATTTTAACCAGGATAATTACGGAAAGAAACATAATATCGCATTGGCCTCAGTCAGGGCCGGAAATGTTATTGGCGGAGGTGATTGGTCCGAGGATAGGCTTATCCCTGATGTTATCAGAGCCTATCAAAATAAGCAGCTCCTGGCGTTGCGTTATCCCGATGCCGTAAGGCCTTGGCAATATGTGTTAGAGCCGCTTTATGGATATCTTATGCTCGCGAAAAGACTCTATGAAGATGGGCCTGATTTTTCAGGAGCTTGGAATTTCGGGCCTGGGAAAAAGAATGAAAAACCAGTTAGGTGGATAGTAGAAAATATAAATAAATTTTTAGGGGGCACCTTACCATGGGAAGCAGACTTAACGACTCAGCCGCATGAATCTGAGTATTTACGACTTGATTCTAAAAAAGCAGGATCTTTGCTGGGGTGGCATTCGCGAATGGACCTTACATCCGCTTTGAGTGAAACAGTTGAGTGGTATAAGGTTTGGCGAGAGAAACAAGATATGTATAAATATTCGGTGAATCAAATTAATAGCTACATTAGTAGAGAATAGAGATGAATAAACGTTTCAATTTTACGCAAACATCCTTACAGGGCTTATTTATAGCCGAGCGTAAAGCTTTTGGAGACAGTAGAGGATCTTTTACCAGATTATTCTGTGCTAAAGAATTTAATGAAATCGGATTAGACAGGTCTATCGTTCAGATTAATCATTCTATAACCAGAATCAAAGGAACGGTGAGGGGGCTTCACTTTCAGAATCCGCCGCATGCAGAAGCTAAGATCATCAGCTGCTTGAAGGGAGAAGTTTTTGATGTAGCTGTTGATTTGAGGCGTGGTTCAAATACCTTTTTATCGTGGCATGCTGAAAAAATATCCGCCGAAAACCAAAAAAGCATAATTATCCCCGAAGGTTTTGCCCATGGTTTTCAGGCTCTTGCTGATGACTGCGAATTATTTTATCTTCATACCCGGTTTTATGCCCCTGAAGTCGAAGAGGGATTTAACGTTCAGGATAAACGTATTGGAATCAACTGGCCATTGCCAATAATTGGTTTGTCCGACCGTGATAAGAGCTATGCTCCTCTTAAAGATAATTACTGCGGGATATTATTATGAAATGTCGTCACTGCAATGCGGAATTATCCAAAGTTTTTATTGATCTGGGCAGTGCCCCGCCTTCAAATGCCTATTTGATACATGAACAGCTCAGTGTTCCTGAAAAGCGGTTTCCGCTGAAAGTCATGGTCTGCGATGCCTGCTGGTTGGTTCAGACGGAAAACTATTCAGGCGTCGACGAGCTTTTCTCCTCAGATTATGCCTACTTCAGTTCTTATTCTTCAACATGGCTGGCTCATGCCAAACGTTATGTCACTGATATGATAGCCAGATTTAAGCTCGATGCGGAAAGCCTTGTGGCTGAAGTTGCCGCAAATGACGGATATCTGCTACAGTATGTAAAAGAAGCGGGCATCCCATCTTTAGGAATCGAACCGACGAAAAGCACGGCATCCGCTGCGCGCCGAAAAGGGATAGATATTGTTGAAAGTTTTTTTGGCGTGAAATTGGCAGAAAAGCTTGCAGAAGACGGTAAGAGCGCAAATCTAATGGTGGCCAATAATGTTCTGGCGCATGTTCCCGATATAAACGATTTTGTGTCGGGATTTGCGGTGCTGCTTAAGCCTGAGGGTGTGGCAACTTTTGAATTTCAGCATCTACTGCAGATCGTGTCGCAAAATCAGTTCGATACCATTTATCATGAGCACTATTCGTACCTTTCTATGACATCGGTCAGCCGTATCTTTGAAAAGAACGGCCTTCTGGTTTTTGATGTCGAGAAGCTCCCTACTCATGGAGGCAGCTTAAGGGTCTTTGCCTGCAGGAAGGATGCCGGGCCTCGCGAAAGGTCAAGTCGCGTTTCCGATCTTTTATCCATGGAGGCCCGCGCAGGTGTAATGACGGCAGATTATTATAAATGTTTTCAGGCCAGGGCTGATAAGGTAAAAAATGATTTTCTCGCTTTTCTTATCGAAGCGCGTAAAAAAGGTAAAAAAACGGTCGGCTATGGAGCTGCCGCTAAAGGGAATACGCTTTTAAACTACGCAGGCGTGCGTTCCGATCTCATACCTTTTACGGTTGATCCGAACCCGGCTAAGCAGGGGAAGTACCTGCCGGGAAGCCGTATACCTATCGTCGAGGAGGATAGGATAAAGGCGCTTCAACCCGACTATGTCGTGATATTTCCGTGGAATCTTAAGGAAGAGATTATGACGCAGCTTTCGTATATCAAGCAGTGGGGAGGAAAGTTTGTAACCGCCGTACCGAAGCTGGAGGAGCAGCCATGAAGATCCTTGTTACAGGAGCCACCGGTTTTATTGGAAACTATTTGGTCACAGAATTGCTGAAACAAAAACACGAGATAATAGCTACCGGGATAGAGAAAGAAAGTGATTTAAAAAACGAATGGGC